>Ga0247780_1000828_pt1 | contig 24383 bp, 13 predicted proteins | sample UWRJL079202R5_FD_179927 | JGI IMG/M metagenome (GOLD analysis project Ga0247780, IMG submission 179927) | Plant litter microbial communities from Arlington Agricultural Research Station in Wisconsin, United States - UWRJ-L079-202R-5 | ecosystem: Environmental > Terrestrial > Plant litter >... | reverse complement strand
CTCTTGAGCTGAGGCACGGAGGCTGGCCCCCCCCCCCCCAAAAAGGTCACCCTGATCAGGTTAGTGCGGCTTTGTCAGATCTGTTTTATTTACACTGTGTATCGATTTTCCTTCTTCGCGCTTCTCTGCCGAATATCAGAAGGCTCCTGCGCTACAAGCGCTGGAGAATTACGTGGTACAGAGAGGCTTTCCTTATGCTCAACGCACTATATTCTTAATAGGCGTTTTAATAAGTGGTTAACAGGGCTGTAACTAAAGGCATACTTTGCACTGGCCAGGGTAACCTTTTTTTTCCAGCCCAACCTACCTACGTAATGCTTAAGCTTATCAGGAGCAGCCAGACGAAAGTTTCAGCAAACTGGAAAAGTCTATCCATAAATTAAACTCTAACCATCTTAGTGAAACTTTACTAACATAACTTTAAAAAGAAAAAAACGAACATATGAAAATAATCTCCTACTTAACAGCTCCCCCACTTAAATTAATTTCTACCGCCTTAAGTATTATCGTAATAATTTAAGTTCTAACCTTTCAAAATTGTTAAACTTCAGGAACTCACAGGGTTGTGGCTCAGAGGAAGAAGTGCGTACTGGTCCAAGCCGTACTACAGTGCCTACAGCACCGTAGGAAGCAAACAAAGGCCTAAATTACAGGGTATTGCCACTGTAAATAAAGATATCGCAGCGAATATTAACGCTTGAAACAAGAGGATACGGAAGGCAGTGCCTCGTACAATGACTGGAGTAGAATGAAGTTGCTTGCTTAAGGAAGACTACATACAGGAGAGTTTAGGGCCTATTATAGGCTGTGGGAGGCTCTGGAAGAATTCCAAAGCCTTCTATTACTAATACAGTTCTGGAAGACTCTGTGTGGCTTGCCCCATAGTGAGTCAGAGCAGTGGAGCCTAAGATTCCAAAGCCTTCGAAGCTCAACAGGGGCCCTGTGGGCACTGGAGCCTTCTAGAAGGTTCGGCTCCGCAGTGCGAGCCGTGGCTGCAGGGTACGCAGCAGTGGAGGGCAACTGCTTACAGCAGTTGCCCACAGGGCAGCTGGGGCTAAAAATTAACAGAAATAACCCCCCTATCTCAGGCAGACCAGTTCCGCTATTCTAAAAGGCAATAAATAACATCATACTCTTAGCGATAATGTTAAAAGCACTATTACCCTTAATATCAAGCTTATCACAGACCTTAAACTTAACGTAGAGGGTAGAAAGACAGCCACTCCAGCCTAAGCTAGCCTGTCCATTACCCCTTAGACAGGACGTAAATCTTAGGCATCTATAAAGTCAAACGCATATAATATTAATCCCCTAGTAGTAGATATCCGACATAACATAAAATATTCCTCCTTTAAAGCGGACGAAATCATGGATGAAATGGACGGCACTAAGCTTCAAGAGGTTGAAAGCCGCGGATTGCCTACACCGCCGGTACAAGTCCACGTGGCGTGAGATGGGTATATGCATTAATGCCAAGCAGTTGCAAAGGGGTGCGTTGTGCTCAACTGAAGTTTCACAAGATAGTGCACCGCTGCCGCACAACTGCCTCCGCACCACCACATGTGTCACGGCTAAGGTAGCCTCGCGCGGCCTCGAAAACAACCGAATCCGAGGTCTTTTGGATTCGGCTGTAGTTGACAGAAATCCCCTCAGCTTAGCCTAGTCGTTGGCAGCTGCCTGAGGCTCCTCAATCGATACTCCAGGGCCAAAGTTGGTGTGCTAGAGGAGGATTGGGCATAGCCTCATTGCTGGCTGTTAAGGTTGCTTAGGGTGTCCTCGCAGTCGAAAAGGCTGTTCCAATCTGACTAATGTTGGGCCTAATGTCTCGTGGCCTGTGACGACCCTGGGTCGTTATTAAGGTCGGCACGGCCCGATGGTTTCCTTACAAGACGGACGGTGCGTATCACCGTGTGCACTAGGCCGGGGGCGTGGGAGCCTGGAGTTACGCGACCAATTTGAAGTTGCTCTGTCTTAGCTAAGCGCTCTGTATCGAGCAGCTTTCAGTTACAGAGTAAGAGTAATATGATACTCTGTGGGGATCGTAATAAAATAACAGAGTAAGGTATAAGTTACTTTTAGATAGTTTAGTATAAATACTATTATTAAACCACAATGGCGGTGAGGAATTTTAGTTCCTCACGTAAGCAATATATTGTTCCTTTATGCTTTACTGTTCAGCTCGTCCTGTGCGTTTTGAAGTAACTGCCTACATTAATGTAAGGGCTGCTCAAAACATACACTGAAAGACCACCAGAGTGAAGGCTGTACAGGGATTGGAAAAGCTTCGAAGGCATATAGCTTTTGCTGCGTTGACTGGGCTGTTGAACTCTGGCCCCGTCTCTCGATTCGGGGCTCAGAGCAGCGATTTTATGCTTCTTCTAACACAAAGGACCCCCTATACGGCCGGAAACGGCCGTTATTCCACTACCTCTTTCAGAACGCTTCTACTGCTTCGGGCCTCTAGCCTCCAATCCCTTTCTTCCATTCCATTTCGGATCCGGCCCCTGAAATCTGTCCGCGCCGGAAGCGCAGCGTTCTCGTACCCCTTTCATCTGTCACAGAATCCAGGCCTCGCGATAGCCTCTAATTGTGGTGATCTCACCACAATTGCTAGCGCCAGCCACCAGAAGAGTGGTGATATCACCACTCCAGCCAGCGATTCAGAAGGCCCACTGCAAGGAATTATATAGAGGCCTTCCACGGCTCAATCCAAAGAACAGGACAGAGCAATTCACTCCATGATTGAAGCCTTCGATTCCACTACGTGTCACATCATCGTCCCTCCTATTGCTGGCCTCTGCGGCCCTTATTTCTTTGGCCCCTAAGCTTCGCTGGCTCTGACAATTAATAGTGTGTCTAACCCCTAGCTGAGACTGCTTACCTTAGTATTTATTCTTCCGATACCTAACCTGGCGGTATAGCCATACGTTCCGACGTGACACGTCTTAACCCATCTTCTAGGTGCGGGCCGTAACACGATCTGGACGTTAACGATTGACGTCGATAAGAGGTAATTAGCGCAAGGTAATCATGACTAGGGCTGGGTTATAGAATAAAGTAGAATATATTTCCGGTGTGAAGCTGCCACGGGTTGTTACCGTCTTGCCAGATTATTCCTGTTTAGAGTCTGTCAGAGACAAAGGCACGTATTAAGGCGATTTGTAAATTGTAAATAAACAAACTTATTAGAGGAACTCTGACTGGGAAATGATGAAACTTCAAACTCTTTGTTGCTGGCTCTTTACTTCTGGAGTCCTGCCTTGAATTGAGCCTCCTTATCCGAAATACTTTATGAAAGAGAGCCAGAAATAAGATCCCTCCTGTTCGTCAGCAGCCCCCACACGCTTTGGTACTTTGGTAACTGAATAATCTCCTTCCTGCCATTCGGCCAATACCCTTGCCCAATACACCGTGTATCTGTAATCAGGACCCATGACTTGTCTCAAAGAATCAACACACCCCTGCAACATCACGAGAGCCTCCTCACGACGTCCCATACCCATCCACGTTTTAGCAAGCTCCCCAGTACTGCTCAATGTATCAGGGTGATGGGTTCCAAGATTCGCCTTCTGGGCCTCCACCACATGGGTAATCAACTTCTCCGCCTCCTCCCACCGGCCATTACGCAGGTGCCACCTCGTCATTCTTCGCATGCTAAACAAGGTAGTAAGATGATTGAGCCCGAGTCGAAGCTTGGTCACTTCTATGGTATGCTCATCAAGCCTCTGCGCTTCTGCGTTCCGGCCTTGGCCCTCGTAGGCGAATGCGAGGTCATTCGCGCAGTTGAGCGTTACGTAGTGGTCGTCTCCAAGCGCTTCTTTGGCCATTTCGAGTCTCTGAGCGTATAGCTCTGCTGCCTCTGCACGTCGGTCCAGGTACCACCGGGCACGAGCCAAGTCTCGCAAGGAACAGATTTTGTCGACCACATCGATAAATGGGTTTGTTGTGATAGGCTCTCTTATACTGTTGCATAGCGCCTCGGCCTTTTTCCACTCACACTGATTACAGTATGACGATGCTATGTTGCTTTTGCTCACTAAAGTGGTGACGTGATCGGCCCCGAGGATTCTTGTGTCACGTTCAGCCACTCGCTCGAAAAACACTTCCGCTTCCCAGTATCGACCTTCAAAAGTGAGGCAATGTCCATAAATCTTCGACAGGTTGCAGCCATTATCTTCACTGGCATAGCCAGACACGATCACGTGGTAGATGTGCGACATATATGGTTTCCACTGATCTCTATTCGATCGATCGACATTTCCAAGGACGTCTTGCAATCTTGTCGAGGTTGTATGTGTCCAGTGAAACAGCATCCCTTCTTTTCGTAGCCAATTTCTCGTGGCCAAATGCACCAAACGATGGATGGTGAGAGTTGAGTTGGAAGACCGCCTCGCAGTAATGAATGAGTAGGCTTGAAGAGTCCCCAGCGCGTCGGTTTCTCTTTTTCGCGACGTGCCAGGTGGGAGAAGTGCTTGTGGAATGTCCTTGGGCTCCACGCAAGCCATCAAGCATAGGTAATCAGCTGCTAGAGGGTCTCGTTGTCGTATTTGCTCAAAAGAGATCAGCCACGTTGTCGCCACGGGGTCGTTAACATCGGTATATCTTGTTTCATCTTCGAAGTTCTCGCTAAGAAGTTCAATGACATCCTCCTCCTGCTCGTCTAGAAGAGACAGATAGTCACTTAGGTCAATTCCATTGGCGTTGATATATGTCGCTGCTTGAACGATGGCCAAGGGAAGGTATGTGAGCCGCGCGAGCAGAGCCATGGTCTCTTCCTCTTCCTGAGTCTTGAGGGTTGTGTCGACCAGATGATTCCGCAGCAGCTCGCGGCTCCCTGCTTCGTCCATCTCCGACAGCTGCATCGTGTTTTGACCAGCAAGCGCTATTGCAGCTTTTTTGTCGCGGGTTGTAAAGACGATGGACCCTTGATTGCTTTTGGGGAGGTAGTCGATCAAACGTCGAGTTTTCCCCGGCGGCTTTACCAGCCACATGTCGATGTCATCGGCGTTGTCAAACACCAGGAGCCACCTGCCAGCAGAAGCTCCACTCAGATAACCTTGCACAATTGATTTTACATCGGCGTTTGGGCCCTCAAATCCAGCTATGCCGAATTCCTGGGCAACCTTAAGGTAAGTCTGCTCAAGAGCTTCTTTGCTCGTGGCAGGGACCCAGACCACAGACCAGTCCGGGTGCTCGTCCATGATCTGATGGAGTAGCTCAAGGACGAGCTGCGTCTTGCCAACCCCTCCAAGACCCGCGATTGCAACCTTCGGGGTGCCACGATCCGAAAAAAGCAACTTGCGGAGCCGCCTTAACTCGGCCTCACGGCTGGTGAAGGAAGGATTTCGCCCAAATGGTACTATCCGTATGGCATTATTGGCTTGAAAAAAGTCAGCTTCATTCTCGTCAAGATTGCAAAAGGCTAAATACCTCGAGAACCAAGATTGTTCTCCACACGATTTGTAGCGTCGGTGATTTCCCTCCTGAGCCGACGGATAGCGTGGTCCTTTCCTTCCCCGTATATCAATGGCATAAATATACCAAATATACCCAAAAGGCAATATGCCCAGTCCTCCTCATGCGTGGTTTGTCTTGTCTCGGCCCATTTAAACCGCTCCTGAATACTGAATAAGGAAAGCGTCGTTCCCCGAAGTGCCGAGACTGAAATCCCCGTTATTTCAGAGATCTGCTGCTCCAGGGACCCTTTGTCTCCAAGATGGTAGCCATCCTGCGTATAGAACTCGACTGAAGATGGAGCCAAAAGCTCTTGAAGAGTCCAGCCGCGCGTAAACCACTGGTGTGATCGAAAGGCTGGCCCCTGGACGATATCACTTAAGCTTCGCTGGATTCCCCCCGGGCCGGTGGTGTAAATACCCGAGAGGTATACGTAGCATTGGGCCGAATTTTGATACCACCGGAACATGGAGTTGATGGACTTGGATAACTCATTGTTGTCCGATTTGTTGATACAGCACGTGTCGACCCAGAAGTATCTTAGACCATGGCGTCTCGCTTGGTCTGCGCAGAACCTGATCTTCTCCCAGCCAGTTTTGTTCTCTCCAATACCATCAACTACGTCCCGGAAGGTGACTTCTTCAGTGTCTGCACCCCAGGTGTGGGACAGAATGGCGTACTTGGGCACTTTCTGCTCAAGAAGGTCACCGGTCAAGCAAAACTTGCCGTTGCTAAACTCGAGAAGTCGCATAGCTGTCAGCGGGGGCTACCCTCAACGATGTGGGGAGATTTGGTGAATGATGGAGGTTGAGGGAAAATGAAGGGTTGCCCCATTTTGTGCGCCCAACATCATGGCCATGGCTCAGCCTGCCGCGAAAAAAGCCACTGATGTCAGGGCTCTGGGACGCGCAGCCTGCCGCGAAAAAGATGGGGGTGATTGCTGCACATTGGTCCCGTATGACAGTGACGTAGTCCGCCACATTGGAGTGATGACTGCGCCTGCGAATCCGCGACAGCCTCAAGTGGGATAAACAATATGTACTTCGTATCCGTACACTGTGCCTTCAAAACATCAGGTCCGAGACCCACTTTTGACGCTAGTGGGCGTGCACATACGCGTTTTGAAGCCAAAGTTGACGTCGGAGGCAGTTGGAATGCCTTCAGTCCGCATTCTACAGCCGGCGTAGCAATGCGCGCGGCTGCTCTTTTGAATTCATAATGCCTTGAATTTTCCGCTACGAAGGCTGTAGTTTTCTTAACTCAGCAAGCTCAGACCCATTCGCGCGTGCTTGTTGGTTCGGGCATGTACCCCTCCCACCCCAACCCACCAGTCGGAACATGCCCCCAACAAACACCGCCGAAGGGTCTGAGGGCGACCTGTGCGAAAAGGCGATCCACGTCACTAAATGAAATTCCACTGCTTTCAAAGCCTTGCATCCAGCCAGCCACTCATTAAATATTTTCAAATAACAGCCCGTTAGAAAGCCCTCAATCAGGGCTTTCTAACAGTATCACTTTTAGCACGCTGCATGCCCCACAGGCCCCGCAGTGAAAGTGTGAAGAATGGGGTAAATGTAAGCCTTTTTCTTCCAAACTGTGACGAACCTACAGGCAGCTAGTTGGGCCAGCACGGCCTGAGGGAAGCTCCGTGCCGAGCCCATGGTGTAAATAACGGTGTACGCGCCGTAAGGAACACTGTGCTCGCTAATAAGGAGTGAGTAACCTTAGTTCCTCACGCAAGTAATTATGTTGCTCATTTTTGCTCTACTTTTCAGCTTGCCTGTCCACTGTATAGTAACGGCTTGCAGTGATAGTGTAACCCTACGTCTGAGAGTAATTGCGTCTTTGTTTAGTCTTCCGATCGACAACCCTCTGGGTGCTGCCTTACAGCCCCGGCTGTGACTCACACCTAACAACTCGTCTTACCCCCCGTGTCGTTCGTGTGTGGTGGCCAGGGGAGGAAATGATCTCAGCCGAGTGTGGCCACTCGTAGAGAGACCTTTCGAGAATCTTGCTTAAACGCATGTAGGGCAAGCTAGCTCAGATAAGAGAGCCTATTCAAGGACCACATCCGTGGTAACCTGCCCTCCTTTTTCTATCCTGCCACGGTTGGCATGCATGTACCCATGGACATATGATTCACCAACTAGACGATGTGACCCTCTCCCCCCATCCACAGCTCTCAGTACTAGCGGTACCACTGCACCCCCTAGCACCCAGACCTCATCTCCCGGCTGTAGCGATCTAGGGCCGGCACCTAATAGTCCACCCTCGGTGCGGAAGACTCGTCTGGAGTCGCCGCTTGTCATGTCGAGATCATGCTGGAGCTGGGCGAGCTCGACGGGCACGTATGTGCTACGAAGCATACGCTCAACCAAGTTGGCCATGCGAGCGCGGTAGGACTCGAGAGAGTATGGTGAGTTGGCCGGCTCCGCTTCGAGGAGATCGTACCAGGCTGGGATGACGCGCTGGTCTCTAGTGGCTAATTGGCCGGCCGAGGGAGGAGACGGAATCGGCTCGTCAAAGTCAACATCGTCATCGAAGCTGCTTTGGCTCTGGTGCGGCACAAAGCCGTCGCCCCGAGACCACGGGGTCAGCGTGTGCCGTATTTGCAGATTTAGCACATAATCTAGGAAGAGCGCACCGCAGGATGAGGGTGCAGGGTGCTCTCGACGGTAGGTATTTGCCGTGAGGGTCCGCCAGAGGACCTCGACACGAGACTGCGCGGGTGTGCCGTCTCCCAGGGCGCGGAAAGGATAGTCTGGCGATAACTTCAAGGCGAGATTGACGATGCCGGCCCAGTAGCCCGCGGAGCTCGCAGTCTCATCAGGCATGGGTGCCGCCTCGGCGATGGTGTCGATACAGAAACCCCTTGCAAAAAGTAACCTGTCGTTGCGTAAGGCGTCGGCGTCAGGGCTCCAGGTGAGCCCGAGACACGCCGACCAGTGGCAGTTGCCGCGGTAGAGCAGTGGGTAAGGATGGAGAGGGGCAGAATAGTCGGGCACCCAGGAAGGAAGGCCCCGGGCTTTGGTATGGGACGCGTCTTGGACCTGGGACAAAAGACCAAGGTTGTTGGAGGAGAGAAGGAGGTTGGTTGCGACGGCCGTATAAACCTCGCCGACAGGCAGGGCGTAGTTGGCCTCGATGGGCTTCACTGGTATCTTCGACGCGGTTTCCTTGTCGGCTAGGCCGAGAAAGGCGTAGACCTTGTCTCTCGCGTCGGTCGCCTCGGTGTGGCGATGCATGTAAACCAAGTTCTTGAGTAGGCTCGGTGCCTTTTCGGGGCACCTGTTCTCGTTGAAGCGCCGAGTACCCGCGAGGGTTACCGCTGCCAGGTTGCAGCGCGTCCCGGACTGCAGGAAGTCTTTGTAAATGCCAGGGTTGCGCTGGACGGCGGCGACGTGGCGGATCTTGTCGGTCGAGAGGTGGTGGTGCCACTTCTTGGATGTGATAAATGCTAGGGTGCGGTCGAGCTCGGCCCAGTCGATCCTCTGGGAGCCGCAGACCAGAGTGGCGGACTTTGCGAGGGCGAGCTCCTGGACGACCCATGCCCGGCGAAACCACGGGCGGTCGATCAGGGCGATGAAGCCGAGCCAGTTCTCGTACGTGACCGTGGGGATGCCGACTTTCCCGTGCCATTTCAGGTCAAAGAAGTCGGTGTAGGTGACGGATTGCCACAGGTGCTCGGGGACGGACGAGATCTTGCCTATTAAGGTGATGGCGTCGGCCGTGAACTGGTCCTCGGGACCGAGCCAGGCGATGACGGATTGGGCGGACAAAAACGTCGACGACATCTTGGTGACTTGGGCATTCCGCTCGAGGACGTCTCCCTGGTTTACGCACACGGCGTCGATCCAGAGGTATTTCGAGCCGGCGCGCAATACGCTTTCCTCAGCTTTGATGCGCTGCAGCGCATCGTGAAGGTTGGGCGTCACCAGAAGACAGCGGTCGTCGCACACGATGCTCTCTCGCCTGTCCCCCCGTGGCTTGCTTTTCCGCGAGTAGGGCGCGAGGGGGTGTCCCCAGGTATAGGAAAGCGCGTGGTAAGGTGGTGCCTGGCTCCGGTCGAATGCTTTCAGCGAGCAGTGGGGTGGGCCTGAGGCGGGGCCACACTTCAGCTCCAGCAGGCGAAGCCAGGTCGGCGACGGCAACGGCCGGTATCGATACACTGCCGAGACCATGGCTCGATTATGGCTCCTTCCTCGCGCGTCTGCGAGTTGGTTTGCGAAATTCCCCCACTCCGCTTTATGACATGGATGTAAGCACAGCCCCACAAGACGGCGCGGCAGAACCAATCGGGGGACGGTGCAAAATTTCCTACGTGAGATCTTAATGGTATCCATATTTATCTAACGGTAATATTATTTTATACCTTACAAGCGGGGTCCGATCATAGCGTTAGAAATAGTTAAAGGTGGGGCTGTAGGGGAAGGGCGCGCCACATACGCGGGTCCCGGGGGAATCGTTGCGCGGATTCGGACGCGCAGTGTTTGATGGCGATGCCGCTAAAGTCGCAGCCGGTGATGCTGCATGGGTTGAGGAGATGCGTGATCATCTTGTGGTTGTTGAGGTTCAGGGCCACGGCGAGCACCCGGACGAGAACGTGTTTAGCTGACAGGGATGTCGGCTTGGGAACAGGAGCCGTTCGGCTGATGGCCAAGGGGAGATGATCAGGCACGGCGCCTAGGACAGTTGCACAATGGCGGTTTGTGTGGTTTGGGGCGCCATGCAGTGTTTTGCTATGCTAGAATGTGAGTTTCTGAGGGGTTCAAGGGGGATTATTTCGAGATACCTTTAATGTTAGATATCAACCGCTGAACCATTTTCACCATGAGTGCCGACTCGGAGGATTGGCGCCGAAGTTGGTCAAAACTCCCACCAAACTGGGAATTAAGTGCATAACTTACCCTACCTATCGTCCACTAGTAATGGCAGGCTTCCATCCATCCTGCTGGTAGGAAAGGGCGCTTCAATCCAAAGCCAAAGGCTGCGGTCAAGTTGCTTGATTTGGGGGAAACTGTCGGGCCCGCAAAAACCACCCTCTGGTGGAGTCAACTTGCAAGCTGCGCACATTCAGAGTCTTGCAAGAGGGTCACTGCGATCACAAGCACGCAAGGGCAACTGCAGTTCAATTTCAACTCGAGTCAAAGCAGGCATCTAGACTATTTCTTGTCAATGGGAGTCAACTCCTTGGTTTCTTCCAAGTTATCCAGCCGCTGCTACAGCCTAGCCTTGATCAAAACACCAAACTAGCTGGTCAGCGGCAGCCAGAGCGGGATTTTCTCGCCGCGGCTCGCCACATGATACAGCACCTCCGCGAGGGTGGACGCTGCAACCCCACCGCCCGCCGCAACACCCTTCTTCACCCAGGCCGCGAGCTGCCGCCCAGGGCATAGTCTCACCGTCATACGCTGGATGCACGCTCGTGTACTTCTTGCTACCGTGCTCGAACTCCGTCTTTACACCGCCCGGCTCGACAATGCAGACGCTGATGTTCCAGTCGGGGCTCAGCTCGCGTGCAAACGACTCGGACCAGCCCTCGACGGCAAACTTGCTCGCGTGGTAGAAGGCATCGCCAAAGTGAGCTGCCGCGGCCTTGAAAGCCTGCTCGACGGAAGTGGGAGACGCAACATCGAGCTGGAGCTTCAGGATGGATTCGGTATCCGGGAGGTATGATGGGCTGGAGGGGTTATGGGCGGTTGCGACAAGTCGTTGCCTGGGCTTGCTGGCTACAAGCTCGGCGATGGCGCGGCCGATGCCGCTGGAGAATCCGGTGACTTTGGTTTGGGTGTTAGCATGGCGAAGGAAACGTGGAAAGAACACCATCCATACTAAACCAGAGCGCATCGTCTGGAAGCTGATACGGCTTGGTGTTGACGGGGTTCATGATGACTGGACCAACCGATGAGAAGGCAAGGCAAAATTGATGATCCGAGGCCCCTGTGGTGTGCGAGATTTCGCTCATCTCTTCCCTTGTCGCGCCGAGCGAACTCTTCTGCCCGTTTTTCTTCTCGCTCACGGGCCTCTTTTTCTTCCTTTGTTGCCCCCTTTCCGCCATCCGTGCCGTCCTCGACATTCTCGCTGTGTGCATAGTTGGTCAGGAGGAATTGTGTTTTGCGTGCCGCAGTCAACGCCTCCGAGCCGTACGGGCGACACCGTGCCTCACCATATCCTCGACGAGGGCCTTGTCGTGTTGAATCTTGCTGTGCTTCTTGATTCGAGCGGCTTGGAGCTTCCTCGCTTTTCATATACTCCTGTATGACCTTTTCCCTTTTCTCTTCATCCTCGGTCTCTTCGTATTCGTCCTCCTCTTTATCGATGCCATCAAGGCGGTTGTCCTCACTCTCCCGATATCTGCCCATTCGGAGGCAATTCGCCCTCGTCAGGGACGTCTTCAACCGTCGCCCGTCTTGTCGGTTTTGGCGGCTGAGCTGTGTCGTTCTGGGCGGCGCCCCCCTGTGGGCTTCCTGCGAGGTCAAACTCCGCGGATGGGCGAGACTTGCTTGTTTTTCTCTCTGGCTTTTCGACATCCTCTAGCGAGCTCTGTCGCGTCGGTAGTATGCTGATCGTCCAATGTCCATCCCGGTGCGGCAGCCGCTCGGTCACTCCCCTGCCCCTCTCCCCAACCCGCATGTCCCGTCGAGTGGTGTCCTCGTCGTCGCCGGCAGCCCGTTTTAATGGGTCTAGGGGCACTTCTTGAGGGCAGTGCTAAGTGCAACTGTGAAGGGGGGCATTGACAGCCTCGCCAGATCTATCAAATAACTGCCAGTAAATTTTCAGGGCCAGACTTTGTTGTAAGAAGCAGGGTTTGAAGCTGGAAAACCTTAGGTTTAGTCAGCCGATCGTAATAACTATGGATTACTACGTGCAGCAGTGCCGGCGCCCAAAACTGGGTTCAGAATGCCAGTGTACCCTTGCAGCCATACCGTCTCCGTCTCGCTACCGTAACTGTAACCGGGGCATATTCCTTAGGTCTAATAAAGCTCTGTACTCATATTAAACTAGTAGTACTTATAAGTTGACAAGTATCTAGCTCAGCCTTTAATTTCAGTAGAGTTTGAGTTTAGAGATAAATTGACGCCGACCGCCCGCGGTTTAGGAATGTTGCGGACGTGGTCGAGTCGCTGACGCAGAGCTTGTGCTATGCCTATGGCCGCGCCACCAAGGCCGTCAGCGTGTGCACCCCTGCGTACTATGCCAATGTCTTGTGTGAGCGCGCGAGGTGCTATTTGAGCGGCACGTTTGATGCCACTCCCGTGCAGTCGATGGCGGGCCGCCAGTGGCGAGGAGCGAGAATATGTTCATCCATGGAAACTTGAGGAGCTCAATGTTTTACATTTGAGGGAACGTAGACAGGACAAGGCAAGAGATGACCACAGGCTGTGCTTGGAGACATGTCACAGTAGATTGCCACAGGGCACAGGAGTTAGCGATGGGGGCTTAGGCTAGGAGCTTGCGATAGAGAGTTCTCCAGTTCCTATTAGGCACCGGTACCTTGACTTTGCCGGCAATACCTGGGTAGGCAGCTAATTGCCGTTACTCTCAAAAGAAGTCCTACAGCCCGGATAAACAGCGAAAAATTAAAAACAAGAGAAAAAGACGCCCCCAGATCGCCGGTCAGTTGCGAGGCAGCGATGACCTCTCGCATAGTGTCTTCCCAGAACAAAGTCCTACATATGCAGCCCAGCCTTTTCATATTGCTCGGCAATACCGTCTCCATGGTTGGTAGTACAATCAATCAATGTGTTTATTGCCAAGGCGCAGCCTTACTCTAGTACGTGCCTCATGCGAGAAGGAGACACCCCAGAAATGACGTATGTATTAAGCGGCTTCATGTTTGCTCTCTAAGCCTCCTAGCATGTAGCTGTAGCGGTATGAATCTCAAAGTAAGCCTATGTAGAGTTGACCCGGCTTACGTTGAAGATCAGCAAAAGGGAAGCAATCTCTTCCATCCGTCGGAGAAGATGCTCCTTAAAGGGTGGGTGGGTAGGTGCTTGGTAAGTCGGCGTCTCGCCGGATGGAGAAAATAAAGTATAAACAAGCCCTTCTCGTCCTCGTCGGGACTCTCTCTCAGTTCAAGTTCCCAAACAGTTATATCTCACGGCAATTTCTACATTCAAACGCTTTCCACAATGCAGCTCACACTCGTCATCTCGCTGCTGCCCTTGCTCGCCATGAGCAACCCGGTGGATGTCTTAGACGACGCTCCGGCACCGGAGCTGGCAGTTCGCGCGGACAAGTGGTGCAACGTTATCAGGACCGCTGGCTGTTACACGGGCGCCGGGAGAGGCTACAATAAAAGACGTGACATCACCACCTCTCAGCAGTTTGGTGTTCGCTGTAAGGCGAATGGCAACTGGGAAGGATCAGGCGATGGGCGTACCAAGTATGATCACTGATTTACTGATAACCTCAAGGCAGCCGCTGACGCGTGAGCTAGGGTCTGGGATTGGATTCCTGGCTGGAGTTGCTGGGTGAGCGCCTATCACACTAACAGCGGATGTGAGAGTAAGTTGCCTCGCCGCGCCGTTCGAGTTTCAAGATACCAGCAATCTAACATGCACAGGAAATGTGCCGTGGTGCGATACTTAGACACTGAAATAGAGAATAGCTGGATTGGTGAGCAAGGTTTGCTTGAGTTTGCAAACGGAATGTACTTCGAAGCAGATGGCGAAATATATGATTCTGCAGGGTCAGGTTGGTTCAGTTCACTTCAATTGGAACGCGTATAATTGACAACGTCCATGTGCTTTAATGTGTGGACTTGACCCTTGGCTGTCCCAAGTCGGGGGGTTCCAGACTACCAAGTGTTTCTGTACCAATCGAAAGCGTTGATTATAGACAAGGCAACTGAAGGTATCCACCTGCAATATACCCATGAGTTTGTGTGTGCGGCGATGGCCAATCGGGACTCTTCCCTTAACAGCCAGACTGAGCTGGCAGAATTGAACTATGCCCGTCATTTATTACTCAGGTTGCAACATAGAACAGCTTGGTGCATAATCAAATTATGGTTGTGCACAGCCTTTTCCGATGTTCGACGCTGTCACGTCAGTCTATGAAAGAGGGCGATCTTTACCTGGCAAGGTTTCCTTAGCTAGAAGCAGTACCTCCACTTTGAACCTTGGCGGTATGAACGGTTACTAATATGTGGGAACGAGATGGAACATCATTATTTACTCATATTGAACTGGTACGGTGACGCACCAAGGAATAAACCACAAAAGGAACCACACCCACAGGAAGTCGCAGTCGGCCTGGAAGGCCGACTCCCAGACTACTGGTCCTCCGATCGGAGGGACACAAATGCAATTGACGTAGAAAAACAGATACGTACCTAGTATAGAACAAAAGCCTAGTTAGTGACGGAGCCTAATATGGAACAGAGCTTAGCATGGAATAATAAAGGAAACGCAACCGTGGACTAGGTCATCTTCCTTCGATCAGAGGGCCAGAATGTCACTGGGCTTCAAATGGGAGGTTTTCGTGGTGAAATCGTTAGTTAATGAGTTTTTAGGAAGCACGGTTTAAGGAACCGCGCAGTGCGGCCCCTTTTTGACGGTGGCACGCGCTAGAGAACGCATCGCTATGTATAAAACTAGCTACAGTAATATTACAGAGCCTAAAAAGAACGACAGGGTCGGCCTGAACAGGCGACCCAAGTCAATAATGACTGGAAAAGAATGAAGTGTGACGACCCTAAGCCGTTACGCTGGGCCGCCACGGCCCGACCGATCCCCCGCACCAGCAACAGTGCACGGCATGATTTGACACTGTGTTCGCACTGTGGCCTCTGTGCCAAGGAACGACTCTGTTGACAGAGGCTCAGGAGAGGACAGAGGCCAAGGGCCTCTGTCGGGGAAACCTCTGTGGACAACAGAGGCTCAGCACATAGAGGCCGGTACAAGGTACCTCTTAGATAGCTAGTATAGATAGTTATCATCGTGACTACAATGGCCGTGAGGGACTCCTGGTTCCTCACACTAGTATTACATTGTTTATTTATGTCCTACTATCCAGAATTACCTCTGTGTATTACAATGACAACGACCTATAGTGACATTATACCTCCGTCTAGGAGTGCTAGCTTAATAACCCGTTTTCAGAACGCCTACCCAGTCTTTGGCGTCCTGCTATACGCTCTATCTTAACCTGACCAGTCCTTTGGGTCTGTGCCAGGTGCAGGTTGTAATATTTATATGCTTTAACGTTTGCGAAACCCTCCTTTGATTCCGCTATTTTATTAATTAGGTAAAAGCACAGTTAATTAAGGGACAGATAGAGATTTCAGAAGGTTGGTAGCTGTGTAATTAAGAGTTCCGCCGAAATCTCTGACTAGGTATGGTTCTTTTCGGAAGGACAGCTCAGAAATTAGTCCGGGCTTATAACCAGTTAGAGGTGATAGTTATAGCAGAAGAGATTATATTCTCCGTGACCTATATGGGGCTACGCTGGTCTGATAAATACTTAACAGCCTTTGTCTGTTATGTCCTTTTACCCAGAACATACTAGAAAGGCTGTGAATTATTATTAAAGGGATACAGGGTTTTCACATCTAAGTGCTAGAGCCTTTGTATCTGTTAGGTGTTTTGTCCAAAATCCGTATCATAAGTGTCTGTGTCGGCTTCGCTCGGCATAAGGGCGCCCTGCCCTGTTTGTGGTTGGTGACATCATGATTCACACCAAACGCCGTCTAAGATAAGAAGATGCACGAGGGAGAGCTGGAAGAAGTGGCTCTCTTGCCGGGGTATAGAGGCTCGGGCTAAAATGAAAGGTCTCTTGTCCGTGCAAAAATGCGTCATAGGAATCCTCATGCAGTTTTGTTCCGGAACATCAAGGCCTGGCTTGCTACATTACAGGCTTGAGTCACACTGTGAGAGGCCTTAATTGCATCTTAGCAGGGGGTTGGAGAATGCAGGAAGGCTGTTAAGAATAGCAGATGGCCGATAGCAACAAAAACAATGTGCGCTATCTAGTATCTACCCGGTACTTTCCAAGTTGACAGCAAGAAAGCATCTTTCGCAGTGGCTGAGGAAGTCCTTTTTTTTTGGCTAGAATTTCTGTCCCGCTCCGTAGGTATTCCGAAGTCTCTGGCGCTGACCAACAACACAGATGAGGGCCTGCGGCAAAAATATAGACATTTGTGCCCGAATCTGTTTGCTCGTGTAACCTAACGTTTAGACTGCACCCTTGTCATATCCCAAGGACTGCTATTCGGTTTGATTTGGTCTGGGTTTCCATTTCACGCACCTTCCTGCGTACTTCTGATTATTTCAATGGTAGGGTTATACGACCTGGCTCTGCACCCAGCGTGATAGAAGCAAACTCAGAGGGCACAGTTTCGGGCAGGCACCCGCGGTCCAGTCAAGGCCTTTGTTGGCGGCTGTAGTGAGGCCGTGGGCCACGTCACTGGCCTAGTTGTTGTTAGTTCCTTCCTCGAGGGTTACGCGATCTAATTCCGGACTCATACGCCGTGCTTTCCATTTCAGTTTTACAACCCTAGGTCCCGGAACGGAACTTTCTGCCTACAACTCGGAATTCTTTCTGCCAGAAAAATTTGCGAATTATTTCATCAACTTGAGCAACACTTGCCCTGGCACAAACCGTCTTCCTCTTCCTTCCAACTGGAGTTTTTCCCTTCAATCTTCCTGTCCCACCCTCACATTTTCCCTCCCACGCCTTCCGAATCCATCTGTGTTCTTTTCGCGCGGCGACAGCCTAAGAGCGACGTCAAACCTCTCGACTGCTGAAACGCTTACCGCGTCTTCCTGTTGGATCCCTTCGTCGTACATGATGAGCGGGAACGGGTATGATTGATCCCTGGTCTATCTCTACCGAGTCTACGCTAACAATTCCCATCAGATCTAGGGACAGCAAGGCCTCGGCTGCGCCATGCAGGAATTTCCGACAACATAGGAGCTGCAAATTTGGCAAAAGATGCAAATTTCTACATGAGCCCAAACAAGCGGTTTCGACAGAAACGGGGAAGCGCGGTGGAGATCATTCATCACTGGTGACACCACGGACGAATGGCCCTCGTGGGACAACGGGGAGTGCGCCACACAACGAGCGCGAAGTGAAGCTGCGCATGGAAGCGGCTCCTGGAGCAAGGATCGCAATTGCTGCGGCCGGATCCCACGACCGTTGCTCGCTTTTTCCAGCTTGGGCTGGAGCTGATGGATGGCGATGTCGGCACCACACAGGAGATCGTCAGGCTCCTTGCTAGCGAAGCCAGTCTCTCATTTGTAAAAGACATTACAGATCGGCACCTTCCCCAACTTCCGATACTCGCCGGTCAACGCTTTTGGAATACGAAACTGAGACCCTTCTTTCGCCTAATCAGTCACGCACACGTCGTCAATTCCGCCATCCTAGGGGCAGCAAGTTGCCACCATCTACAACTTTCTTTACGGAGTTGGTGGTGACCGCATGACCAGATGCTTCAGTTTCGTTGCCCAGGTGCTAAAATCTTGGCGGGAATCCTCCATCGACACATCCAGGGACGATCTGGTGGAGCTAGCTTTTGCGGTGCTGTCAAAGCTCCTCGATTGCAACACTTCAAACATGGTCAATGAGAGATTCACTGATATTGCTGCAGAGTTATCTGGGTATCTCGAGAGGACCCCGTCATCGGATGGAGAGTTCTGTCGTTTACAAGCGTCGAAGTACCTCGAGTACATCCGTCTACGCCTGGACGTTGGAGACGAGATTTCTATCTCCGAGAACCGGATTCAAGTCAGTGTCGCTCGGGAGCAGTTCTTATTGCGACAAGACCTTCCCGGAACGCTCTCCGCGGACGGCGCGCGGCACGACAACGACAGTGCCGATATCACAAAGATCAGAATCCTTCCGACGTATGAGGAAATCATGTCCACAAGAGCCGAGTATCTCCCAACCATTGATTCCTCCCAATGGTATATCAATGGCATCCATGGGCGTTTGGACAGAGAGTTCCGACTCCTTCGGTCGGATGCGGTGGGTCCGCTACGTGATGCCATTCATGAGATTATGGACATCATGCAGGAATGCTCAGAGGCCCCTCATCGCAGGTCTAAGAACGGGCGCGAACTTATTTATACGACTCTCCAATACTCCAGGGCATCGAGCTCGACAGAATTGAGGGCTTAGAGCTGCTCCTTCGCTGCAATCAACCGTCTGCAGTCCGCAACCTGAGTCTCAAGAAGCGGGAAGAATGGTGGGCCAACAGCAATCGGTTGCAATCGGGCGCCTTGATCTGCGTTCTCGATGCAACCGGCTGTGCAACGTTTTACATGGTCTCAGACTCCACGATGCGAAGCGCCGGTGACAAGAACGCGCGTCGACCGAAGCCATCTTCTCAGGACGACTCGGACAATGAGACGACGTCGGAAAGAGACGCCTTTAATCTTTCCAGTGATGCAAACTCACTTTTCGTCAGGCTTCAACTCGTTGATCCGTCACAGCAAGATGTCGGCCAGCTCATCCGGTCTTGGCCTGATGCCAGAACACCAGCACGACGGTATCTGGTGGAATTCCCCAACCTCCCCCTTGCGTCATTTAGGGACACCCTAATGGCCCTTCAGCAGATGTTTCAGAAGCCGGATGTGCCTTTCAGTGAGCTCATAGCGCCAACCGATGGCTCCGGCGGAGTCAGCGTCAAGCCGCCGCTGTACGCAAGTAAGCCAGGCTTTTTGTTCAGTCTCAAGGTCTTAACACATGGAAACGCGGAGCTTACGGTATCCCCCCAGGAGCCACCAGAGCCCGAGGAGATTTCATCTCGGTCGACACTTGACCCCACGCAATCAGCTGCGCTTATCAATACGCTCACAAGAGGACTGTCGCTCATCCAAGGCCCACCAGGAACGGGGAAGAGCTACACGGGAGAGAAGATTATCAAGGTCCTGCTGGAAAATAAAGATGACGCCGATCTGGGGCATATTCTATGCGTGTGTTACACCAATCATGCACTAGATCAGCTTCTTGAGCACCTTCTCGAGGACGGAACGAAGAACATCATTCGAATTGGTTCAAGATCAAAGTCAGAAAGATTGCAGGATCTAAATCTACGTACCATCGCCAGGAAATCAGGCCAGGGCTGGACGTGGAGTGAGAAGGTCGAGTTGCGGAATGCTGAAGCAAGCATACGGGAAAGTGTTAACGAGGTGGCGTCCTTGTTCGAGCAGTACTCACGCTGCTCTTCATGGCAGACCGTCAAAGAGTATCTGGCTACCCACCACCCGAACCACTCTTCAGAACTGTTCCCAAGCGACCATGATGGATGGCAGACAGTTACGCATCAGAAAAGGGATACCATTGACCAGTGGCTTCGGGGTGGCCATCGTGGTCCGACCGGGTGTCGCTCAGTCGACACTTTAAACGACGTGCCCCTTTTCAGCATGGCAAACATCGAACGGCAGCTGTTACATAGCCACTGGCTAGAGAACATTAGCGATAACCTACTTAGCGGTATTTCCATATGCCACGAGAATTTCGTGAAAGCGCGAGTTCAAAGAGATCGTCTCCACAGGGAAGGGGATCTTCGCTGCCTCCAGCAGGCGCATGTTGTCGGAGTCACAACCACTGGCCTTGCAAAGAATATTGAGTTAGTTCGTGGATTGGCCCCCAAGGTCGTTCTCTGCGAAGAAGCTGGTGAGGTCCTTGAAGGGCACACTTTGACTGCACTCCTTCCATCGGTCGAGCACGCCATTTTGATCGGGGACCATCTCCAACTCCGGCCTCAGATACAAAACTATGGTCTACAGAGCAGCAATCCCCAAGGCAAGCAGTACTCTCTGGACATGTCTTTATTTGAAAGGCTCGTTGAGCCACCCAGTGCAACAGACTTGCGGATGCCTTTCAGCATACTGGAAACACAGCGGCGGATGCACCCCAGTGTCTCCGAACTGATTCGCTCTACCCTTTACCCAACTCTCAAGGACGGGGATAATGTGTTACAATACCCAGAAGTGGTGGGAATGAAGAGACGTCTGTTTTGGTTTCATCACGAAAACCCGGAGGCGGGCACTGAAGATCAAGAGAGCACCTCGCACGAAAACGAGTTCGAGGCGTGTATGACAGTCGCTCTGGTCTCACACCTAGTTCGACAAGGCGTTTACGCCAAGGCAGATATCGCAGTCATCACCCCATACATGGGTCAGCTCCAGCTTCTGCGGAAAAAATTGTCGGCAATGTACGAGATTTTCGTCAACGACCGGGACTTAGCAGAGATTGAGGCGCTAGAAGCCTCGAAAGCCAGAGACGATGACAAGGCAGCCGAACTGCCACCAAGAGCCAAAGTGCAGAAAACCACGCCTTTAAACAGTGTGCGAATTGCGACTGTTGACAACTTCCAGGGCGAAGAGGCAAAAGTTGTCGTCGTTTCGCTTGTTCGCAGCAACAACGCTCAGAATGTGGGCTTTCTCCGGACTTCGAACCGCATCAATGTCCTCCTTAGCCGGGCTCGCCATGGCCTTTACCTCACAGGAAACGCGAAGACATACCAGACCATTCCCATGTGGCAAGATGTGATAGGAATGCTCCGGGCAAACAGCAACTTTGCAAGAAGCTTCGAGCTCCAGTGTCCGAGACATATGGACACATCTCTTGTGGTTTCCCAGCCTGACGATTTTGTCCTTTTATCGCCAGAAAGCGGCTGCAGCCTACCTTGCAAGAAACGACTACAATGCGGGCACGTCTACACCGGAAGGTGCCACTCCGAGCTTCTTCATAATGCTGTGAAGTGTCTTGAGGACTGCCCACGGTGGAAAAATGGTTGCGATCATCCATACCCTCTTCGGTGTGGTGACGCGTGCCATAAGAAGTGCCAGGTACTCCTGGGTGATATTGATCTTCTCCTTCCGTGTGGTGACAGGGTCACATCATTTATCTGTTGCTGGGAGTTTCAGGATCCGGGATCAATCAAATGCAAGGAAGAAGTCACGAAAACGGTTCCTAGCTGCAATCATGCCGTCAAAGTACGGTGCCACCAGGACGTTGACGATACGAAGTACCGCTGTCCTGAATCTTGCGGCTACCTCCTTCCTTGCGGTCACGCGTGTCAGAAACCGTGTCCCTCGTGTGGTTGGGGACGGGCTGAGAGAGACTCTCATGGTGCTTGTACATCGAAATGTGGCCGGAAGTATACCACGTGTTGCCACAGCTGCGAGAAGCCCTGCCATAACGGGGAGTCATGTCCACCTTGCGACAAGCCCTGCGAGGTTCGTTGCAATCACTCGAGATGCAACAGACGTTGCCACGAGCCGTGTTCGCCATGCGCACAGCAAGATTGCCGGTCGGGCTGTCCCCATACAAGGTGCACAATGCCCTGCGCGGCGCCGTGTAACTGGATCCCGTGCAGCAAGCGATGCGAGGAAAAATTAGAGTGCGGTCATCAGTGTAAGTCTACAAGCCTCTAAATTGTTATCTAATGCCTCATCGCATGGGGCGGAACGGCCCCTTGTGTTTTGTCAACGCCTTCCTTTTCATCCCCATAGCATTTTTGGACACCCGCTAACATAAATGCGAAAATTCAGGCCCGTCACTCTGTGGAGAAATATGTCCTAGCTCGAAATATTGTCAGCAGTGCGGATCTTCTAACTCGATCTGCGTGGATTTCATCGAGATGAAAACTTTCGACGAGATCAACTTAGACGAAGAGCCCTGCATTTTCCCAGATTGCGGACATTTCGTGACAGTCTCGTCGATGGACGGCCAGATGAATATGGCTTCGTTCTACGAACTCGGCAAGGACTGGGCCCCAGTTAAGATCCGTGGCGTCTCAGAACCCTTTTCACAGGATTTTGAGGGCACCAAAGTCTGCCCGACTTGTCGCGGATCACTTCGGAGCATTGCTAGGTATGGCCGTATCGTCCGCCGCGGCATGCTCGACGAGGCGACGAAGAGATTTATCTCTTGGTCATTCAACGCATGCTTTGACCTCGCAAAAGACCTCGCACTTGCTCAAGATGCTCTCCAAGCGCCCTTTCAGAATATCCGGTCATCGTCGGCGATTCAACAACATCAGCTAGTGAGATCCTCCGTCACGAGACTTTAGAATCTGCAGCGCCTACAACAGATTGCAGGAGACAATGGGAGATACACAGAGCTCATCAAGGTTTGGCTGAAGATAAACCAATTTGCGAGCAAAGTCCGGAAAGAAGAGCAACCTTTCCAGCGAGTTTCAGACTTTGTCAGGCATGCCAACCGTATAAACGGAACTGACCAAGCTTTCCGGTTCGACCAGTCGATTATTCAAGTGAAGGGTCACCTTCTAGTCATGTCTTTGTTATCCTCTCAGACATTTTCCGTCTTCGGTCAGGGAGAAAAATCCCAGCACAACAAAACTCGGGCGTGGACTGGTCCCTCTACATGGGTGAATGCTCTCAAATTATTGACGTGGCACGAGACACCCAGAACAGACGGGACCAAGTTCAAGGTCACATATTTGCGGCTCAGATTTGTGTGTTTGCTCGAAGCCTTGGCTCAGGTTGGCAGCACAAGACCGCTACTACCGCAAATGATATGGATGGTCCCAAAGGATATATCCAGAAGGCCCACGACCATATCGCCCAAGCTCGAGCACTTTTGTTGGAGTACCCGCCAACTGCCTCCTTGAGCGACGAAATCGAGAGGGTAGACATTATGGTCAACGACGGCGTGTTCTACGGCGAAGTCACCAGCGACGAGCTGATAGCTGTGTATCGGGCGATGTCGCTTTCCTTCGCCGGCACGGGCCACTGGTATCATTGCCGGAACGGCCACCCATTCACAATTGGAGAGTGTGGGATGCCCATGGAACTTGCTCGGTGCCCAGAGTGTGACGCCCCAGTTGGTGGGCAGAACCATGAGAACGTCGAAGGCGTGGAACGTGCGGATGATATTGAGAGGCTGGCGATGGACTTTGATGACATGGGCGTTGAGGATATGGGCGGTGACGATATGGGCTGGTAAGGGATTTGTTTCCTACCCGCAGTTGTTTGTTTGGTGGGTAATTTGTTATGATAATGGGTTTGGTAGATGCACGAGCACAACAAGATGTCTAATGAGGAGATCAAGCCAGGCGAACGGAAAAGATTTGACGAATAGCCTGTTACTTCGTCAGCATTTAGCTGCTTGATGAATGAGAATCTGTATTTGCAGAGTAAACCTCCAGGCTGTGAATGTTGGCAATTTTGCTGTTAGGCCGTACCACATTCCCAAGAGGCCTTCTTGTATTCTCCAACAGCCCGTTCACAATATCGCCAAGGCTTCTAGGAATACAAGTAAGGCCTGTGACGTAATGACATAGGCCTTGCTTCTTGTACGAAGGCTCGGGCTAAAAGAAATAGTCTTTCGTCTCCGCGCGAGAATGCGTTCGGGGAATCCTCACACGGGTTGTCTCGTAATATCAAGGCCTAATTTATTATGTTATAGGCCGTGACTGCATCGCGAAAGATCTTCCTTATTTTTGGGACAGGCTGTTGGAGAAAGCAGGAAGGCCTTTTTAGTAGAGAACATATCTGTGTACTGTAGGCAACGTCCCCGTGTACTGTAGCCCCACCAAAACCGCCATACATAACCCTAACCCCCGGACACCACCCTCCCCCCGCGATGCCGTTACAGCTGCCAGACTGCAACTACATTCAACCCCCTTAATTGACCACACCGCAAACAACGCTCAAATAACGAAATCTGTGCAAATAAGGCCAATTCTTCCATTTCTACAATAATCCTACAAATAACTATCAACTATCGTGCTGACTAAGCGCCTACTTGGCCTCTGATTGGCCCATAATCGCCTCCGTAATCTCCTCTGTTGCTTGCGACTGTGTGACTCGAGTGCTGTTACGCGTGGTTCGTGTAGTTTTTGTGACTCTCGTAGGTCCTGATGTCGCCGAGGCCTGATGGCTTCTAGATGCCGTCACGGAACTGCCTCTATTCACACGGGTCCTTCCGCCGCCTCTGGGGGCACT
>Ga0247780_1000826_pt1 | contig 24511 bp, 15 predicted proteins | sample UWRJL079202R5_FD_179927 | JGI IMG/M metagenome (GOLD analysis project Ga0247780, IMG submission 179927) | Plant litter microbial communities from Arlington Agricultural Research Station in Wisconsin, United States - UWRJ-L079-202R-5 | ecosystem: Environmental > Terrestrial > Plant litter >... | reverse complement strand
ACAGGGGAGCTGCTGACTGCGTCTCGAACAAGACCAGCTGGCAGCTGTGCAACAATTTGCCGTCAGATAAAAAGGGCTTTGCGTCCCACCAAGTGTATTTTCTCAGGCTCATATGCATCATCGGATCGCTTCAGACAGAGGGTCAAAATGGTGTCAAGACTGTCTCTTCCGGTGCCGTTGCTGTCTCTACTGTCCTTGGTGTCCTGCGCCGGCGGCGCCGCAACGATCGACCCGAGCTCCTTCGCCTCCAGCGCCATCCTCTCCAGAGATGTCGCCATCATCGGCGGTGGTTCTAGCGGCACCTTTGCGGCCGTGAACCTCAAGCGCGCCGGCCACTCGGTGGTTCTGATTGAGAAAAACTCCCGGTTGGGCGGCCATGTCGACACGTTTCGCGACCCGGCGTCGGGGGCCACGTTCGACTACGGCGTTGTCGCCCTGCTTAACACCAGCGTCGTGCGCGACTACTTTTCCTTCCTTCAGGAGCCGCTGATGGATCTGCCCAGCAACGCGGGTGGTGACGTGCGCGCCTTCGCCAACCTCAGGACGGACGCGAAGAACGTCACTCTGCCTCCGACCATCCCCTGGGCAGACCCGGCCGCCGTCTTCGCGGCCATACAGGGCTACGAAACCCAGATCTCGCGGTACCCCTTCCTCGTCGGCGGATACAACCTGCCAGACCCCGTCCCGGCCGACCTCCTTCTTCCATTTGGCGACTTCCTCGCCAAGCACAACCTCACGGCCTTTGCCAACATGGCCTTTAGCTTCGTGCAGGGCATGGGCAACGTCCTGGCCACGACGACGCTGTACGTGTTCAAGTACCTTCCCAAGACGACGGTCGACGCCTTTGTCGGGCTCGCCCCGCCCCCTGTCGCGAGCGCGAACCTCAACTTCCAGGGCTTCTACGACAAGGCCCTCGCCTACCTCGGCAGCGGCACCAACGCGTTCGTGAGCTCGCGCGTCCTCGCCATCGACCGCAGCGGGCCCCGCGTCCTGGTTGCCGTCGCGACGCCCTCGGGCCCTAAGCTCATCTCGGCTAAGAAGCTCCTCGTCGCCATCCAACCAAAGGCCCAGAGCCTCCAGGGCCTCGGCCTCGACCTTTCGGCCGAGGAGAAGAGCGTTTTCGGCCAGTTCAACAACAGCTACTACTGGGATATCGTCATCAAGAACTCGGGCGTCCCCCCGGGCGTCCGCGTCACCAACGTTGATCTTGATGCACCCCTGGGCATCGCCCCCATGCCGGGGCTCTACGGCATTTCTCCAGCGCCGCTCCCGGGATACAGCACGGCGTACTACGGCAGCCCCAGCCTCCGCACCGACGAGCAGGTCAAGGCCGACACGTTGGCGGCCGTGACCAAGTACGCAGCGGCAAACGGCCTGCCCGCCGCATCGCCCGAGATTGTGGGATTCAACAACCACGCGCCCTTTTGGCTGACGGTGCCGCCGTCCAAGATCGCGTCGGGCTTTTACTCGCAGCTCAACGCGCTTCAAGGGAAGCGCAATACCTGGTGGACAGGCGCAGCCTGGGTCGCCCACGACAGCACCGCCATCTGGGGCTGGTCCAACAGCACATTGCTGCCGGCGCTCGAGGGCAGTTTGTGACGGTGCCAGATTTTTCCGGATTTATAGCTGAATATAAGCATTTTCATTAACCAGCCTTTTCCATCCATACGAGAACCAGTAATTGGGGACAGACTTACTGCAGCTCCATGATACGTCGTCACCACCCCTGTCGCTATCGGTGGCGACTGCCAAGTGAGCTTTGCCGGAGCCGGCGCCGTCCCGTGGAACACGACCAACAGACCTGGCCAGCGTGCTCATGAGCAACGTGCTGAGATCGGACGGGCTCTTTCAGTTAAGAAGCAACACTTGAAGATGGCGCGCAGCACGACGGTTTACGCGGGGAACGCGGCGACGAATAGCTTGCAGGGCTACTTGAGCTATCCCATTACGTGTCGGGCGCAGCAGAAAAATGGGCTGCATTTTGCCAAGGGTGCTTGTTATCGCTTTGGGTTTTTTAGTTGGGAGGGGGCATATACATTAAGAGGATGTCTATTTGCACTATAAGAAAATGACCATTTGCACTGTAAAATCCAAACCCCCATACATAACCCTAACCCTGAGCACGCGCAACCCCACCACAAAGCGCAACGTCAATTGAACGCGCATCTCTTGCAGGCGACTTCTCTTACACACCACCACGTCAATTGACGCCGTCTCGCGAAATTCATCGTCGCTAAGGTACGTAAAGGCTACGCGCACGTTTCCCCGGGCTAATCTAATGCGAAGATGGCTGAAAACGCCCCTACATGTAATGTGTAAGCCCTCCACAACCCCCCCAGCGATACAGGCCCCAAAGCTGCCATCTACGCAATTAATACTAAATAAAATAACGATAATAAGTCGGATCTGATTAAAGTTAACCTTTAGGTGAACCCTAAGCCTCTCTCTAACCTTCCAGCCCTCCACCCTCTTCTTAATAAGCACTATAACTCTCTTAAAGCTATTAAGTACAATCTCTTTAAGTATAACACTACTGTTAGCTTCCGTATAGTTAAAACTAAAAGCGGTAACCCTCTTAAAGGCTTTAACTACATATAAGTCAATTACACCTATTAAAGAGGTAAGATTCACACCTTTATAGTTTATTCTTATAAACCTAATACTATAAAGTTAAGCTATCTTTAACAGGCCTTAGTTAAGGCACTTTATCGTAACGGCCGTAAGTGGACTTTTAAGCTGAAGAAAGGATATAAGGGCCATAAGAATCACTTTAACAATGGCTTTAACTTTAAACTTTTCTTTAGCCTTAAGCTAAAGGCTTATATTATTACGTTTCTTAACTAACCTAGTATTTCTAACTATAAGCTTACTATTAACCTCCGCGTGTAATTCCCTAAAGCTATCTAAACCACGCACTAACTTTAAAACTATTAATTTAAATTTTAAAAAGATGCCTTAACTAGCTATACCCTATTCTAAGCTATTATAAAGCTACTTAACGATAAGGGCATTTCCTACTATATTAAGTGGGTAAAACGCTTACCTTCTAGCTTTAATAATAAGTTAAAGAAACTAAAAGGCCTGTTTTAATTATATAAATAAAGTAAAAAGCAGTAATTATAAAGTCCTTAAGTGTAACTTTATAATAATACCTATAAAACTAATAATAAAGGCTTTACTTTTTTCTAAATTATAAGGTTTAACTACCTATTACAACCTACACCTAACACAGGCTTTAAGAAGACTGGTGCAGGTTAAGATAGAACGTATAACAGGACGTTAACAGGTAAGGGGCGTTCTAAAGACGGCTTATTAAGCTAACACTCTTAGATAGGGGTTTAATGTTACTGTAGGTCGTTATTATTATAATATGTAAAGGTAAGTCTGAACAGTAGGACATAAATGAATAATTAAATACTAACATAAGGAACTAGAGTCCCTTATAGTAATTATAGGCATAACTATAATTATCTTATATTAGCTAACTAAGAGGTACTTTGTACCTTACTTATAATGTTATAAGTGCTTATTATATAAGCACTTTACATTACGTAAGCGTTCTGCTTATAAGGTTTCTCCTGCTCGCAATGTAAGCACTTAACATATTATAAACAGCACTTTATTAGTTGTAAGGGCTTTAAGTCTTTACACCCCTAGCCCAGTGCGCCTAGACAGTGTACACTGTCTTCCCACACTGTTCCTTTTACAGGGGATTCATCAGGTTACCCTAGCTTAAGTGATAGCCTATAAGGTCGTTACATAATTCCCCCTCTTTAACGTTCTTTTCTCATAAAGAACTTAAAAGGTAAGCTTCCCCTTTTACCACTTTACTATATAATAAGTGTCTAGCTCCTAAGTTTTAAAATGGGAATAGGGTAAAAGTATTAACTGCTGTTTAAACCTAGTAACTTATATATATATGTTTAGTAGTGAAATATCCCTTTATTCTTTTTATAAGTCTATTAACCTTCCGCTTATCTGCTAGGTTTCAAACTGGTTTAACAGTTATAACTACTGTTTAAAGAGGCACTAGCCTTCCTAATATAACGCTTTTAATGTTAATAAAGCGAAATTAAAGGCTCTTCTTATTAAAAAGTAGGACCTTAATTTATAAGTTAAGTTTACTACTTAACAGCTTTATAAGGCTATTATTAAACTTTAAGAGGTGTTAGCACGCTTAATACGCCTTTATAAGTAACAGTCCCGTTTTAAGAATCGGGCCGTAAAGGCGTTTAGCTGTAAAGTGGAGTTATTAGAGTTTTAGGAGAATAAGGAGGCTAGGCTAGACGCCCTTTTTAAAGATATAAAGTCTTTTAATTAGGGGAACTTCCTAGTAAGGTCTTTATAGTAAATAGTTACTTTATAATTTAGTTTATAACTTCCTTTTTTTAGTAAGAGATCGTAGGTTTAGCTCCTATAAGAGTCTCCTATCACTTTAAATCCTTACCCCTTAAAGTTAGAGGGCCTAAGGCGATTTTTTTTTTATTTTTTTTTTTTTACTAACTTCTTTCTTTAATAACATTTGTTTTTTATGTAAAGCTTATTAGGAGCTTTAAAGGCCCGGCCTCCTTATTAAGTCTAAGGTCCTTATAACCTTAGCTAAAGGTTTTAATAAATGTCCTTCCGTACCTATTAAGGAGTTTCCTACCACTTTTCAGGCTTTAAGTCCTATAGTAATCTTACTTTTCAGTATAGTAATTTAAATATCAGATCTTATCTTATTTCTAGTTTTTATTATTAGTTTTAATTAGTCTGGATTCTTCTAGTAGAACTCTGTAATCAAGTCTAGATATTTAAGATTTTTAACTAGTTCTTATAAATTACTTTTAAGGCTGTAATCTAATTATTTAATAAGATATTTAAACGTGTTCTTTCCCTTTTATAAATCTATAACTTCCTTAACGTCGTACTTATCCTTATTAGTATTAATCTTAATCTTTTTTTCCAGAAGAACTCCCTTTAAGGCAGGTTTTAAAAGTAAGATATGAAAAACCTTAATCCGTACCTTTATATTAATAGGTAAGTCTAGTTTATAATTAAAGGTAGTAACCTTTTTTTTAATTTAGAACAGCTTATACCTTTTAAAGTTAAGCTTTTTATTAGGTTGTTTTAAATATAGGTTTTATGAAAAAAGGTAAACGTAGTCCCCCTTTTAAAAAGTTAATCCCTTAACTTGTTTACCATTATAGTAAAGTCCTTTTTTAAATATTAATTACTTAATTTAATGTTTATTAGTAAACTTCTTTATTTATTCATATGTAAACTTAAGTTTAACTTATAAGTAGTTATACAGCTCTTATATCCAGTTTACGTAAACTGTAACTTAAGGGGCGTTAGTAGGCGGGCCTTAACAAAGCTTAAGCTCCTTACTGTAATTAGTGAAGAATGGTAATATACTTATTAACTTAACTAACATTATATTATAAGCTATTTATGCTGTTAGTAACAGCTTAAGTTAATTATCTTATTTAAAGTTAATATAAGCTTAAAGATACGTTATAAGTATTTAGTTAACTTACTCTGTTTAATTATCTGTCTATAGGTGGAAAGCTGTTAAAAGCTTACTTTTTATACCCATTCTTTATATTAGCCCTTATTAAAACTTTAACACAATTAGTTTATCTTAATCTATAACGATATTATCTAGCTAAAGGTGTTATAACATTACCTCTTTCTTAAAGATATAAATAAGTTACTTTACTGTTATATTCTTTAAAGTTAGTAAAAAGTAAACCCATTTTATTAACCTATTAACTATTATAAGGACTTAGTTATAAGTAACTCCTGTAACAAGGTCCCTAAACTCTAGAATCCTAGTGACGAAGTTAAGTGAGATAGAGCTTTATAATACTTATAATATAAGGAGTAGTTTAAGGAGCTTATAAGGCTTATAACGTTAGTTTTACTTTTAATAGCAGACGTCGCAGTTATTAACTACTTCCTTAACTAACTTCTTTATTCCTAGAAAGGTGTACGTTTATTAGGCTTATGTGAGAGTCTTAGCCTAACTTATATACCCTTTAAGTTAAGATTTATAAACTTATTAGACGTACTCCTTTCGTTTACCTAAGTTATAAATGTACAGTTTCTCTTAATACTAAAGCTTTACTCCTGGTTTAAACGTGCTATCTACGCCTTTTAACAGCTGTTCTAGCTAATAACTGGTTTCGTTATAATTTAGATACTTTAAATACTCCTTTTTACAGTTTTACACGTGCCCTAAGAAGTCTCTTAAGGGGTACTTATGCTTACAGGTTCCTTCTATTAGCCTTTTTACTTAGAAGTCTTATTATTACTAATAGATATTATACTTTATTTATAAGTTTATATAAACGTTAATAGTTTATTCCAGCGTTTAGTTATCTGACATTTATAACGTGTGCTTTAATATGCCGTTTTTAACTTTATTAAATATAGTAATAAGAATTAAGATTAAGTTAACATCTTTATAATCCTATCTCTAACTAAAAGCATCGGCTTACTTATTATCTTTTCCTTTAACATAGTGAATCTAGAAGTGGAACAGGGCTATTAATTCTACCTATTATACTTACTATAAATTAAGTTCCTTTATTAAAAAGTACTAAAGGTTATTATAATCTGAAAAGACTTAAACTAGTTCTTCTATACCACTTAAATACAGTACCCACTTAGTAAAGCACTAAATAATCGCTATTAGTTCCTTATTGTGGATTAGGTAACGTAAGGTTAGGCTGTGGATTCCTTTTAATAAGAAGGTAACTAAGTAGCGTTTCCTATCATTTTAGACTTAGTTAAGTTCTCTGCCGATTACAAACTCCAAGGAGTTTATTTTAATTTAAAAAGGCTTTAAGAAATTAGGGAGAGCTAAGACTAATACTGTGATAAAGGTGTACTTAAGGTCTTTAAACACCTTTTACTATCTATTAGTCTACTTAAATAGTTTACCCTCTTTAATAAGCTTATATAATAGTTTTACAATCTTTATAAAGTACTTAATAAAACATTAATAAAAGTTTATAAAGCTGATAAAAGCTTATAACTCTTTCTAGTTCTTTAAAGTAAGCTAATCCTTAACTACCTTTATCTTCTTTAATTACATTTTAAGCTTTCTAAGGGTTACTTTAAACCTTAAATAATTTAATTCCTAAACGTAAAAGTGGCTTTTTTCCAGGTTTACTATCAGCTTTACTTTCTTAAAAACTGTTAAAACCTATCACATATGTTTTCAGTGTTCTTTTAAAGTTTCAGAATAAACCAGAACATTATTTAAATATATAAAGATAAACTTATTAAGGAAGGGGTGGAAAACACTGTTAATAATGCCTTAGAAAGTTATAAGGGCATTTGTTAATCCTATTAATATAACATAATACTAGTAATACCCGTTATAAGTCTGAAAGGCCGTTTTATACTTATCCTCTTCCTTTACTCTAATATAGTTAAACCTTATAGGAAAATTAAGGCTAGAGAATTAGTTTACTTTAATAATCCACTTTTACATTTCTATAATAAATAATAATAGGTAACGATTTTTAATTATATCCTTATTTAACGTTTAATAATTAATAACTATATGTAATTTACCGTCTCCCTTTCTTAGGACAAATAACACTAGGTACCCCGTTAAGGACTAGGACTTTATAATAAACTTACTTTTTAAGTTCTTATTAATATACTCCCTTAAGGCCTTAACTTGTTAAGGGTTTAAATGGTAAAGCTAGAAGCTGTAAAGCTTCACCTCTAGTTTTAACTTAATTTCGTAATCTTATAGTCTGTAGTTTAGTAATTACAGTATCTTTTTTCAGAATAAGGTAAACTTCCTATACTTTATAAGTACCTTAGATAAGTTAACTTCTTCACTTATTTATAGATTAACCTCTTACTTTTTTCTACCTTCTAAATCGTTATTTAAGTAATATGGTAGACCTTTTAGTCCTTTAACTATCTTAGTAAATCTAACCTAAACCGTGCTTAGTTTTAAAGGTTTAACGTGCTTTTAAGCGCTTTACACGTCTTTAAAGCGGTTTAGTGCCTTTTTAACTTTCTCTAAACAGTAATTACAGCTAGGGGACTTATTAAAGGTAAAGTAACCACTCCTCTAGTTAATTATAAGGTTATACTTTTCCAGCTAAGGTAGACTTAAGATCATGTTATAACTTATAATTAATATAACGTTAAAGTCTACTTATTATTCGTCCTTATCTACTTTAATTAAGAGTAGCAAGTAATAAGTGACTTTACTATTATTATATTAATACAGGCCTCTTTCTCTATTCTAAATAGGAATAACCTCTTTATACTCTTTATTAAGGAGTTTCCTTTAGTTAACTAATAAGGGGTGTATTAGGTTAAAAGCACTCTCACTATTAATCACTGCTTTTACCCTAAACGGCCTACCTTTTCCGTCTGTTATATTAACATTAACGGAATAATACTTATGCTTTTTTAACATTTAAATTATAATAACTATTTATCCTTAAAGTCTTATACAGCTTAACCTTTAAGTACCTCTCCTTCTTCTTAAAGTTTTTACCAACTAGCAAACTACTAGTTTCCAGCCCTTCTAAAAGGCCTACAGCCTTTTCCCAATTTCTTTTAGAAAAACAGGCAGCTTTAATAAACCTAGTAATTAACCTTTCTTAAGTTCTTACACCTTAACGTCCAGTTAACTTTAAACAGTATAATATTCTAGAAATCTTTAATAAGTTAATAATATACTCTGTAAGATTAAATCGCAATAATATCTTTTTACTCTTAAATCCGTTAGTAATCTTCTCACTTTTACTATTCTCTAACTTTTCCGTTAAAGTGTAATAAGCACGTTATAATTAGGCAGTTATTAAGTACTCCTCCTTACTAGCACGTGGCGGGAGCTTAATTAATTATAATAACCTTCCACTTATTACCAGACTCTCTTATTAGGGAGTAAATAACTTAGTAATAAACTAGTTTTAACTCTACCCTTATAATAGCGTAATCCCGTCTTTATACGTTAGGGAAATGGTTATAAAGGGCCTTTAACTTATAATACTAGTTAAAAGTGTAATTATTATACACGTAATCGATTTATAATATGTCCCTATAGCTAGGGTGGTCGATATTAACTGCTAGTGCTACAGTTATAAAGTACGGAACAGGAGGAGTAGCACTTTATTTCTTCTCCTCTTCCACCTACCTCCAAGTCTGTTATTTCTCCTAAACCTTTTCTTAAAACTCAAGCAGCAATAACCCAGCTTATTCTTCTATAAAGTAACTTTCTTTAATAAGTTAATACTTAAGCTAATTAGTAAAGTGAACTTTATTACAGAGTTATAACCTAATTTCCTCTACCCTATCCTTAAACGTTATAATAAGGCTTTTAACTTACAGGTCCTCCACTTTATCCACTAACTTTTAATGTTTTTCCTTCAGTTCCTAAACTCTCTGTTAATATATTTGCTTTATACCTTCTTAAGGGACCCTTAAGGTACTAATCTAAGGCACACCAGCTTTAATACAGGGTAGCTATCTAAGCTGTTCTTCCTCTAAGGAGGTAAGGGTGCTAATCCACTCTGCGTGCTTAAAGTGTTTAAGGGTTTTAAGAGGTACAGTTAAGAAGAACCTCCGTTTTTCTAACTTAATCCTTTCAGCTTATTCTTTTTCACCTTCTAAAGCTTACTTCACTACTTAAATAGCTTAGAGGGCTAGTTCTTTAACTCCCTCTATTATCTTAATAAGGTTTAAGTCAGGGTCCTTTTTAGACTTCCTTAATTCCTAGGCTTACAAGGTAAGGTTTTTAAAGCTTATAACAGCTAATTAAAACATTTCTTCTTAAAATCGGTCTTCTATAACCTGCACCTTTAGCGGTTCTAAGTTTCCACTTTAAAGTTGGTTTATAGCGACCTGTACCTTTATGGCTAACTTTTTTAACATACCCTTAAGGATTAAATACACTATATCTTAAGGTTCTTCCTCCTTCTCTTCCTTATCTCCTAACTCACACTTATCCATTTAAGTGCAGTCTTTATTATTACTTACTATCCTGACATGGACATCCCTTAAGTTAAACTTAACATACTTCCCTTCTTTTAAAACGGGTTTTTAACTAACTTACTTTAATAATAGGCACTGCTGTACTATATATCCTTTCTTACTACAGTTAAAGCACTAAACCTGTAATAAGTCTTTAAACTGCTTCTGCTACTATTATCGTTAAGGCTTATTATAGTTAGGTTAGTTTTATCAGTTTACTATACTAATATCTATTAGCTTAAGGTAGTAGCCTGTTACAGTTAACTAATTCCCCTTTTTTAGTTTACTTAGCTAGTAAGGGGTTTATTCCTTCTAGTAATTCTTCTAATAATAGTGATTATAATATTAGTTATTAGCCTTAATAGTTATCTTAACTAGCTCTTAAAGGCGATTTAAACGGTCTTCTTAATAAAGGTCTCTAGTGACGTACTCTTTTAAACCACTTTAAAATAATATTACTAAGGCCTTTTAGCTAAGCTTAGTCTTTACTACTTTTAACTTAAAGCGTGTGGAGAATTTAAAGATTAAGGACGTCTGCTTTAAGGCTATAAGGTATTACTTAGCCTACCTTAAGGCGTCCAGTTCTCTAAACTTAATCTAGAGTTAGTTAATAAAAACGTTAAAGTTATCGAATAAGGCTTAAGTTTCAAGAGCCTCCTTACACGCTTTATTTACAGAGAGGTTGTTAATTATTTTCATATAAGATTTATACCAGTAAACGGCTACTTTATCCAGTAAGGCTCTTATAAACCTAACCTTTCCTTCTTCTTTAAAGAACTGGTTATTATAGTAAGTAATATAATTTTAAAGCTAGGCTATTTAGGATTCTAATTACGTAAAGTCTCCCTTAAAGCGTGATAGTGGGGGGAGCTTTACCTATTTCTTCTATAAGCCCTTAAGGTTGTTATTCTCCAGCTTAACAGCGTTAAGTTAGGTTTAGAGTTTTTTAATAAGACTGATACGGCTTTTAATATCTCTAAGGAAGGCTTTATTAAGTTCCTTAACCAGTCCTTATTAGTTAAAGTTTAAGTTTTTAAAGCGTGTAACTAACTTATTAATAATAGGGAGTTAAGGCTAAGCTTACACCTTCTTAATCTCCTTACATTTTCTAAAGGTTAATATATTAATGGGAGAGAGGTAATATCTGGGAATTTAATAAATAGTGTTTAAAACTGTAACGCTAATATTATATTATAACTTACACCTAATATAGGCTTTAAAAGGACTAATACAGGTTAAGATAGAACATATAGTAAGACGTTAATAAGTAAGGGGCGTTTTAAAGACAGCTTATTAAGCTAGCACTCTTAAATAGGGGTTTAATATCACTGTAGGTTATTATTATTATAATACGTAAAGGTAAGTCTAAACAGTAAGATATAAATGAATAATTAAATACTAATATAAGGAACTAAAGTCCCTTACAGTAGTTATAAGCATAACTATAACTATCTTATATTAGCTAACTGGAAGGTACTTTGTACCTTGCTTATAGTGTTACAAGTGCTTATTATGCGAGTATTTTACACCACACGAGTGTTCTGCTCGTGAGGTTTCTCCTACTTACGATGCAAGCACTCGGCATGTTACAAGCAGCACCTCATTAGTCGTAGGGGCTTCAGGTCTTTACACCCCTGGCCCAGTGCGCCTAGACGGTGTACACCGTCTTCCGCACTGTTCCTTCTGCGGGGGATTCATCAGGCCACCCCGGCCCAAGTGACGGCCTGCAGGGTCGTCACACTACCTTAATATAGCCTACTCTTACAGCTTTAACCTTATTAATAATAAGCGTTAAAAAGGTTTTAACTGGTTAATAAAAACTGTAAACGCCATTAAAGACGAAATTAAGGTTAAGCTACTTACTGTAACTATTACAGATTATAATAAGGTAATAAAAGTAGCTGTTACAAAAGTTTACCCCCTTATTAAGCCCCAGATCTGTATATTTCACCTTTAAAAGAACGTTACTCTTTATATTAAGCGTAAGTGGAATAAAGCTGCTGTTAAGTAAATTACACACTTTATAAGCTAGCTTTTTCCTCCACATTAATAAGAAGAAGAGGAGGATCTTTTAAAAGTAGAAGATTAGTTTATTATTAATCGTTAAACTAAACCTTTAAATAGCTAGCCTAACAGCCCCCTTAATATAATAAAGTACTTTATAAAGGGCCTGTATTCTCTTTAATAAACAGTTTTTTACATATATACTATAAAGGAGTTTAATACTACGTAAGACCAGTTAAAAGCCTTCTTCTCATACTAAATTAATATTCTTTAATATTTAAAAGAGACTTAAATACTATTTAAGCACAAATAAGCTACTTATTACACTAATAAGCTGCTTAACTTCAGTTAACAAACCACCTTACTAATTAAGTCTGTAAATCACTACCTTAAAAGCTTTATTATTAACAGTAATAATACAGTCTTAACAGTTATACACCAGTTATACAGAATAATTAAGGCGATAAAGCAGCGGATTAATAAAGCGCTCCTTAAAGAGCGTAACACCCTAAAACGCGACTTTATAAGGCGTATTTAACTAAGGAAAACGCCCTTTTACGTCTCTAAAAGGGCTTAAAGCTCGTCATCAAGTAATAAAGGATTACCATTATAACTTTACCGACATTAAACAACCCTACCCCCCTACCTCTTAAGCCCTGTACTAGCCAGTTTACTACATAATATAATATACCTTACAGCTACACTTTATTTAACCGTAACGCTATTAAAGTGCTCCCTCTCGTTTAAAAGAACTTCCACCTATATTAATAACTAATTAGAAACATTAAAGATAAAGACTAATACCTATAATACCAGGAGTTTAACTACGTTACAGCCTTATAAGGAAGACTATAAGGTTTTACAGCGTTTACTAACTAACGTAACGTGCCTATACTTACTTAACCGCCTCTAACGGCCACTTTAACACCTACCACGCCTTAATAAGCTATTCCACTACTTTTAAAGTTAAGTCCGGAGGTTAAGAAGGTTATTTTAACTACCTAGCTACCTCTCCAGTTAGTGAGAGGTAAAGGCCGTAGCTGTAAAGGAGCAACAGCTTAAGGTCTAGCGCGTGGACGAGGCAGTAGGGCTTACAGTAGCACTATAAGGGCCTTAATCTAATAGAACAAGTCTTAATGGGAGGGGATCGAGCTTAACAGGTTATAAACGACAGTTATAAGTAGTGGAGGCATTATAATCATGTCCAGCAGTGCCCCTACGGCTGGCTAAGGGGCCTGCAGAGGCCGTGGGTAAGGGGGCGTGCCACGTGGAGGACCTGTGCCAGCGTCTAGAAGCCGGCCACCCTCTTCGACTGCAGGCACTATAAGGCCTCAGAGAGCTTCACGTGCCAGAGGCGCTGGCCAGACTCAGGGTTAATTGACGCTGTCGGAGCCGTTCTGGCTAATCAGAGGGCGTGGTGGAGGGTTAGTCAGCGAGTAATTACGTAGAATCAATTGAGTTTTAACTGCAGAAACGTGAGAATTGAGCTCCATTACGTTATTTAAGCCTGGTTCAATTGAACAAGTTGGTTGCGATCGATACGACCGAGGCAGACCGGTGCCGAATGCGTGGGGCTGCACGTGCTCAGGGTTAGGGTTATGTATGGGGGTTTGGATTTACAGTGCAAATGGTCATTTTCTTATAGTGCAAATAGACATCCTCTACATTAAACGAAACACACCGTCACCACCAAGTAAACGAATATTATCAGTCTGTCCTATTTGAAGCCCCCTTACTAACACAAATTGTTCCTGCTTGTATTCTCACATCTGGACAGATTCCGAAATATTCACATAACTCAGCTCCCTTATTAAGCTACCATCCTAGGAAAGTTAAAAACGACTGAAGAACTGGAAACAACGTCGCCCACACAACATATACCTCTCCCTTCTCCTCCTCTATCCACCACTTCCCCCAAGGCGAGTCAAAAATCTTCCCTAGCGACACAAACGACGCCCCAGTCCAGAAGAAGAGGAAGACATAAGCAAAGCAAGCAATGCTGTACTTCAAAACACGCTTCCCGGTTTTGTCGTCCGCCGTAGCACAGTAGTACCCGATCCCCCAGATGACCAGAATTGCTGTTATCAGTATCGCCGGGATCTCAGCTACCATAGTCGCACCCAAATAAACCGCATCCAGCCAACGAAAGAAGTACGCATTCCCCGACTGGATGACTCCGCCGGCCTGGAAGACCGCCACGCTGAAGACGAAGCCCGGGGGGAGATTGACGCTCCACGCGACGCCGTACACGAGCAAGGCGCAGATGTTGAGTCCCAGAGCCGTATCATCCGAGAAGCAGGGCATCGATGCGAACAGCGAGAACAGTGAGGCGAGCTGCGTGAGAGACGACCAGACTATGGCCAGGATGTTGGAAGCGCTGATGAGGCCCAGGCGCGAGGAGCAGTCCCGAACGGTCCGGCATGACTGGATCAGGAGGAAGAGCGTGAAGGTGAAGGTGAGAAGGCTGCGGAGAGCGCCGAAACGGCCTCGGTCATTATTTGGTGAGTGGCCAGGCATTTCGGGCATTTCGTTGGTGCGCGTTTTCTTGTTGAGCTTGTGGATAGTGCGAATTGTCCAAGCCATCATGAGAACCGACATAACGTGCTCGGCGAGGTAGAGATAATACCCCAGAACGCCGAGAGGAACTTTCATGCAGGCGATGGGTTCAGCGAGTTTGCCGTAGAGCTCGGTGTAGTTGAGCTCGCTCTTGCTGACCCATTCTGACTCCGAGAGGGGAGGGGGCAGTGGATATCTGGTGGGAATTGTCGACATCTCCGAGAAAATGTTTTGGCAAACTACGTGAGGTAAAAGCGGCAAGGATGATAGAATACAATCTGTCCTCATGCGTTGAATCCCTTTTCCAGACAAGTTGGTTACTCGCCACTACCCATTTCCTTGTCATGCCTAATATACCCCCAACAGTACTCTTGGGCCCAAAATGAGGCTTCGTTCATCACCCCACGTACTTGGCTGCTTCGCCTCGGAATGCTAAATGCAGAATATTTTCGTCGAATTGGCTTCCAGAAAAGTTGGAAAGTGGTCTAACTCGTCAGCTCAACACTTCTAGGCGTCTAAGATGTCGCCAGGTGGCGTTTGCGCCCTAAGCCCACGCATTGCCAAATCTCCTGACATTAAATTCACGCATGCATCGCACCACAACACTGCGCTTATTAGCCACTAATGCAGAAAATTGAGAGATGAAGTTGTTGATTTCGCTATGTAGTAATTCTTTAACGCCCTTGGTACCAGAGCTGGAATTAGAATTTAGTATAAAAACACCAAAAAACCCACCCCTCCAAAAAAAAACAAAGGGTTCTGCTGTTGTCTGGTTTGCTCCGAATCAATTTGGTCCGCTGGTTTCAGAGGCCCATGGATGCCTGTCACGAAGTCTGGTCTTAGGAAGAGTTATCTGGCGTAGCGGGGACACGAATGTCTTGGTTTCTCGAGGTTAGAGGAGAGTTGGAAGAGTGGTGAAATTGGTGGTGTGATCCGAAAATGGGGTGTTGTAAAATCGATAGGCGTTATTAGCGCAAGCCACATCACACTATCAACCTTACTAGTCGAGTCCAGTTTTTTAGGCTGAATACGGTTTACAGCCATAGCCGAACGTCTTGCTGCCCGAAGCGATCCCATTGCAAGAACTCGCATCCACTAAATTCAGTTTCTGCACATAGGTAGAGGCGACCAACTTGCGGTCACAATTTCCATTTGGCTAAGAGAAGGCTCATCTTATACAAAGATATGGAAATTTATGCCTGCTGGAGTTGGCGGTCTTCGCTTCGGCTGAGTGTGTCTCGTACAGTGGCCACAGGAAGTCGTCAACGCAAGTACGGAGCACGACACCTTCGATACATATATGCTTATTATCCCAGCATTTTCATACCAAAAAATGTTGCCGTCTGAGGCGGATGCCCAACATTGGAACCGTGTCGAAGAGGGGAACTTTGAGGCGCCGAAGAGAGTCACTCAGGTCTTCACATAGGAAGAAATAGGAGGTCGCCAATAAAATTTCGGAACTTGGAAATGCTTAGACGCGGGCAAATAGGTATTTTGCAAAACTCTTATCCATAGAGGCCGCTTGTCCGAGCTTGGTGCTGAGTCACCACACCCAGTGCTTCCCGCAAGATAACTGCAAGCCGTTCTAAAAAAACATTGTGCTTCCCCTCTCCTATTAGCGGGTTCTTTGCGGTAAATTGACCTAAAGTAAGATGATACACCGCTGAAAGCGAACCCGCTCTCTCATCAGCGCTAGAGAGCTCCGCAGCCTCTATCACCCCGGTGCTTTGGCAGCTGCCGTGAATATCCTGTTCAAGTTCTCGTTGCGAGCTTGGCATGCTCTTCGTCTCGTTCCCCGCTCCCCATCCGCTAAGCAGCTCCCCAGAGGCCGCCCGTCGAGGTGGTGCGCGATAACAAGAATCTCTTCCAGCACGGCGAGGCAATCCTCTTGTCGCGTTGTAGCAATCCTCCATCGAGGCCCTCCATCATTACGAGTTGCTTGCTGTTGACTATCTGAAGTCGTGCCGTTGACACGATCAAGGCCCAAACGCCTAGCAATGCCGCCCCTTAGCGCTTTTGAACTCCCTTGCACACCCGGGCTTGCAGTGATACCCAAGAAATCGGCCACTGCGTGCGCGCACCAGAGCAGCGGTGCTTCTAGGTTCGAGATGGTGATGGTGATGGTAGGGACTCTAAGAAGAGTCTACAAGACGAAGAAAGACCTTCCACAGCTGGATTAGGGCGATGAATCACCGTAGCCTATGGTGACAAGGCCCACAAACGCAACGTGAAGTCCTTCAAAATACGACCAGCTCTGGTTTTCCTGCCCGCACTTCTCGAACACTGCTGCGCCGCCAAACAGCAGAACGATGTCCATCTCCATTTGCGAAATGCCCGGGGCTGGTTGGCTCTGGCTTCGGCGAAGGCTTCCTTGATGAGCGAGGGGTTATGTATCTGGAATGCTGTTCATTTCTCGGTTAGCAAGGTCGGAAGAGAGTATTAAGTATAGCTTAGATGGGACTAAGGGCACGTTTTTTTGCCCAGATGAATGGCCCAGATGGTGGTCTGGAGCTTTTTTTTCTCGATTGGCGCTCTGCAAACCTTCGGATAGCTTAGAGGATGTCTGAAGGCGTTTTTCACTTAAATGGGCTTAAACAGGCTTAGATAGAAATATTCCCTATTATAAATAATCTAGCTAATTAGAGGTATATAATCTGGCTAATGAGCTTGGAAAGTAAAGAGATAAAATAGCGGCTGGTTTAAGGCTTAAATTACCTTTTAAAGTAGTTTATAATAGTTAATACCCATATTACAGTAATTTGAACCTCTAAAGAAGATCTTTGATTACTTATTTAGATTAGAATTCATATTCAGATTAAAGGCAGGGATTTAGATATTATTGGCTGATAAGGGTGTGATCTATTATTGTTATTATTAATCTTACTACCGAGTGAGCCAGTGTGGCTCCACCCTTAATGGGCAAGCAGTCCATCTACTGTTCTGTCTACAAAGAAAGTTGTCCCGCAGGCGTAGTGTTGTCACCTCGCCTGCGGCCCTCCAGTGCATCTTCCTCATCCAAGAAAACTGGTCTCGACCACCAGGCTCGGTGACAGGGCCAGAGGCCGTTTCTCGGCCTTCCCAGGCGTGTGTCACTTGTTCCATTAGGGCGTAATCGGTACGTGCCCGCTGCTCTTGCACCCCTGGCTGACGATGTGGCTTCCTCCGTCTATCGGGGCGCCCCCACTCCGTGCCGTTCCGTCCCATCTTCCACTCCGTGTCCGTTGTCGTTATCTGCACCCCCTTTTCCGGCCGCCTTCGTCCCTTATGCTCTCACCTCCCGGCTTTTAAGGCCGTCGTTCGGGGCCGTAAGCCGCTGGCCGCTGGGTGAGGGGGGGTCTTTTTGGGTGACACATGTGGTCCTCCTGCCCCCGCCCCCCGCTTTCCTCTATCTATCGGGGTACTCACACCTTGTGCTGTTCCGTCCCAACTTCCGCTCCGCGTCCGGTGTTGTTGCCTTTGTTGGCGCCTCTCTATTGGCCTGGGTTCCTGATAGGGACTTGCCATTTTCAGGCCGTTATCGCCCCTTGTGGGTATCGTCCGGTGTGGTGTTGGTTGTGTGGCCTTTGCTGGTGTGGTGGCCTGAGGCTGCCGGCCTTCTCCGCTATCGCTGCTTGCAACGTCTTTTGGCTTGGCGATGATGTTCATGTAGCAGTTGCTAGGGTGCGGGCAGTCGGTTGCGTGCTAGTTGACATTCTTCTGTCCGATGTATTCGAGCTTCCGTCGTCGATCATCTCTCGGAAGGCTACAGCGGAAGCTGGTTTCGTTCTTTTGCGCGAGTATGATTGTCTCGGGCATGACTGAGAGCCTGGGTATTATTTCATTGCACCTCGCTGAGATTCGTGGCTGGCTGGTTGCTCCAGAAGTCTCTCTCCTAGAGCGTCCGCTGGAAGTTGTCTTGCTGCCGTTGCTGCTCTTGTCGACCGTGACGTCAATCGCGCTCGCGGTCTCTACCACTGGGACCCGTTTTGCAGGTCGCTAAGGTTAGTGAATGGCCTTGGAGCTGGGAGATGTGGGGAATAGCAGCGCTTACTTGAAGCCGTTTTTCTCGACGGCAAAAACCGTCGTGTGAGACCAGTGACACAAGGCAGCAGCGTTGTCGTGGGATGAGGAGGACTGGTCCGGAGTTGAGCCCCAGGGAAGGGGGCAAAATGCATCTCTGAGGCCAAAGTCTTGGTCAAAATTCGCGGGGCCAAGTTACCAGCGCAGAGGAGAAGAAGATGCGAATCAGTCGGCGCCTCTGTAGGGTGCCCCTATCGCCTTCGCAGAGACCCTTCAGTGAATTGGAAAAGAATTTGACGCGTTGTCAACATAGCGTGGCAAGACAAAAGATACTGTACAGGTATATTTACTACCTGGTTACGGTAAGGCCACCTACAAAGTGAGGGCCGGCAACAAGCAAACATGATACGCCTGCAGGACAATGCTCACCGCAGCCGACACTGATCAGACCCAACACCCCAGCTCCCACACCACAGCCCAACAGCTCAGCAGCCCAACCTACTTGAAATACTTTCAGGAGTCATCAAACAACGCCAACGCATGTCTCGGCGACTTCGAATCGGGGAACAGATTCTTCAGCGCAGCATCAACAGCAACTTTACGCACCCAGATGATGTCATCCAACGTCCATTTCGCCTCGGGGATATTGTTTCCCTCCCTTGCCCCAAGATGTATGGCAAACCTGTCGTCTTGCTCCTCTGGACCCATGTTGAGATAGAAATGCGTCCTCGTATTATCTTCCTCCGGCAGGACTCTGAGGGGTTGGTGCTTCGCCACCCATTTCACCTTGTCACCTGAGAAATATTACCTGAGAAATATTCTGGAAAGCGCCAGCGCCTGCCTGAACCCTTCAAGTCGACTCGATGCCCCGGGTGGTGGATGAAGCTCTCCACGATGGTTGCCTCAACATCCACGATCCCCTGTTCCGTAATTGGTACACGGCAATGATCAGCAGGGCTCAGCCGCTCGTAGAACGCGTTGATGATGCGAGCCCGCTCCTGGTCAACGTACTGGAATTTTTTCTGTTCAAAGATAGAGAACTCGCCTACCACGGCCTGGGGGTTGAGCCCAGCGCGCCCGACAGTGAGGAAGGGGAGACGGGAAGATTGGAACTTGTCGTCGAAGTTCCGAAGTGGCGAAATGTTAGCATCCACTGTGTACACCAGGTTGCAAAGCCCCATGCGGGCGACCGCGATCATAGAAGCAAGGCATTGTCGAAAGCCTGCTGACTTCGCCACCAGAATGCCCGCGGCAAGCCGTGTTTCCACCACAGTTTGCACGATCCCATCTCGTAAAGCAGCAAGAACTTGCTCTCCCTCCACGCCGCCAACTTCAAGAATCCCCCCCAGGTGGGCCTCTGTCCTATCCTCATTCGCCCTCCGACTCCACAGGCAAAGGCTAGAACCACCGTCAACGGGAACGCCTAGCTGGTGCAGGCGCTGCTTCACAAACCGCGTGACATTGGCGTCTATGGTCGACCGCAGCAGGTTCTTCAAGCTCGGAGAGGAGGGCGTCTTGGCCAAAACGAGCATGTTTTGGTCGAGTCCCGAAAGAAGATCAAGCGGCAGCTCATCGTCTGGTAGAGTAGTGGGGACCTCGTCCTGGAGAATATCGATCTCGCTGCAACCGTGGGCACCTTCTCCTAGGGTAGTCATGTCGGAAATCTCGACCGAGGTCCAACTTCTGCTGAGAGTAACGACGCCTCCCTTATCGTTCAGACGAAGGGTGTTGGAGTTAGCAAGTGCGGCGTAGCTGTAACGGATCGGTGTCGTCTTGGACAGCTCTGCTGGAGGGAAAAACCGGACTGCGGGGTCGACGAATAGTAACATCGACTCCGTGGATGAAAGCGTTTGGAGCTGTTGGATAATGTTGTGAGGCGTGATGATTGCGAACGGTGGGTGTCCCGCCTCATCCTCGAAGGAGTTGCTTGCCATGATTCGGTGGCTACTCTGCTCATCCATGACGCATATCATAAAGTCAATCTCTGGGGGCCCATGGGTGTTGGTGTTCTCGACACTGGCGGTGGCTGACTTGGATGCGAGGAACTTATGAAACGCATGCCGCTTCTCTAGTTTCGCGACTGAGATCTCGCTGGCTGACGGTAACATTGCAGGAAGAATTGAGGACGATGGGCGTCAAGCACAATTCGATAGTGCCCAGGGCCAAGTGAGTATAAAATCTCGACCACATACTCTCCTCCCTGCTGAAAAAGATATGAAGAGGGAGCTGAACGGCGCACCCTGAGATCTCAAGTCTGCCCAAGATTGCCCAACCATCGCGAGCGTTGTCCAGAGAGCCGGGGAGTACAGGTTTCTGTTCGTATCAAAGACAATAACAGCGTATTGCAAGTGGCGTGGATTATGCCGTAGTCGTCGTCCAAGGCTCTGGTACGACTCTACCTCAATACATACATCCTGTTGCTCGAGGTCCGGCACGTAGGCCTTGAAGATGATGACGCTGGCCTCGTCTGGCAGAACGTAGACCAGTTTTAGGATGATTTGGCGCTTGCGTAAGGACGCTATCTTGTCTTCTAAGCGGGCAATGAGGAACTTCGCCATCCAGATGGCGCTGCTGCATTTGATATGGAAGAACGACGCTCCGCCCTTCCCGAGTGGGAGCTTCTCCAGTTACTTGTCCCACTTGATGAAGCGCTCCGCCGGAATGCCATAGAAGTCTGCTAGGACGGATGGGGACAGTTCGCGCGCGGTATCGTAGGAATTGGGAAGGTCAGATCGAGACATCTTGTATAGTTGCTTATTGCCGCGCCGCGATATCGCAGGGCTGGAAGCTAGACTCAAATCATCAGTTGGAGTCGGCACCGAAGGAGGTGGGACAAAGATGGAAGTGGGCGTACAGGGCAGGGAGGTGCAAGGGTCTAGGTTGGCAGGAGGTGCCGCTCTTCTTGCCTCGAAACTGGATGCGCAATGAATTCAGGGTTCGGCGGGGTAGATGATTGCCAATGAAAAGACTTCGAGAGTGAGAGTGGCTCTGCCAACTCCGCGAATGTAGACGCTCAGTGAGGCCAAGACACTCAAAGAAACGAGGGCGAGGAAACTGTGACTAGTGGGAGAAACTGGCTGCGGCAGATTGGCGGCGTCAGGTGGGGATGATTTGAGGCACCCTTCTAGGGAGAAGGCGCAACCCACCTGCACCAATGGACGGAGGAGGGCAGCATAGAGCGAGGCGTGTTATTCTTTCATGCACCAACTTCAAAGGACTCAAAATATCCCTCTAGCAGGCCCTTTCCGTTGTCTAAGAGCTTCATGGCTCCCGGTAAACAATCACAAAGAAATAGTTGATGTCAGGGCGCTCAAAGGAGTCGTCGATTGAAGCCCTAAGAAGGCGGGCGCCTTCTGTTTGGGCATCTTTGCGGCTCAACCACTTGGCCGACCTTGAGAAGTTGGCGCTGGACGAAGTAATTGCTAATTCATGGCTGTCCGACAAGCAGAACTTTCTCGGCCGGCTTGACCGCGAAGACCAAGACGTCGGGGACCATCCCATTGCCGGGGATCGCGCTGCCAGTCATCACTCCACATTGGTGTCATCGGAGAGGGCCGCAGTCACAAAAGCGCGGCAAGAGCTGCACAGTCTCCAGTCCAAGATCAAGGTAAGCGACGCCTCCACGAACCCAAAGGAATCTGTGCAAGCGCACGGCTGACAATGACAGGTGGCTCGAAACAAAGCAGTTTAATGTATCTTCGACCATATTCAAATCGATGAGATGAAGATCTCAAACACCGACTGGATCAACCATGTTGCCCATCTCGAGGCAATCAGCGACCCAAAAGAAGTCGAATCGATCGTGAATATGGCATCCAACCTAGGCGTAATCTGGAAGCTCGACTCTGGTCGAGCTATTCGTCATCCTTTCATCCGGCGAATGGCGTAACAGCCTCATCATCTTCTGTCTCTCGTGCGTTGCTAAGCACGTGGCTACTGCGGAATCCCTTAACATTCCTCTCGCGCGAGCCGCTATAGAACTTGCGGCAGAGGCTGCAAGATGGCATATCACCGATGTAGCGGACCCGTTTGCGCTTGTGTTTTGACTTGGGGTTTGCCAGGTGGTCGCAGTCATGCTTAACCGCTGGCCCATGGCAATCCAGCTGTTTACTCTCCACACCGTAACAGGTTTTATCAACGCCTGGCGGCAGTTTCCATGCGCGCAGGGCGCCTGCGCGATTATGTTCAGCACGCTTAACTTCGAGTTACTTCGATTCTGCTAGACTGGCTGCCCACACGGTCTGAGGAACATGCGTTGGAAAATGGAGCCTATGGGCCCTGAGCCACCGAGATTCCATCTCATGATCAACATAGCCGCCAAGACAATCCAGGCTGTCACCGAGCCGCGGTTTCCGGTTCCGAGCCACAACGGGATGACTGCCGTCATTGATCCAGATCACGGCGTGGTTGTCGAGCCAGAGGGTGACACCTGGCTCCCTTGATGGACTGTTTGTGTGGGTGGAGCGCTGCATGTACTGATGCTTTGGCCCCGGTGAGATAGCTCCGGTGAGAGACTGAGACGGTGGAACGGGATGGTGCGGACTTTGATGTTACCAATATCGGAGAATGCTGTCCCAAAGAAGCGAGAAAGGAGGTCAGGAAATGGAGTCGGAGGGTAGCAAGTGAACGGGGATGGTGCTCTTTTGTTGGCATTGGGGGTTTCTGGACCTTGGCAGAGGACCAAGCGAGAAGGATAGGTCCCTTGGGATATTACGATGGATATGTTGGCTCATAGGCCTATGGCCAAGTAAGATTGTCGGGACGGATTTTGATGCATTAGCAACACCCCTTTGTGTTGAAAATACCTGGGCTTAATCTCCATTGTCTGCAGCCACGCAAGGTTTCGGTGGGCATCATTTTACGCGGGGTTGGTGGGCTCTTTTTACTAGTAGCCCCTACTCCGTATTTCGCACCATGCAGGAGTTCTTTTCGCTTGCTTTTCTTCTCTATCATGTGCTGTCTTCTACGGCTGTGAACTACCTCTAAGGTTGTCAATGAAGCCATGCTTACCTACCTATCATTGGTTGGAATTCGCAGGGGGTGGCATCTCTGCAGCGTGATTGGCCAGGATCCCACATGACTGGCAACCTGCTAGCAATCAATTCACCCCCTCCCAGACCCCTCGCCGACTGTCACCATTCTCAGCAGGGCATTGGAAACCTGCAAATCCTGCGCTCTCGTGCTCCAGGCGTTTCAACTTCCTCCACGCCTCTGGCTGCTTACTTCTCTTCCCTCGCACCACTCATCTTCGCCAATTTCCTCCGCCTGGGGCTGCGCCGAACACTCGCACCTTCCCGCTGCACCAACCGCAGCTCCGCCAGCTCCGCCATGGGCAAGTCTTCCGACATGGACACAGGCGCTAACCGAAGCAGCCCAGATTCGTTCCTCAACATCATCGAGACCCTCGACTCGCAGAATCCCGGCGTCGAGCAAATCACACTCGCGGTCCAGATCCTGAAGCGCGCCGCCCGCGACCTCAACAAGGAAGCCGCCTATCTCGACCGCAAGTCGGCATCTATCGGAGCTGCGAGACGTATTTGATGCATGCTTTCACAATTTCGACAGGACTAGTAAGCTCCTCTATAACTCCGACGTCCCCGGCGTGGACGGCCTTGAGAAACACATCGCGACCGTAAAAGAAAAGCTTATGTTAGCCTTGGACGCGACGGAGGAGCCGGTTGCTAAGGATACCAAGATCCTGCACCAGAATGTCACTTAAGAGATCGCTTACGTCTACGTTGAAACCGACTCGGATCTTAATGCAAGCGATCTCAACAATACCATGGTTAAACTCGCGGATAAAGTCCACTGGGAATACGGCACCCTCTACTCCGAGCTCGCAAAACTCAACGCCCCGCTTTTCAGCATCCACGACTATCTTAAGAACGAGCTCGTAGAGTCTCGATAGCGGCGCTTGAGGCTCTAGCGCAAGCTGCATAGTCTTAGCCTGACGCAGCTC
>Ga0247780_1000823_pt1 | contig 24590 bp, 16 predicted proteins | sample UWRJL079202R5_FD_179927 | JGI IMG/M metagenome (GOLD analysis project Ga0247780, IMG submission 179927) | Plant litter microbial communities from Arlington Agricultural Research Station in Wisconsin, United States - UWRJ-L079-202R-5 | ecosystem: Environmental > Terrestrial > Plant litter >... | reverse complement strand
GAAAGCTCTCCGATTGTGGAGATGGAGCTGGCAGAATTACCAGCCTAAGCCTTTTCTGGAACAGAGCTAAGTCTAAATGAAAGCTGAGTAGGTGGCTGGAGCGGTGGCTTTACGTGGCTTGTGGGTGTGCACGGTCGCCGAGTAAAGGCGAATTCTGTGGAATAATACGGTATCGTGGATAGCCAATCGTTAGACGTTAAGAATTGAAGATATTTCTTACAGCCTGCTAGGAATTCTTCAGGTTAACATGCTAATGTTGTACGGTGAAGGCCCGGGAGCGTTTGTTTGACTACAGTGGGAAGTCATTGTGAAATATAACGACCGTTCTATCTTGTTTTGGGTCGGTGAACCTGCAAAAAATCCTGGCGCATTCTTGCATTACCGGTCACAGTTCTTGCCCGTGCTGGCTGCCAGCCCGTTATGTTTCGGTGACCAGCCCTCGGCTAGTCAAAGCAAAGAGGCGCGTAGCGTCTTACTTAGAAACATCTTGAATACGGAGTTCTCTCTCACTGAGGTATTGTCATCCTAAACGCGGAGCTGCGATACTAGAACTCAGCACCAGGATATCGTCACCAATATCTCCTTGATCTCAGCTACTAGAGCCGGAGGAGCCAACGGAGATACCTCTGCCTTCAGAAAGTCGGTCCCGGACTCTTCGTACGCCCCCATCATGATAAGAAGAGACAAGCTTTTCGCTCTGCCTTCGTTTCCGCTGCCTTCCATGAGTATATTTGCATTATCCACGATCTGAGCATTCTAATTTACAAAAAGCTCCACGTTTGGGAGCGCTACGCGGTTTGTCTGCGGTAGAAGCCGTGAGTAAACGACGGGAAAAAGTTCTGGCATATCCGGAGCGCTGAAACTCGGGCGAGTTGGGATGTTGCAGCTAATTAACTCCTTCTTGAACTAGCCTCAGTGCCATTCCTGTGCATCGAATTCGTTCCTGGGAATCACGCAAAGAACCCTGAGTCGCAATATTTTGTCATCATTATATACGTCGGAGACGACGGAACTCGGAGCCCTGCTAGGATTTCCGCCCGCCTCTTGAGCGCCAACTCATGGGATCAATCCAATAAGAGCCTTCTCGGTTTCCGGCACGCGGGCTCTATACCCTGCCAGGATGACACAACATCTCGGCTCGCTGGTGAAAGCACAGACCGAATATCTCTCGTAGGCTATGATATCTCGCTACCCCTTCAGCTTATAGCGGAAAGCGGTTTCACGAGTTATCATCACGTCTATATCGATTGGCAAGAGATTAAACTGCCAGGGGTGGGTTGCCACTCGCTAGGGGTGCTGGCCCAAGTGTGCATAACGGTGGCATCTAAGATAAGTTAAGGGGTTATGTTTCCGCCACCACGGTTTATGTCTACTTTTATAAGATAGGGGCCACTTCCAACCCCCACTATTCAATTCCTTTAGTTTAACCGATATATTTGATACGGCATCAAATTCTTGTAATTCTTGTTTTACAATGACTTTTTCTACCTCTGAGCTTTCCACCAACCTCCTGCTGCCACCTGCACCACCCTGATGTTCTCGATGTCGTTAAACACCTAATCGAAGCCGCTCCCACAGCGCCTGTAGTTGCCCCTTTTCACAGCGGGTACGAAGTCCTAGTTCTGGGCCCTTTGCTTGCACGGGACCATTTTTGGACCATCTGACTAGAGGGTTGTGCTATTCAATGGGTAAAATATTAGCCGAAGCTGAGCCAGGGCTGATCTGGGCTGATCAAGCGTGACGAAGAGGCACGTGACTATGAGCATGGGTGGTCGTTAATTTTAGGGTGGTGAAACAGCAGTGCCTTCGGATGCACCGAAACCAACACACGGGACTTTTGTGCACAAAGGGAAGCTTTTTGCCCCTTCGGAAATAATTGGCCGAGAAGTACAGTACACTTGCACACCTCCGGAACCATCGGAAGGACGTGCAGGCGCCATAGGGTGCTGACGCCAAGCTCAAAAATGCCCATGAGGACGAGTTGCGACGATCAATTGCAACCTGGTTTCTGTCACCAGGATCATGCACGACCGGTAGGATTTGGCTGTCCCTGAAATCCGGGAAGCCAAGCCACGCGACCGCGTGGGAGTCAGGGTTGTGCATGAATTCACGGTCTGCGGCGAGAGAGCTTTTGTTACCAAAACGCATGCGTTTCAGCCAATGGCAATCTGACTTAGAGCAGAAAGTAAGTCATCGCAGGAGGTATGTTGGCTCATGCCCCTCGACCTCGCCGCGCAGACGGGGCTGTGAGAGTTGGGACGCCGCCTGGCAGATACGGTTGTGCGGCAAGGCTACCTGCCCAATGCGGCAGGAAAAGGGGGAATGACCTCAAATATTGACAACGCAAAGCAACCATGGGATTTTGGGTCGTTTGTCAGCCAAAACTGGCAGGTCCGTCGTCTTCTTTAAATACCATGGCATCAATCCCGACTTTTACTTCAAACCATCGCATCGAGCCTTGGTCTTCAATCTTCCGTTTGACTTACACCCGCTTCACCATGCATATCCAAAGCCTCCTCATCAGCCTCTTGGCTGCCGCCCCAGCCTCCGCAGACAACCGCTGCGACGCTCACCTCGAATTCGAACCTTCCCCCACTATCAACCCGGGAAACGACACCACCACCGCCCTCAAATACCTCCAACGCCTCACAAAGCGCCAAACTGCCCCCGCCCCGCCCGCCGTCCCCCTCTACGTGCACATCGTCGCAGGCACCAAATCCCGCCAAGACGGCTACCTCACCGACGCCGAAGTGACCCGCCAAGTCTCCATCATCACCTCCCTCTTCGCACCGCACGGCATCACCTTCACCCACACCCCCTCCACCATGCGCCTCTGGACCGTCAACGCGAGCTGGGCCGGTCCGGACCGCGACAACTTCAACGAGATGAAAGAATCCCTGCACAAAGGCGACTACCGCACCCTCAACCTCTACATCCGCAACATCACCCTCAAAGACTACGGCGGCACCTGCACCAACCCCTGGACCCAAGAGGAACGCACCGGCACACCCTTCCCGGCCCGTTTGCTCCGCGACGGGTGCATCATCAACACTGAGACCCTCGACGGCAGCGCCCACCCGTACATGAACCAAGGCAAAACCGCCGTCCACGAAATCGGCCACTGGTTCGGCCTGCACCACACGTTTGAAGACCAGGGCGTGCGGAACCCCCCTAACCCACCGAACCCGTGCTGGGAGGGGAATCCGGACGATGATGTGCTGGATACCCCGAAGATGAGAGACGTGGGTGCGGGGGTGTGCAACAAGACGCAGAACTCGTGTCCGGAGCCGAGCGGCACGGCGCCGGTGTATGACCCGGTGGAGAATTATATGGCGTATAGTAGTGATGCGTGCATGGAGAGGTTTACGAGTGGCCAGAAGGAGAGGATGTGGGCGATTTATGATAAGTATCGGAAGAATGAGACGAGGGGGTAGGAGGATTGGGATGCATGTTTGGGATCGGATAGACGGATAGACGCGGATGCCTTAGATTCATAGATCGGTATACGGCAAAGGATGATTGTTTCACACAGGTGCGGTTTAACAGTGCTCTAATGCTTGGACTGCAGGTCCCCTCGTTCCTGGCGGGGGGTTGGGATGGTTGGGGTTGGTGTCCTTGGGTTGTGATAGGAATGCGAAGTATGTGGGAGCAGCGAGTAGCTCAAGGAGTCGTTAGACATGCTTCGGCTGTTGGCTATATTGTAGTTCAGAAGTAAATTTCAGAGCCTGGACATAGATGAAATATTTTGACAACAAGGTATGATACCCAAGACTTAACTTGTTACGTTGGCTGCAGAAACCTATTTGCGTCTGTTCTTACTGATGGAATCTGCAGAACACACAGATTGTTTGCCATCCCACCGAAACAATTGAAGATATGGTAGCATGAAACAGAAATATCAGTTATCAGGGCATTTTCATTCCGAAGTGAATAGGTACGGGGCGTGTGGGAATTGCGAGCGCGGGCTGGTGTGAGCACTGAGTCGCCACATCTTGGGTTGAGTGGTGCATCTCGGACTCGCTCTTTCAGCGCTCGGATTTCCCAGATTTTCCGGGTCCTATGGGATACAACGTTGGAAAATCGCATAGCATGGGATTTACGAGTCACAGGTTGTGGAATTTAATACCTGAGTGGTCCCTGTGGCTCCCCTAACCGGTGCATCTGACTATCCCCATCCTGGCTCGGGCTCTTCACCCACGTGGCATGGTTCTTTTGTAATCTTTGAGATGGTCCCATATTCATTCGGCCCTTCCACCTTCTCACATCCATGCGGCGGAGAAGAATTGGGGCGATGCTTGGCGTGGACGGCGAGTTCTCATTGGCGCCTGTGCCGCAACCATGCTTACCCGAGAGGCTGTGATGCTTGTCGTCTACGGCGAAGTCTGGCAGCACCCTTGGGTTCCTGTTTTTGAGAACTGCTAGCATGACGATGCAAAGGTACCATAATCCTACCCAGCGAATTCCGGTGGAGTACGCGGCCCAGCACGGCACAGGATAGTCCGCTTGGTCAGACCCGGCGATGCCGGGAATCGATCGCAGTCGATACATCCCATGTATAAGAACCGTAGGCCCTGCCCTTGGCATTTAGGTATCAGATCAGTATTGAAGTTCATCAACACGTCTACTCCTTTGCAACACTGCTACCATCTTCATTGAAAATTCGAGCTTTTCTGGAAATGCATCTCCTCTTACCCCTGACTGCCCTGGCGACAGTAGCCTCGGCCACGGTGGGGATCCTGCTCCCCATCTACCGCTATCCGGTAGGTGATGGAAAACTCGAGTGGGACTCCGTCGCGTCCGTGGCGGTCACCTACTCGAAACTGCCCTTCTACATCGTCGTCAACAATGAGGGAGGCGCTCCCTACTCCAAGAACCCGCCTGACAACATCATCGACTGGGCCGACCCTCTCGGTGCCCTGAACAGCAAGTCCAATGTGCAGACCCTCGGCTACATCGCCACTACCTTCGGGCAGCGGCCCATCGCCGAGGTCAAGGCGGGCATCGACCAGTACGCAACGTGGACAACACAGACAGGGTGGAGCGGCGCTGTGGACGACATATCAGTCGACGGCATCTTCTTCGATGAGACCGACACGGACCCCTCGAAACTGGATTACAACAAGGAAATCGCCCAATACGCGCGAACTGTGCTAGCCGGCCGCCCGGGGGCGACTGGTGCCATTGTTGTGCTCAACCCCGGCGTGCCCGTCAACAGCAACAGCTATTCGCTGTTTGATGTCGCCGATGCCATCGTGCAAATCGAGACTTGCCATGCGCCGAACTCCGCAGCCGGAGGCGCCTTGGACCCCGACAAGAAGCCACGCTGCCCAGTCGAGCCTAAGTACACGCCTTTTACACCGGCGTCGCTTGATGCCATTAGAGAGGAGCACGCTGCGCGATCGGCTGTGATTGTGCACGACTACTATGATTCATGGGAGCCGTACACGCCCGCGCCTCTGGCGACACTCGAGGCTGATGTCAAGGCTATTGTCAAAAAGGGGGTCCATAGTTTTTATGTCACGCAATATGGGTATACGGCCAACTTCACGCAGGAGCCTGCGAGTATTGCCACTGTTGCGAAACTGGCTGCGCAGGCTCAGGGCTTACTTTAGGGGATGTTAAGGAGAGATTCGATAAGACCAAGATGGTCCCTTGGATTTGTTTCTGATTTCATATCTCTGGTATTCCTCGATGTACTTCGTACTTAGGTGGGTAGATAGGTTACGATGGAGTCTCCTCCAAGGCAGAGACCTTTTCTCCCGGATGAGGTGTATGCCCGAGGGGATCCACATGGCTTAGTTAGACCACTCCAACTAATCAGAGGTGTATTGCTACTGTCCCCATCTATCTCTGAGCTACCGCCACTATTACGGAAGTATAATACGCTCCGTCGGAGAATGCAGGGTACCCTCGCCGTACATCAAGTTATGCACCAACGCCGCGCCAATGACCTTATACGACCCCTCTGGTCCCTTTCCTGCCGCCGAAGAACCATTGGCGTTTGAACCCCTTGGAGGACAAACACCCCATCGCCAAATTCCACATTTAGTGGTCCGCTCCCCATCTTCCCGTCCTCCAAGACAAAAAGACATCGGCCGTTCTCCACAACACCACCCACCAACCCACGGAGGTACTCCTTGCATCCGTCATCCCTCAGCCGATCAACCTGAGCTGCAGAAGACTCGTCCTCATCTGACAGGCAATCTTCGAAAATGTCGCAAAACAACTCGACGTCCTCGCATAGTTGAGCCAGTGTACCACCTGTTCAACCGCGCAGAAGATGTCATCCCCGTACGCGGGATCCAACGTCGTCTGGAAGACGATCCTCCCTGCCCTCTTCGCTGCCAACTTGAGTTGGGGGTGTTCGATCACAGGGCTTTCGCCCAGGCCGTAGTATTCTTACGATTCGATGTGTCTTTGGGGGATCCGATCGCGTACCGCGACGTCAGCCAGTGCGAAGGGGTTACGCTTCCCCACCGGGGTAACCATGACGAGGCGCCGGCGAAGTCTTCGGGCTCCCCTGGGTGCTGCAGTGCCATCGCGCACCCGCCAGGGCTCATATTCGGAGCCTATAATCAACTCGGGCCAATAGGCTAGCCAAAAATAGCAACCAAAGGCCAACGTGACAAGAACGGCTAGGGGTATTACCACCCCACACACTTTGGCGAACCTTTCGAGATGCTCGTTTCCTTTCACCTCCTCTAAATAATAAACAGTCGGGACTGCGATGGCTTCCCACGCGACGAAGAGGAAGGCAATGACGATCGCTTTGTATCGTTTCTTGTCCAGGAGTTGCAGCCGGCGAGGTAAGTAAGTGTTGTGGGCTGGATAGGCTTTCCAGCTGCTTGATGAAGGACGGGTATTCTCCAAATTTCGCCCTGACGGGTTGACCATTCCAAGAGGATTGTCGTGGCACCATGAGCCAATGGCGGATAATGGACTTCCAGCGAATCACGGCCGCCAAAGTCCTCGGGCTGCGGTTTGCGGATGGTTCCGCGTATGTCCTTTCGCTCAAGGTGTAGATGGCTCGGATGAACTCGTCCCAAGAGAGCTCCGCTTGACCGCACAGAACAACTGGGTTGGCGGCAAGAATGATTTCCTGGAAGGTCCAAGCACGGTTGACCCAATCTGTGTTCAAAAGGTCGTCTACGTTGCAGCGAGACCTTATGCTTCGAATTTGCTTTAGTCGGCCTGTAAATCAACGAGGTGTTAGCATCAGTGCAAAGTATCTGGAAATGAGGGACCGGGTGCGGTGTGACTTACGCAGTGGCGCTTGGAGAGAAGTGTCTTGTGTAACAATTCGGCTAAGAAAAACTTTGTTTTTTAACGTCACACTTGACGTTGGGAGAACTTTCTTCGAAGGTTTGCATACGTGTCATGCCGACAAGCCGTTCAGAGTCATACCCCCACGTGAGAGAAGTGTCTTGATAGTTGGAGACCTCCTCTTTTTCTGTCCTCATTGTCCTTCGCTGTCACCAAGGCCAGTTGCAATGGCCTCATTATCTCAGCACGCTCGCGCAGCCAGCTCATAGCCCTGTCCGACCCATTTTCTCCGGGGCCTAGCCAAACGTATACTTTATCCGCCCAGGTGTAGATTTCCCGCATGAAAGGAATCTGGTTCGCCTTCTCGTCATTGTCCTCCTGATTGATGCAAATCGAGTCAACCCATATGGGGAGTTTGTCGCTATTTTTCTGAATCTGACTCAGCGCTGCGTAGCAATTCTCTGTGATCTCACTGCGATAGCCGTAAGGAGAGCAGGTAATCGTGTGGCTTGGCTCTGCCTTCTTGCCCCAGACGTACGACAACGCTGTAAAGGGCAGGAAGTCCTCCAAACGGGCAACTCGGAGCTCACCCGCTAGAGTGCCGCGACTCTGCTCGGAAATCTCTTCGAAACACAGGAGCCGGATGGAGCGCGACCCTGCGGGCCTAGCAGGAGACTGAGGTTGCTGTACAGCTGTCTTCGTGACTCCGGGGTGCATTCAGCGGTGGCCCTCGCTCGTAAATTCCGGGGGCGGCCAACAAGGTCACAAAGCGGGCCGACAGAGACCTGGCTGAGGTTCAAGCGGGAAATTTTAAAAGTTTTCTTTCTGAAAGGGGCCAGGCGGTCAGCTAGGTAAGTACCAGGCAGCCTTTGAACCACTTGACTGCGGATGGGTCAGGCGCCCGCAGCCTCCGTCCAGTGTATCGGGTCGTTTCCTCCTCAATCATCATGTTATTGGGACACGTGTTATTTTTCGTCCCTTACAGCTTTAATACGCCCATGCCAATCCTCGGGGCTCTCATCCTCATTCTCAAGTGCCTTCACGCACAGGCTGCAGAACTGCTTGGCTTCATTAGATCACCAGCCGACCAACTCCTCTATCAACAGCATCAATGTCTCTCCCACAGGTCTGTCCAGGGTCATATTTCTGTCCCATGATGATTTTGGACCAGAACTTAATTCAATCCGATTCGCTTTTAAGAGCTGGCACTCCCCCTCTTATTAGGGTATTCTGTGTCCTCCACCTCCGTCTATCCCCTGTCAGATGCACTGCACTCTTGGATCTTGCGGAGTAATGCGCACGACCTCTATGAGGTACCTTGGGTGTAGTGATCCGCAGCCTGGCGCGGATTGGCAGACAGTCCTTTAGAAGTTGCGGACGTCCAGATGAAGAGGAGTGGTCCAAAGAGATGGCTGGCGTGGTGTGAGGGGCCGAGTAAGGTGGATACCGTTACTTGGTGACTGAATCGATTATGGTTTCTATGAAGAAGATCAAGAGTAGATACAGGAGCTGCGTGGAGCGCAGCTATATAGGCGGAGACCCGCCTCCATGGGAGCGGTGGTCTGGGCTCTCAGCCCAGACCCACTTTGGGGCCTTAGCCCCGTGACACGTGGAGCACGAAATATTTCGATATTCCAATTTGTGGCGTAGGATCCGGAAGCATGCCGCCACTGTCTTCCTCTTTGCTGCAGGGACCCACTAGGGACTTAAACCTCAGTACCACCGCGGTATCACCTCGGCGTCGTTGGAATCTAAATTCTCAAAAAAATCCATGGGCGGTTTTCTGGAAGGATCGATCGTGTCTCAGATGACGTAGATATGAATGATGTTGCTGTCATTTTATCAGTCTCGCAGATCAAAGTTTCGGCTAGCGCATCACACATGTCACACTGCTCACCTGTAGCCTCCTTCCTTTTCACACCAGCTCAGTCTTCTTCTTTTCCCTTCAGACTTCTGCACAACTTCGCCATGGGCAATAGCCACCACTACTGGGTCATCGCCAAGGTCAACGGACGCTACCGCACCTTCGCTATTGCGAAATTGGGCAATTGCGCCGACACAGACGCAATCCACGGCTGCTACCGCCTCCTCCAAATCTTCGGCTCCTCCAGAAACCGAACCCTCCTCTCCCACGACCTTAAACATGCCGCCCGCCAAGATGCAACATGGTGGAACACCCACAACGAAGAAAGCAGCCCCTCCTTCCCATTCGTCAACACATGCCTCTACCTCGGCGCGACCTTCGACTCCCGCCTCGACCCCTATCCTTACGTTTATCCCGCCATCCTATATAACTTCCAGCTCACGCCGATGGAACTGCTCGTAGGGAATCAAAACGGCTGCACCATTGTCGACATTACCGATCTGCGCCACCTGCGATACTGCTTCATGTTCTACCCCTCGACCATCCACGATCCCATCATGAAAAAGATCGCCAAAGAGCACGAGGAATACGGATTCGACCCATACCGCTATTGTACCGAAGAGGAGAAGAAGGAAATCGCAGCACAGGAGGAACAGGATAAGCAGTTTCAGGCGACAAAAGATGTGTTCCGCTGTCGCCCGTTTGATGCGGACAAATTCCTCACCTGGCCGGGGTTCCAGTGGGCAAAGATTGGGGAGTATGAAAACCTGAGCGAGTGGGACATGATCGACGAGGGGACGCTACGTGATCTATGGCCGGAGATCCCGTGGCCGGAGGATGCCCCCAGGCAGAGCCAGGAGCAAAACATTCAACCGAAAGAGTTGACACTGGACGACGACGAGAAATCTCTTTCTAACCAGGAATGGCTACGCAGAGTACGGAGTGATAATGCCTTCGACTTCTCAGCGTTCCCACGGCTCCCCGAGGCGGCGGTATCACAGCTTCTAGAATTTGCCGACCACGACGACGACATTACCCGGGTTGACCTCTCAGGGCACCAAAACGTCAGCCTCGAGCTCCTCTCGAAGCTTCTGGACAAACTCCCCAACCTGACGGTCCTCTCTCTAATGCATACCTCCCTCCCCATCCCGTCCCTCTTCCAGCTCCTCTGCGAAAAAGGCGCCCGCACCCTCAAGCTGTACCACAACGACCTCTTCTCCGCCGCTTTTACCAGCCCCCCATGCCCAGATGATGAAACCCAAGGCCCCCTCGTCTCTCTCCCCAATTACCACGCTCCAAGCGGCAGCCTTAACCGTATCGTCTTCCTGTCCAACATCATGGAGAATGACATCTTGAAGCCCAAACGAAAACGGACACGAGAATCCGAAACTCTCCCTGTTGCTGTCCCGCGCCTCGCCTCCGGCGGCCTCCAGTGGAGTTCCCTTCTCTCCCCCAATTACACCTCCTACCGCTGTGACGATCAGTCATTGTTCTTCGCTGACATCCCGCTGCACGACGCGTTTCTCGACCCGGGGAAACTCTCTTCATGGCTGCCGCGTCTCCTCTGGTTCTTTGCAACCAACGGCGCGACAAACGACCGCCGCAGCCTGCGGCCGGGCCATACGGTTCTCGGCACCGCGTGCGCGCTGGCGATGGATGTCGACGATGAGTGGTCTGTCGGGCCTGTGCCGGGGACTGCGCCACTGCTGCGGATGAGGTTCAAGGACTTTGAGGACTTGGCGGATAGCATGGACCCGGTTGGATCGGAGGGGTGGACGCTTCTTGTTGTCAATGAAGATGGTTTCGGCTCGAGGTGGTATACCCGGGACTGCACCGCAGTGCGGTATGTCTTTGTCAAGCGAGATTCGGAGCGTGGGGAGGTTCTTACGTGTGGGCCTGGGGAGTTCTATGCCCGAACGACGGGCAATCTAGCAGTGGAGGAAGGGATGTATGTGCCGGAGGGGGTAAGACACCTCGTCAAAGCATGTGAGAGGGATGAGGTGGATGAGGTTTTCGGGCCGTTTAGGGAGAAGAGGGAGCGGATTATTGAGGAGAGGAGATGAATGGGCGGGAAGGGTAAAAGAGTAAGTAGATTATGGATGGTGTCAGAAAGAAGGTTTGGTTTTGTCATGCGAGAACAACGACTCAGGGAACTGAGCTGGCATCCCTAGTACTGCATTCTTCGGGTGCTACGACATGATGGTCTGGATTGAGCGGCCCCTTTCCCCCCCGGGATCCGAGCATGTCCGAGTACTCATTGGAACTGCTTCAAAGATACTTCCCTTATGACAGTTTTGACTTAGTTGCATACTTCACTTTTTAACGATCACATATTCACACCCTGGAACCGAGTGTTGAATCTTTCGCAAACCCGACGTGGTATTCAATTGGCCGATCACACTGTTATTATACCAAGGAATCCCACACTTCCTGCCTAATTTATACATACTCGTAGCACAGATACCCCCCCTTGATGTCCATGACCTGCCTGACGGTGGCGTCGGGAATGATGTTCAACGAGCTCATGACGTGGTTCAGCGTCGTCTCGGAGCCGCCGTCGTCGCCAGCCTTGGGGTTGGGTGTGATGGCCAGCATGGCCGGACTTGGGCTCCCCCAGCCCTGCTCTACCGCCTCCTCGGCCATGGTGCCGTTGAACTCAATGAAGCCGATCTCGGGCGACATGTTGTTGGGGCCGCTGATGTCGCTCAGGCGGGCCGGCAGGTTCTTGGCCTGCCAGTCCCACCACATCTTGTCGACGAAGCCGTGGTGCATGAAGAACAAGGGGTCGCCGGGGGAGGTGATGCTGTTGCCGTCCATCATGGCCAGGGCAATGTGGCCGAACAGATGGGGGCCCATGTAGATGGCGAGCCAGGCGCTGGCGTAGTCGGGCTTGCTGAGGGCGTCGTCGACGAAGGACTGGCCGCAGAAGGGGCTGAAGACGTCGTTGATGACGCGGTTTACGCAGCGGGGGTGGTTGGTGAAGCCGGGCCCGATGTTGACCGTCAGGCCGGCCCAGGGTCCGCCCGTGCAGTTGCCGGCGCCCTGGCCCGTGCCGCCGAAGCCGGTGACCGGGTCGAGCAGCGGCGAGTTGATGAAGTTGCCCGCATCGAGAGCCTCGTTCCAATACGGCAGACCGCCCTTGTAGCCGCACTCGCCCAGCAGGAACTGCTGCACGTGCAGGAAGTAGCGGTGGAACGGCAGGAAGGAGCCCGTGCTGTGGATCTGGAGCGCCTCGATCTGGTGGAGCATGACCAGCTCGTCCCAGCGCGTCTTGGCTCCGAGCGCCTTGAGCTTGGGCAGCTTGGCAGGGCTTGTGATGACGCACTTCACCGCCTTGATGTAGGCCTTTTGGTCTGGCTTCTTCATATTGCGCCTGCCATGTCAATTGTTAGCTTGGTGCCGTTGCGGTTGTAGTTGGGGAAGGCGCGACACATACCACTCTTCGCGCTTGGTCAAGCCCTTGCACGCGGGCGGCTTGGGCGGTCCAGGCTTCCCGGCGGAGTCGGTCGTTGCGGCATCATCTGTCTGAGGGAGCGCCACGGCGGTCGAGATACCGCACAGCGCCAGCCCGAGGGCTCCAAGTTGGAGGAGTCTGACCATGATGAGTGCTGGAGAAGAAACGAAGTCGTCTGTCCTGGGTCATCAACAATGACAAGAGCTGGAGGTGCTGGATGGCCTCACCGTATTATATCGCATGCATTGGCACCTTCTTGTCGCGCTTTTTCGATCTGTGATAGGTGCGCTTGGCAGCATCCTGGGCAGCCCGGGGAGCCATGCGGGCCTTCCTAGCTTGATTCACTCCGACCTCCCCGCGCTGTGTCGCATCGGAGGATTCCATGGCGGGGGCCCTCGACCAAACAATTACCACACCATGCACACCCACGCGGAATCATGTGAGATTCCAATAGTTGCAAGGCATTTCGTGGTTCGCCGTGGCGCAGCCATCAACAATCTCCCGTGTCTCCCAGACTCCCGATCCTGCAATTTCGCAGCATAACGCTGACATCAAGGAAAACCAGGAATTCCTCCCCCGGTCGACGCCTCCACCCGTGCCCGGAGTCAAGCCGGGTACGGATCTGTAAGCGGGGTGCCTCCCATATTTTTATTGTCCGCAAAGCGCGGCTGCTCCCGAATGGCCCTCCATCAAGCTGCCATGCCCACGTTGTCGCGCACGTTAGATGCAGCAGCATCTCCTCGATTTGCAGATCTCTCTTCCCGATCCGGCAATCGCGCGAGTTGCCCTGCCTTGGCTGGCGAGGTCTCTCAACCCTAAACTGCATGCCAAGGTAGCTTCGGCCCCTCCCTACCAACATACCAACCTTGACAGCGTCGGCCCCTCTCTACCACATACCTGGTAGCTTCGGCCCCACCGCCAGGGCTGGAACACGTCTAATCCGGAGTAGATCCCGACCGCGTATCTTTTACGAGCTCCCTGTAGTCCGTACTACGGGGGGTGTCGCGAAAAGCCAGTGGCTTTAGAAGGCAGCCATGCAGAGTCCAAAATGAGTTGGCATTTTTCTGGCAGTGTTCCGAGCGCAAAAATGCGAGGTCTTTTTGGCAACCGCGTGGCTGCCTCGGCAGCGCTTCCACTGACCACACCACCGACGGAACTTTTGCCACTCCGCATGCATGGCGCGCGTGGTTTGCTGCACGACACAGGCCACCTCATGGTGGTCCCGGAACGCCTCCCCGTCGGCACCCCGGACGCCTCATCAGAATCAATACCCGCTAGATGATGCAGGATACAGATAGTTTGTGTTTCTCATGTTTCTTCTGACCTAGTAATGTCATGCTATTGTCGTCTGGTGCCATCGCGGCACGAACACGGCGTGGACCAGGGCGGCAACCATCAAGGACTTCTGATCTGGATGCCATAGTGGGAATGGAAATCGCCTTCCATGAGAAACATCGAGTCTGCAGGGGGGTATCCTGGTGTAACCCCCACAGAGAAGGCCAGCCCAAACGCCTATAATTAGCACCCATCGGTTACGCGCTCCGGGGTTAGGGTTTCTTTGCGGCACTCACGCACGCGAAAGGGGCTCCGGTTGAGTCAGCTTCTCCGTCCACTGATAATATTTGTTGAATAATGCGGTAGAATACAGCCTAGTTTTCTGCAACGAATCCGGGTACACGGAATTTCCTTAAAATTATAGAGTACGGCGCTGAGTGGAAGCGGCATGGCTATATTTTGCCGCCCCAGCTCTAACAATAAGAAACCCACCATCTTCCGTAAACACAATCAGTTAACCGTTTATACTTACTTATACCTTCCGTTTCTTCACCGCCTTATATGGCAAATTTTGCAGAGGCTCCCCTTTACGCCACCCACACCTGAAAAAAAAGGCGGCAGCTAACTAGAGGTTTTATTTCTCAAAAACAACCCACTTTAAAAATAGCTTTAGTCGCTTGCAAAACCGGTCTCGCCCCTTTCCGCCAGAAAAAGACTAGACTACAGTGTTAAGACCTGCACTCAACACACGCCTGTGAGGGTCTGGCTGAGTTAAGATAGAGCGTATGGTAGAACGCCAAACTGAAGGGGGCGATCCAAAGACGGCTTTTCGAGCCAGTACTCCGAGACGGGGGTACACTGTCACTGTAGGCCGTTGTCAATATAAGCACTAGCGTGAGGAACCAAGATCCCGACGCGTCATCGTGGGAACGATGGTAATATCTATACTAAATACTGTGGTTGTAACTTGTACCCTACTCAGTAGAACAATGCTCCGTCGCTGAGCATCTCCTTATTGGTCGTAGGGGGTTTTCGGCCCTTGCAGCCTTCCTTGTCAGAAGCACGGCACACTGGATTCGGTGGAATTGATGGGTTTGCAAAGATGTGATTGTATTGCTTCTTCCGTGGTTCTGGCTTCCAGCCAGAACCTCCTTCTTTTATAGACCTCAAGCTATTTGTAGGTTTTGGGCTTCGTTTCACTGGCGTTTTGGCAGTGCTAGGTATTTAATTACTACAGAGCGGAGATTTCGAGGAAAGATATGGACCAATACTTTTGATTCTAACTGTATGATCTGCTCCGAAGAGTTTAAACCGTCGCGCGAACCGCCAATCCGGACACTATCGATCCAGGGCATCCAAGCGGGCGACACCAACCCTGACCCCGCTAACATTTCCTTCCATCTTCACAACCGGTACCTCCAATGCATCATCGAACACCAAATCCAGTTTTTCCCAGTCTCACAGGCATGGCACGAATCCGTTGCCCTGGCACGCGTCTCTAAGCTCAGCAACGACGGGGCCGAGAATCTAGTCTTTCGCCTTCCAATGACATTCTCCTCGCAGTTATGGGTTTTCACGGCCTCGGCATTGAACTATGGCATAATTACATAAGTGTGCCCCCACAGGTGTCGCAAAGGGCCACCCCCAAGGCTACAGGTAAATAGCGAAAAATACTACCCCTGGGCCTCCACGAGTGAATGCACTACGCTTACAACCCTTTGTACGTCGTCGATTGTCAGCCTGGGAGATTGAGGCTTCAACCCAGCCCTGAGAGGGAGCCTTGCCATCGCCGTATGCTAACCCTTGAGTCTGAGGCGGAGCCTGAGATTGAGGTGGGTCCTGCGCCGGAGCCGGAGCCTGAACCGCCTAGAACAGCTCTACGGAGCTACTCGCGCCCACGGCCTTCTGTGCTTATATCCAAAAAGCCAGATACTCAGTCAAGGAAGCGGGCTGCAACGGGCGTCCCCACCAACGAACGGGTGGGAGAATTAGATTTGGTCCCTGCGCGGCCCCGAAGAAGACCGGGAGTGGCCGCACGATCAAAGCGACGGAGAGGGCGATGGGGGCATAGTAGTGGCGAAAATCATTTGGATTACAGTTTGATATCAATAATAGGAGTAGGTCACTACAAAAAAACAAAACAAAGATGTCGCTTTACTGTAGTAACGGTGGAAAACCTGGGATTTGTGGTGGGGTGCCTCCCTAAGAAAATGGGAGTTGGAGGGTGCCGCCCCTATTAGGCGCCTTTATGGGGGACTGAGGATGGGGATGGAGAAGCGGATAATCAGCTGATTGATGCCTGGGAAGACGGCGGCGAAGGTGGAGGAGCTCGGGAGAAGGAAAGTAGGAAGGCAAGTGGGGTAAAGAAAAGAAGAAACCTGCAGAACGGCCAACGCCGGCGAAGAAACAAGACGAGGCGGAGGAGAAAGACGAGTCCAAGAAGGAGGACGAGACGAAGAAAGCAGGGCGAGACAAAGTCGGACGAGCTGGACAACGGAGAGTCAAAGCTGCCATTTCCGCCAGAACCCGAGGAAAGGGTTTCTGAAAGGCAATGCAGGCTGCCACGGAAGATGCTGCAGAAGATGCGGCTTCGCTGATGCGCACCGACCACGATGGATGTTTCCCCGGACCCATTTTTCTCCTGGCGATCTTTGCGCTAGCGGCCGCCGACACCAATGGTAAGGAGCTTGTAATTGGGCCATTCCAGACGCTCTTTTGATCCGCTGGCAGTGACTGCAGTAAGAACCCTGGCTCAGTGATGATGCAGCATCTGCTTTTGCTAGCGCGGCCGATGACGGCCCGGTCCAGGCAGTATGCCGCTACCACCCACTATCCGATCGCTCCAGACTTGGTAGGTACCTACCTACCTTACCTTAGGGACCCACTCTAGGGTCTAGGTAGGTGGCCGCGCCGCGAGAATTGCATTTGCATTTTATTGCTCTACCCTGCGTAGGCAGCTGTCGCAACTTATCTGGTTGGGTCATGATCAGGTATAAAGGGATCTCGGATCTCGTGCTGCCCATTCATGTTTGGTGGCGACTAGAAAAGCGATTGGAGCCGTAAACTTGGTTGGACCTCTGACATTATGACGGCCAGCGCAGCATCTCATGACGCTACTCCTGCCACCGCTACGGCAACTCATGATGGCGTGTCGCAGACGCCCTTGAAGGTCTACACCACGTCAAATGGCTGTCCGGTAGGTCAGCCCGAATCGTCCCTCCGAGCCTCGAATATGTTGCTCCTACGGGACTTTCATCTTATCGACCTCCTGTCGCATCTCAACCGAGAGCGGATTCCGGAACGCGTTGTTCACGCCAGGGGGGCCGGCGCCTACGGAGAATTTGAAGTATGTATGTATCTATCTTGTGTGTGAGTACTAATTACACGGTACCTACTGTAGGCGAAGCCCTAATGCCGTACGTTGGGATGCTGACTTGACTGCCTGCATTACCTTTTAGGTCACGCACGACATCTCGGACATCTGCAGCATCGATATGCTGGCGGGTGTTGGGAAAAAAACCCCCTGTCTTGTCCGGTTCTCTACTACGGCCGGCGAGCGCGGCGCGGCCGACTCTGTCCGCGATGCCCGTGGGTTCGCCGTCAAGTGCTACACGGCTGAGGGCAACTGGGACTGGGTCTGGAACAACGTGCCCTTCTTCTTCATCCGCGACCCCATCAAGTTTCCGGGCCTGGTTCACGCGCTGAAGAGGGACCCGCGCACCGGCCTGCGCGACCCGACACAGTTCTGGGACTGGGTTGTGCAGAACCGCGAGTCGCTTCACATGGTGCTGTGGCTGTACAGCGACTACGGCGCCGTCTCGTCGTACCGCCACATGAACGGGTACATGGGACATGCGCACAAGTGGGTGATGCCGGACGGCACATTTCGCTATGTGCACATGTACCTCGAGGCCGATCTGGGCTACAAGACGCACACCGACGACGACATTGCGCGCATGGCGGGCAGCGACCCCGATCACACCGCCCGCGACCTCCACGACGCCATCGAGCGCGGCGACTACCCGACATATACTGCCAAGGTGCAAGTGGTGGATCCGTCCGACGTCGCCCGCTTTGGCTACAGCATCCTGGACATGACGAAACACTGGGACATCGGCACGTACCCGGTCCATCTCGGCACCATCGCCCCCAGGACGGTTGGCAGGCTCACGCTGAACCGGAACGCGGCCAACTTCTTCGACGAGATTGAGCAGGCCGCCTTCTCGCCGTCGCACCTCGTGCCCGGGATCGAGCCGTCTGAGGACCCGCTGCTGCAGGCCCGGTTCTTTGCGTACCCCGACGCGCAGCGCTACAGACTGGGCGTCAACTACCAGCAGCTTCCGGTGAACCGCCCGACCAGGAGCGCGGCCTTCAACCCGCTCCTCCGGGACGGGGCCGCTTCCGTCGAGGGGAACTGCGGCGCGAGCCCTGGGTACGTGACGTCCAAGGCCCCCATGCAGTTTCGCAGCTTCGCGCCGAGCCGTTCAACGCCCGAACACGGCGCATGGGTGACCAAAGTCATGTCTACGCCGGCCGAGGAGGCGAGCGAGCTGGACCTCTTGTTTGCCCGTGCCTTTTGGACGCACCTGGACGACCAAGAAAAATACGCAGGCTGGCAGGACAGGTTGGTGGCCAGTCTTGGTCGCGACCTCGGAAACGTCAAGCGAGAGACGCGGGAACAAGTGTTTCGCGTTTTAGGGGACATCCACGCTCAATTAGCGGTCAGGGTGGAGCGACAGGTTGGGGAGGAGGTACCTTGATGTGGGCACTTGCTGAACGGGGCACAGGGGAGAAAAGCTAGCTAGCAAAAAGACAAATGGATCTCGAATATCTATCTCTACCTTATGCCAAAAACACGTGTTCATACCTAGGTAGATAGGTACCTGAGCTAGGTCGCAACATCACACACACAACCGAGATTCCTCAGCATCTCGCCCACGACCGACTCGGCTGTCTCCAGCGCCTTGTCGACCTGGTCTGCATCGAGATTGCCGGGCAACCACCAGGGCGCAGCGCTCTCGATGGTCCGCTCCAACCAGTACGCCACCTGCCAAGAGCCCTCCCCGCGGACGCTCCCGGCCGGCGTAGCCACCCCGCTCTCCTCCAACCTCTGCAGGAAGGCCGTGTAGAACGGCTCGGGCCAGTCGCCGTCCAGCCAGTCGTCCAGAAACTCGTCGACGGGCGGGAAGAAGCCGGAAAATTCCCAGTCCACGATGCCCGTGACCCGCGGCGGGCTCCCCTCCACGAGGATGTTTCGGGGGAACAGGTCGTAGTGCGTAAACAGGAACGTGTCCATGTCCGTGTCCGTGTCCTCGGTCGGCGTGGCGCTCTGCGCAAAGATGTCGGTGAAGCGGAGCTTGGGCAGATGCTCGCTGCGGAACGTGCGGAGGGGGCCCAGGAGGTGCCGGTTGCGCGCCAACGTGTCGGACGACGCGAGCAGCCGCAGCTTGTTGTCCAGCTTGAGCCCGTAGTAGTCGTGCATGCGGGCGATGGGCGCCGTCAGCTTGAGCTCCTCGACGAGGATGCCCCGGATGGCCAGACCGGGAATGCCGGGGCCGCACGGCCTGTCGAGGGCGATTCCGCCCCCAGAAGGCAGAATAGCGGCCTTCCGGATCTGCAGATTCCCGCAGTACGCCTGCGCGGGGATGCAGCGGCGCCAGCGTGCGACGAGGCCGGCGAGCTGTGTAGCGAGGCCTGCGAGTGCCGCGTCGTCCAGCTCCTCAGGAGAGGCGACGGGCTTGCCGGGCAGCCTGGAAGTGAGGATCCACCCGGCCCGGCGCTGGCCCTCTCCATCTATGTCCCGCTCCAAGGCCTTGGTCTCGGCGTCATGGTGCGTGGGCGACACGAAGGTTGCGCTGACGCCCGCCTCGGACCAGGCCAGAACGCGAGGCGCCGGGACGTCTGGACAGTACATCTCGAGCAGGCGCAGGCAGGCGACCTCGTTTTGCACCTTGTCGCCGTCGTAGATCGTCCCGTTGACCTTGAGCACGGCCTCTTGCGCCTCTTTTTCCGCCTCCTGGTCACCGCCCGGGGAGCGGTGCCGAAGTGTGACAAAGTAAATCTTGTTGTTGAATGACTTTCCCGCCTCAAGCGGCGTGATGGAGTGTGCCGTCGCGCCAGGCCAGCCGATGCGTACAATGTCTGCGATGGCTTCGGCACTCATCGAGACGCCGTAGACGGGTTGGCCGGGCGAGCCCTCGGGGGCGGAGACGTCGTGGAACGACGCCTTGGGTTTGAAGGTGGCGGGGTGGAAACCGAGGTTGGGGATGTTGGCTTCCGTAGACCCCTCAAGCTCTGAGCCGTTACCATCATGTTGACCGCCGCCGGCATTGTCTCTTCCTCGCCAGCGGCGTAGGAATCTGTGTTCCGTGCTACCATCTGCTGTTGCTTGGTCCCTATCCATGGTCCTCGGGGGGTTTGAGCTCCTTAGTCACTCGGACATACACAATTAAAAGCGTATAGTTGCAAGGAAAGAGATACTCGACTGTAACGGTATTGCTGTTGTGGTCTGCCCTTTATTCGCAAAAATAGTGGGACAAGAGAACGAAAGAAAAAAACCCTGGTAATGCATCGTTAAGAGATGCCAAGACGTGGAATTACTACTATAGTGATATCCATAAAGGCAAACAAACGGTATACCAGGGAGCGAGACAGAGCCAGCAGATCTGGGGGGAGGGTGGATTGCACCGGAAGGCGGTCTGGAAGCACGGAAGTGCACAGTGTGCCCAGAAAGGAAACTGATCGACCTCGCAGCAAAGTTGGCAGTAGCGTTGTTGCGCTGGTGAAGCAAATGGGATCTCGTGAGTTATAGCAGGTCGGTGCTTGGCAGTAGGAGTCTGGGGGACCCAGGCTAGTGTAAGCCACAACTTAAATATCCGCATTTGGGCCGAATACCGCCTTGAAGAGTTGTGAGAGGTCCCACAGTGGGGCCATCTCCGGGCTTCTACACACCACACTAGTTAGCGGTTTGCCCAAGGAATTCTCCATGAACGTCAGATGGAAGTGTTTCTTGGTGTGGGAGGGCTGTGTTGGTAGGAAATATCAAGGTATACAAATTGCCCTAGTGTTGTATGCTGAGGATGATTGTGGTATTTGAGTTAAGGTTAGCTTCAATTCGGAGAACCATACTCATACTAGCGAGGTAAACTGGCCAGAATCCCGCGAGGGAAAGTCTCGCTAGTGTGGCAGAAAATCTGACATTTTCAGGTTACAGGTCTTTTCAAAATTTCATATAAGGGTAAATACTAGTAAAGAGATACGCTACTTCCGGACCTCCCCGTAATGTTCCCCCATCTCCTCCACACAACTGTGGGACGCCATCATCATAGAATCTAGCCGCCCCTCTCTCTCAGTTCTCTTGCTCCCATCGGTGGCCATCATCCGTAACAAATCGATAAAGCGCTATCAGTGGGAGTGAGCTCTCGTGTTCAATAAGGGATAATACTCTCCTTCACAGCAAGGTCGCTCACCGTAGTCAAACTTCGGATGTGTCCAGAAGCCGTTAATAGTGAAGCCCGTGCCGGCCAACCATGCGATCACGTCCTTGTTTCCCAACTTCCGACTCGTAATCACTTTGATCTTCTCTCCCTGTCTGATCAACACCTCTTGCTCGCCAGCTCGAACCCTGACAACCTGGTCCTCCAGCGCCCGGATGCAGGTCTGGAACAGTTTCTCGTCGGCATGCCACACCCCGTCAAAGCACCATTTGTCCGTGTCGAATACGGCGCGCTCCAGCGACCGGTTGGCATTGTCTAGCACATTTAGCACAAACGCCCGCGAGAGCCCATCCCGCGTGTCGTACGCGTGCGACACGGTAGCGGGGTCGTTGGTGCCGTCGGCAGTCACCAGCAGCTGCAGCCCGGCGAGGTGGGAAGGAGGGGAGGACGAGGAGTTCTGCGCCCGCGCGGCGGGGATCTGGATGCCGCTGAGGAGCCGGCGGAACTCGGCCTGCTGTTCGTTGGCGAAGCTGCTGCCGAGCCACAGCACCGTGAGGTGCTTGCCAGCCAGAAAGGGTTCGTTGGTGAGCCACGAGATTCCATCCCGGTAGGTCATGCACAACGGGTAGCAGGCTACGTACGGCGAGTGGTTGAGCGCCGAGCGCAGATGGCTCAGGCTTGCCGCGAGAGTTGATGGGCAGACATCCAGCGCGTAGTAGGTGACGTGCTTCCGCTTGCGCGCCATTTCATCGAGGATGACGAAAGTTTTAGATAGGCAGCTTTTTTTCCCTCCCCACAAGCGTAAGGAAGATGCTTTTCGATATGGGATTGGATTCAGAAGGGAAGGGGGAGAGTTATGGCCTACCTACCCGCTACCAAGTTCGAGAATCACGCTGTTGGAACAGATCTTGTCGACAATGCTATCAACATGGAGACGGATGAGCTCGGCTTCGATACGCGTGAGATAATAGTCCCTGGAGCGCATGATGCCCTCATATACCTGAATGCCCTTAGCATCCCACAGAAGAAGGGAGGGGAGAAATCGAGGGGAAGATTTTAGCCCTTCGAGAATCAAAGGGGCGAGTTCTTTGTGAATCGCGTTCTCCTGAGCCGCGCTCATCTTGTAGTAGCTCGTTTTGGACGGGGACTAGGCTTTGTAGTAACCTTGTCGAGCGTTTCGGGGAAGTGGGCTGAATCCGAGAGGAAGAAGGATATTTGTTCCCTTGGGCGGTTATCTATAACACCAAATCTGTCTTGAGAATAAGTAGGCTCCGAACAGCTCTCCGTTGAAATTCAGGGAGCTGCAGTCCGCCTCTTGTCGCCATTCGCCGGAGCATGATGCAGGAGAATGAAAAACAGTCTGAATGGAAAGTGGAGTCGTCGGGGTTGAGCAACAGGTGTGTGAAAGTTTGATTGGGCTAGGAACGGGTCGGCGGGGCGGGCGGGATCGACGAATAACAAGTTTTCATTATTGGCGCGGAACACGACAGGATATCTTGCACGTCGGGACCGGGGAGGAGAATTGTCTCGGAAAAGGACTTGTCTCGGAAGAGGGCCAGACCCGGGGGGGGGCACGCCAATCCAGAGAGCTCTGACAGCATCTTGATCGGCGCCCCGGCATGGAATTGAACCTTGGCCACGCTACTAACATGTTTGGAAACTATCTCCCCCCCTCGGTAAGCCAATATTACCCGCCGTAGCAACAACATCTCAGGCTTGACAGCCCTGCTCGACACATGCCCCATGACCTGGCAGCTTATCCCATCAAAATATCACTCCCCCAACACCGTGTACAAAAAACTCGGGCCTTGTTCACGGCATCTTGAGTGCAGATTGTCCTCCGACCTCCGCCGCCGTTATCTCACAGGGGTCCTAGAATAGACGCCACCCTCTCCCTTGCTAGTTACCAGTTCAAGTGTCCCCTCGGCTATTACCACTTTCTGTCAGAAATGAAGGTTCTGGCAATTGCCACAGACGCGCAATGGCTTACCACTCGGCTTACCACCATTCAGAACTATAAGAAAGGCTCTCTGGCAAAGCCAGAGAGCCGACAAGTAATACAATTAAGCAGTTGCAATCCCCATCAATTCTATCGAATCCAGTGTGCAGCGCTTCTAACACTTTCTCTCTCCCCATTCTTTCTTAAGACAATAGGCACGCTGAACCCCCCGAAACACACACCCCTATCCAGGAAAAGGTGAAATGTCAAATAAAACAATGTCACGACATGACGCGGGGAGGCCTAATCTGATACCAACATCTATCTCCAGAGACATCGTGTCGGAGCGCTCTGAAACACCCTCCTTACCTCCCCGTGCGCTTCTTCACTTCTTCCCAGCACATTCAAAGTTGTATCCCACCGGCCCAACACAATCCCCCATCGATCGGCTGGTATCCGCTCCGGCGACCTAGTGAGAAAAAAAAATAATATCCACGTCAGGATCCTGGCCGGCCTCACGAATTGACATGAGAGAAGAGAAAAGAAACTCACCTGGAACACCACCGAGTACGGATCCCAGTCCTTGTTGACGTGCGGCGTGTACTCCATGCCATTAATTGTGGCAGCGGCCGCCGGCTCGCCCAGCAGCATCTTGAAGAAGGCGTACGTCATGTCGATGCCGGCCGACACGCCCGAGCTCGTCCAGATATTGCCGTCCTCGGTCCAGCGCGCGCTGGGCACCCACTGTACCTTCCCGCCGCCAAACGACGTCGCCCACGCCCATGCCGCCTTGTTGGTCGTCGCCCGCTTGCCCGCCAGCACACCCGACTTGGCCAGCGTGGCCGCGCCGGTGCACACGCTCAGCAGGTACTGCAGCTCCGGGTAGCGCGCCGCGACGAAATCTTCCATGGCGGTGTCGTTGGTGTCGTTGAGGTAGCGGTTGCCAATGCCGCCGGGCACGAGGAGGATGTCGAGGCGCGGCGCATCGGCAAAACTGTGCGTGGCGACGATGGAGACGGCCTGCCGCGGGTAAATGGCTCGTGGGAGGCTGGGGTTGGGCGGAGCCGGGAAGAGGCGCGGTGGACCGACGGACGAAACGGGACCTGCGGTTTTCCAGAGGAAGGAGAGTGTCATGTTTTGTTGGCCCGACAGCTGGGAATGCTATTAGTCGTAGGGAGAGATTGGGGGAGGGGGGGGAAGACACATACTCCCGCGAGGACATCTAGGGGGCCGACGACATCGAGAGGTTGAAAGCCGGGGAAGAGGATCTGAATGGGGTTAGATGGTGGGGATATGAGGGTGCGTAGGGGAGGGAGAGTGGGTAGGTAGGTACAATTCCTATGGAGAGCGCTGTGTCGG
>Ga0247780_1000820_pt1 | contig 24662 bp, 31 predicted proteins | sample UWRJL079202R5_FD_179927 | JGI IMG/M metagenome (GOLD analysis project Ga0247780, IMG submission 179927) | Plant litter microbial communities from Arlington Agricultural Research Station in Wisconsin, United States - UWRJ-L079-202R-5 | ecosystem: Environmental > Terrestrial > Plant litter >... | reverse complement strand
AATACAAAAGAGAGCTCCCTGTGTGTGAGGAGAGCACATGACGAAAGGCTCCTGCGTTCCAGCCTAGCCTGGAGCGGTAAGGCGCCTGGGCGCCTGAGCGCCAAGAACTGCCGCTGCAGTTCGACAATCCGCTACGCAGTTCTGTTCTTGTCTGTTCTGTGCGTCTGCCCAGCTCTGTACTGGTCACTTTTCTTCTGGCACGAGCACCAATGGCTCGAACCTTTGAGCATTGAGGCTTCGAAGACTGTACATCGAGTTCGAACTTCCTTGGGCAACGTCATTTTCACAGTTGTCATTTTTTTCCATCTACATCAGTTCTTACGACTCGACAGGAACACATAAGCCGGAGTAGACGGAATTGCTTGGCTAGCAACCATAGGTACCTACTTAGCTCTTAGAATTTCCAATGCCGGGCCGTGGAGTTGAGGCCTCGTTCACCTTAAGAATGTCAAGCCTCGATGCTCTCTATCCGAGCCTTATCAAAGAACCTGGAATTGTACTGGTGGTACAGTACCACCACCTCCAAATCATGAATCTAGCTACCTACACCCACAGCATGCACGCCGCCTAATCTAGCAGTCCGTCATTTCCGGTTTGTGGCTTGGCGCGCCCCTCACGGTCCAAGCGCAATGACCACAACTGCTGTGCGACCCCGTTGGCTGCAATTAGCTGGAAGCTTGAGAGTTCTATTGGTTCGACTGGGGATTGGGCTGGACCTTTTTTTTGCATGGCCGCCGCATTGGAGTAGGTATAATAAAAGCAGCCTGCTCCCAAAACCGCGAAATGGGGAAACATTCCCCCAAACAAAAGTATTGTCCCGGCCACAATTAGTGGTCATTACCATGTACAGATACCCTGCCCAATATGGGTCTCGAGCCTGCCCCCATCGACCTGCTTCCCGCTGTCTCGAAGCACCAAAATCTCTCGCCTTCAAACCCAAAGGATCTCTCCGAGTCGCTCCCGTTCCCAAACCGGTATCTCACTGTCGACTTCACCGATGAGAGCTGTTTTATTTCTTCGCAGGAAAAGATGTCCGAGTTTCCTCCTTTGACGGATCCCGATGCGAACATCACCGCCCGAATATTTATTGTGGAAATTGGAGATCCCGATGTACCGGCACTCGCCGGCGTGGCTCCGCCAAGTCTCCTCAGGAAACACCTCCGAGGCCGAGATGACCTACCAATGCCCGTGAGCATGGGACGTGACGACATCTTCTCGGTCCACTGGCCACGGCTCGTGAGACAAGAGCCACATACACACGATGACGAGGAGCGAATTCGAGGAAATAAATTCTGGAACGTCGAGACATACAAGGGTTGGGATCCCTGCGATCTGGCACAAAACCATCGCAGACACTATCCATGGCCAGACTACCCGAATCGAGGCTACGACTTCCTATTCCGGGGTACACTAGGATCCCGTGAAGGGATATTCCACGCGGCCCACGAATGCATTTCGTTTTTCCACACGACGCCCAGCAGCCAGGGCGTGTGGACAGGTAGGGCGCTCTCACCCAGGCAAACCTGAAGTGTTTGTCAGGTTTGACCATCTAACAAACAAATCCAGGATATCTCCTCGTCGACCCGATTCGCTACCACCGAGTCTTCGAAATCTCGTACGGCACAACGGAAGAAAAAGATAGCATGGAATCCAGATATCGGGAATGCTTCCTCGAAGATGTCAGGCCGATCAAGAGATTTGCAGATGCCATTCTCAAGAACGCTGACGGCCTGCGCGGTTCGAAGCCTCCTGAAGGGCACAACACGCCGTGTTTGATCAAGGCACTCATTTCGAGGGTCGTGCATGACGATATTGCGCAAGTGATGGGTGTAATGAGTAAGTCCTTGGATCAGATCGAACTCTCACTCCACGACGACAACAAACTGCGGGACTCGGTTGGAATGTGGAGAGACTGGTTGGGACGATGGCGCAACATGATATTCCACCAGGAGAGAGCCCTGCGGCTGATGCGAACGTATCTCACCAATGACCGATATCAAAAAGCAGTAAATCAAGAATTGGCATCACTGGAAGGTGAGCTGCGTGAGGGGCGACTCAGAATCGACAACGTATTCCAGTCCCTCATGTCAGCCATGAGTATCGTCGAAAGTCACAAGGCAATCCAGCAAGCCGAGGGGGTTTCAAAACTCACACAACTCGCGTTTTTTTTCATTCCGCTGAGTCTGGTAGCCACCGTCTTTGGGATGAATGTCACAGTACGTCAAGCACATGACAACGGTACCACCGCAAGCCATGCGAAGCTGCAAGCTGACCGACACTAGGAGTTCACAGAGCAACTCACCTGGAGGGCGTGGGTAATTACCTCTGTTGCTGTCATGGTACTGACATATCTGGTTGTCTACCGGAAGGAGTTCGGTAAACAATCGCGACACACCTTCCAACTTATCACGAGCCAAAAGTCCAAAGGCCTGAGAAAGTTGGCGGTGCTCAAGATCCAGTCCAACCGCTTGGCTTTCTTTTTTGGGGCGGTTGCCGTCCTTGCACTGGTTGGAGTTGGAACATGGCGTCTGGCTATCAGCAGTCTTAGTCTGGGAGTGCAGATTACCATCGGTATCTGTGTGGTTTGGGCGCCGATCTTTGCTTGCATCGTTCTACTTTACTCGGCCTGGGTCCCGTCTTTGGGCCTGCATGGTATGTTGAGGGGGCGACGGAGACGGTCGAGTTCAGTTGCATATCTTCATACATGAAGTTGGACCAACCATCCGGGTTTCATATCATGCTTCACATTCTCTTAGTCACTAATTCGTCGGCCTATGCCTAAGTTTCCTATACCACTGGCATATCCGAGATACAAATATTATTACCTATACCCAGCACTTAGCCCCTCGTTCAAACTAACAAAGCCTCCACCTGCGCCGTGATATCAAAGAACGGAAAGTCACTCTGATTCCCCCCCTTCGTCCCAGGCACAATCTCCCCCGGGAATCTCTGGCCCACCATGAACAAACTCTCCCCAATCTGAACCGTTGACGGAATAATCCTCTGGAAAAACGCCGGAAAATCCGACACCACCGTCCCCAGCAGCTCCGCCGACTCCCATCCATCCCCGGATCTCAACACCGAAACCCCCACATAATTCAGCGCCGCAAGCATCACCCGCCCTCCATACTTCCCCGGCAAGTAAATCGCATCCGGCACCCCCAGCTTCGTCCCCTCCGGCCTCACCTTCACCAACCTCGGCCTCGCAACCTCATCACGCATATCGAACCTCCAAAGCAAGCTATTCCCCTCACTCAGCTCCTCCGGCACCCCATTCGAATCAATCACCAACATCGTCTCCCCCAGCGACACCACCCCTGTGAACCCATGAACAGTCGTATTCGTAGTCTTCGGCGGCAGCCACGGGACGATCTCCCTCCCCGTCTTATCCACCCTCAGAATACTACTAGGATACGTCCCAACCACATACGAATTCCCTCTCTTATCGACCGTCACGTCCTGAAAGCCAGCCCATTTTGCGTCCGTTACGGAGGTGAGGTTCGCGCGCCAGAGTTCGCGGTGGGAAAGGGTAGAGTATTTGACGAGCCAGTAGTCGCCTGTGGCGTTGGCGCCACCAGTAAGGAAGGCGGGTTGGGCGTCGATGACGAGGGAGAGGATTCCGGTGTGTGGGGAGAGGTGCAGGCCTGAGGCGTGGGAGTCGAACACGTCGGAGATGCCGGGGAAGGAGGCTATGGAGAGGGTGGTGGCCGTGTAGGGGGAGTAGGTTACTATGGTGCCGTTGAAGAGGGAGCTAGCGAGGGTCAGAGGGGGGTTGGGGAAGGGGGTGAAATAGGGGTTGGAAAAGGGGTTAGATGGAAGAGAAAGGGGGAGGCAGCAAACCTGATGTAAAGGAGGCAGGCTTTGGTGTCGAATTGGGCCATGTCTGGGTAGAGTTGCCACTGGTGGATGTTGAATGTGCCATTGTTGAAAGGGGGGCAATGACCATGGCCAGGGTGACTGTCACCCCGGATGGTGAGAGGTGATCCGAGGGAATGCCTTGCGAAATAAACCAGAGCGAGACTGAACTTGAGTAAAAGACAGGCCATCATGAACTTAGACCTAGAGAATTAATAGGCCAACTTGAAGGATTGCCCCGAGTCTTGGAATAAGGAGGTGTGCAGACGGTTGGGTTCTGGGAAAGCTGGGGCGGATGTGCAGGACTCTTATTCCCAGCACCGGGGTGTAGAAGAAACCCCGCTTGACACCGCGCCGGTGCGGCGTCGGTGGGGCTGCCCGTGTCTGCACTCGAAGGTGCCTTCTGCAAGCCACCGCCCTGCGACCTGTCGGACTGCAATCTTCCATGCATGACGCAGTTGCACTATTGACGCGGGATCTACCGCAATTACCCCGCCTTTCCGCCCCCGATGCAACGCACGGTGCTCCAGCTGCAAGGCCATCACAGCTGACACATAGCCCAGTTCTTCATCATTCCTACAGGAGAAAGCCCCTTCGAGAACGCACTATCACCCCACGGGTTGACCCCCTTCTCACTTCTCGCAACCGCCATCCCTATCCAGCATTCCGGACTAACAAACCAAACCCAAGCGCTCCACCAACATCAAAACAACTCGGTTTTGTGGTCTAGCGGTATGATTCTCGCTTAGGGTAACTCCCTGAGTCAATATGCGAGAGGTCCCGGGTTTAATCCCCGGCGAAACCCCATCAACAGCTCCTGGACACAACAGGTGCTTCCTTTTTGCTAGGGGAAACATGTCCCAGGTGGATGCAAACGTTTTTGTAAGCGGGGCCCCTTTTTGTGTGTCATTCTCCACCGTGACTAAACCATGCAAGGACCCTCCTATCGCACAACCCCGCCCAGATGGATACACATCCATTTTGACTCCTCCTCCAGGGGTACGGCACGCCATCAGGCGAAATAAAACCCCACAACTCAACCATAGCATCCGGCAGAGTAGCCAAGCGGTTAAGGCGCCAGGTTCAGGACCAACCTGAATTAGCATTCAACAGAATACTTCCTGGTCTCGAAAGGGGCGCGGGTTCGAATCCCGTCTCTGTCATTTTTGCTTGTTTGCGGCCTAATGTTTTGCCACTGCTTGGCTCCCAATTTCATGTCAGTTTCTTTTGCCGGTCCCCAGGAGCGGAACAGGATTGACGGTATGCCAATGCAGCTCAGGGGTCGTATATGATCGTACGTCAGTACCACGAAGTTGATTGGTGGCAACATTAACTGACTGACAGAGACAACGGAGAGATGGCCGTTGGAAAAGTGAGGTCATTGACTATGAACGGGCGGCTTGTATTTTGCGCTCTGCCGCGGAATCAACAACATACTATACAACAAGTCAACTCGCACAGGGCACCCAATCTACCACCATCTCCATTTATGTATTAAAGGGGTCATTCTCAAAGCCGACCTCCGCCGCGTACAGCGCCCACGCATCACTTGCACTGACCCCCTCGGCACCGCGATCAGCCGCAATCGTTGTAAGAAGACCATCCTTGCACGCTTCATCAGAACCAACCTCATTTCCGAGCTCACGACGCTGGTCAGGACCAAGCAGGCCGAAGATAAACGCCGCCTCAATTCCCCTGAGCGTGCAGAATCCAGAGGTCACAAAGCAGGTTCCTAATGTCCTCGGCGCTGTTATCTCAATATCAGCACAGACCGTGTCGCAACTTAGTTGGGCGGCGATGGCGGTCTGGGAGCACAGTTCTGCACTGCCTACAACTGCCTTGGCCTCCGCTGAGAACTCAGGGTTGGTTGACCTAAAAAATCGCGAAGGTTCCAGCAGGTAGTCTCCGCTTGAGCCAGGAGGTAGTTACTGCTCCCGCAGCGAAGGGTCGCCTCGGCGCAGGTTTGGTAGAACACGCATGTGTTTTCTCTGGGTGTGATGCATGTTTCCTGGCACTTAGCGAGCGAAGGGCATTCGGCGCAGCTCGCGCACTTCTCGCAGAAACTAACTTTGCGAATGTTGAGGAATGAGTCACCATAGTTATCCCGAACGTTGGAGACTAAGGCGTCAAAACGGACATACGACACATCGGACCCTTCGGGAGGATGCAGTTCCTTGGTGAACCAGCCTGTCTGTCTTGTAGACTCCCCGTTGAAGGAGCCAGGACCGAGTCCGTAAACGTTTTGCGAAAACCGCTCGAAGGGGGCGCCGGTATCAGTCCGGATGGTGATTGTAAAGGTGTCGGCGTAGTCTCGGGCGTCTATGGACTGCCCGCTGTGGAACATGTACTTGATGAATATTGAGGTTGCGCCATTCCTGGGCGAGGGGAGTGTGATCGATTTCTAAGTGGCCTGTGCTATCAGGGCCCCATTTGTTCCAACCTGGAGGATGTCACCAGACAAGCTCCCCCCAGTCCAGCCAATACCGAGGAAGCGACCGAGGACGAGACAGCCGAGGATGCTATCGAAGAGGACACTGAGGTCGAGGCGATGCTAGACGCGGCTGACGACACGGCGCTGGAAGAAGAGGGAGCGAGGCTTTGGGCGACCGAAGAGGACACGGCTCTCTATCTGTAAAATATGGCGTTGCGAAAAGGTCACTGGGTTTGAGGAAACATGAATTGGGGGCTAGTTCGTGGTAGCTACTACTTCGTTTCAGAAAATCTGGCTAAATAATAACCCACCGCACTCGCGCGTATCGGTCTCCTCTTTACTGGGAGCTATCTGAAATCTGCAGCAAATAAATTATAGAGTAAATTACCTACGCGAATACTCACCAGCATTTCACTACTCCCCGTTTGACGTTTCCAGCCAAATTGTGGACTCAATGCCTGTGGGACCCAACTGGCGCCTCGTCTCGCCACCAGGGCCATCAGCCTTGACGGCTATGACAAGATCAGAGAAGCTAATCCCCCTCTCTTGCATGCGATTGATGTCGTGTTCAGTCTCGGCAGCACGCACTACCACCGTGGAACGCGCCGATCCCTTGGGTACCCCAATGTCGAGGGTATGAGAGTTTTGCCCGGCGTCAGACTCGAGCTCGGAGCCCAGAATCTTAGAATAGACGCGGACATATTCGGCGTGCAGGTGTTTAGGCACGAGAATCTCACAGGCCGCGATGCCAATGGCGCCGCAAGGATGTGCTGTCTTCTCCTCGTCTTGATATAGGACCCTGTCGGTCCGCGGGGTGACGTCATGACAGAAGAATGGGACGTCGATTCTGCCATTGGCGAAAAGCTCTGGACCGGGTGTCTTGCTGCCGTTGGAGAACTCTGGCCGTGTAACCTTCCACTTGATCTCTACGCCGTCCGCTGTCTTGCGTGATCCCGCGATCGGCGTGCCGAATTTGATCCCAAGACCGGCGTCTTTCTCGGGCCCCTCGGACAATCGTTTGTTGACCGCCCCGACTGATTCCTCGACTGAGTGGGTTGTGTCGGTGATGGCGAAGTCAATCAGCCCAGGGGGTTTAGGGCCCCAGAATCTCATGGGTAGGTTCTCGTCGTCCAGCGACGGTGGCGTGTCGTACCAGTTGAAGAACTCAAGGTAGCTGCCATCAGCGAAGATCACCAGCTTGTTGCGGGATGGTTGGCCATCGTGGTAGCCTCCGGGGGTGACGGTGAAGTTATCGGTGACCCAAGCGGGTAGGTTTTCGAAGAAGGGGGTGTCAACGAGGAGGACGATATGATCTTGTTGTGTAGAAGTCATGGTGCAGACTTTCACTGTAGGTACCTAGTTGGCGATGATTGGTGGTGGCTACCAGGGTTGCGGGACAGTGAATTTACCTTCCGGGAGGACAGTTTGACGAGGTTTGGGAAAGTCGGAGGGCTCTAGAAGCCCATTAAATAAGACACAGATCCTGCCGATGCTCCTAGCAAGGATTTTCGTTCGGTTGCAGTTGTCTGATCAGTGGCTAGATCCCTACAGCGAGACATCCGCGAAGCCGAAGAACTTCGAGGACGATGCGTACGCAACCGCTGGGAACTTTGGGCTTTCAGGGTTAGTCATTCCAGTCACCGCGCTCAAATGATCGGTGTGTTCGCACGTTGGAAAAGCCACTCTGTGTAGAGCCAGAGGAAAAGCAGTGAGGAAAAGAGGTTGTACTGCCGGTTCTTGATTGTTCAAGTTGTTGCTTGCGGGGAGGAGGAGTTCCAGCCCCGCGCGCAGTGGCTATGGTGGGTGGGAAGCGGGGCCGCGCCGTATTCTAGGCCCCACAAACGCTTCGTCCCATAGATATCACATGTCCAGGGGAGGGAGGACCTTCGTTGCTCGGGAAATTGATTGACAGGCAAGGAACTTTGGGCTCGAACTTAGTTGCCATGCGCTCGTCCAAGCCGGCGACTCTTTCGCGTCTTTTCTGTTCCCCTTGACCACTTATGGCATCAGAAACAAATTCGATTCTGATTTTGGTTGGGCTTGTTGGCGTGCGAATTTGCGCGAATTCCACGTAAAATTCAGACCTATCAGCGACAGTACCCCCCTCTACACAACACAACAAAACTAAGAGAAGAACGCAGATAAGAGCAACACACCGGCCACCTACACCGCAGAGATGGGCGCCGGATATCAGTTATCTAAAAGACGTTCGGGAAGCAGACATGAGTTTTGAAGCTAGTGTGGCCCGAGCTACAGGCCGGCAATGATAACTACATAGTTAGATAAGGTACCTCAAGTACCTATCATAGGTAATCACCTCATTTGTGCTTCTATGTAGTGTAGGTACATACCAACATGAAATTTAGCACCGTGAGTGTATAACACAATCCCATCCCACCAGGCCCAGGTCTAGAAGGTCGTTTTTCTCCCCCTTCACCAACCCCACCTATCCGCATAAAAGACGCGAGAGTCAAGCCCCCATGGCCTCGGCGGCAGACAGTAAAACACCCCCGCGGCACCCAGCAACTCGACCCCTTTCTCCCTAAAAGACTCCTCCAACCTCTTCACCATCTTCCACAACTCCTGCTCCCCCGCCACCGGCCTCTCTCCGCGCACCAGCGCCTCCTTGACCTGGCACTGATTTGCACTCAATTCCTAGACCTGCCCCCCGATACGTGCTGGCACAAGCTGCACGCTCTTCAGCTGTGGGATCAACCCGTCCGGACCACATTGAATGGCGAGGTACTCTAAGTCTGCGAGCGGAATAGCATGTATCTCTGTGATTGTCAACCTCTTGAGGCTCCTCGGCAGGAGATCAAAAAGTCTTCCAGGGCCATGGGCAGGGGTGTCTCTGCTTCGTATCATGTATGCCTGGCCAAAGCCGGGGTACCATATGTTGTCCGTCGAGAGGGTTAGATCCTTGAAGGAAGGAAAGATCTCCGCGAGAGAGGTGGTGAGGGTTGGATTTGAGCCGTAACCGCGCCTGAATGTGTCGGTGTGGTCCTTTAGTCTTCCAATGGTGTTCAGGATAAGGGATTGGAGGCGTAAGGCAATGCCACTGCGGACGAGGTTGGGGATGACGAAATTGCCACACACTAGCTCGTGTGTGGTTCTCGGACAACTCAGTGCGAAGTGGTTGAGGGAGTTACATGCGTTGAGGGTGTGGGTGAAGAACTCGGGGGCGAGATAGCGCCTGAGAAAATGAGGTATCATATCTCTATGAATGTGAGGAAGTTTGTTGGGATCCAAACACATAAGGTTGATCATGGTGAGATTTCGGGCCACTTTGGCAAGTGAATCAAGTTTGGCGCTCTTCCGCCGGGAGTTCCCGGAACTGTAGTGAAGGTTCCTTCAGTGAAGGGAGGTAGGATGTTGAAGACATCAAGCGGCCAGGTGTGGAAGAGAGTGATGGTTTGAAGGTGTTTTACTTTGAGGAGAGCAGCATAGAAGGCCGCAGGTGCCCAAACAATGCCCTAGACGGTATCAGTCAGCTTCGAGTACACGCTCTGGTCAGATTAGGTAAAGATTCGAGAAGAGGTTAGGAGAGGGAGGCATGGTTGCATGTACCTTCCGTCCCAATGGCCATGATGCCTGCAATCGTTCCACACTGTGTTCTTCGTCCTCATCGGGTTCGGCCACGGGTATGAAGAAATACGAGGGTCTGGTCGGCATTCTGAAGTCCTCGAAGCATGTGGTGATACCACCCCTTGGTTCACGGAGGTGCGATAAGAGAACACTGGGTTCCTCGCTGTTGGCGTAGTAAGTGTTGCCGACGTAACGATTGGCATTGATCTGCATAGCGGAAACACAACTGGCTAGATCTGGTCGTGCGAGAATGGTGCGGGCGAGCTTTGACAACAAGAATGCTTGACAGTCGAAGACGTGGTGGAGTATTCGTTGTGCCTCTTTGCTAATCCTTTTGTTCACCAAGCAGAGATTTCGCATAGCTTGATGTCGCCTTCTGCCAGCGTAGTCCAAAGGTTGGCCAAGATCCCCTCCATTGCAATGCCGACAGAGTAATTTGCAGATTGTATCAATCACCTCTTGCGGTAGATGGGGCCAGGGAATTGTTTGATGGTCCAGACGTACTTGTCTGCAGTACTTCGTTTGGGAAGATAGACCGTGTGTGGTGGTTCTCGGTCATGGCGCCGTACTCGGCTGAGGCGTTGCGAACGGCCTCGACGAAGGAGACCACTCGGTTGAATTCGGCGATGGCGCCGGGGGCTTCGGGGAGGGCTTGTCGGGCGAATCCGGCTGTGGGTGAGGGAGGGGGTTAGATTTGCGAGTGGCAAGGGTGGAGGGGGATAGGGAGGGGGAAAGGAGAAAGGAAAAGGGGGAAGGGGAAAGGGGCGAACATACTGGAAGTGGAGGGGATTCCGCCTGTTCAGGTGAAAGTAGTCGCGGTGGTAGCTTGCAAGTTGGGAGAGGTGCTGGTGGTGGGGATGGTGGCCGCGGTGGCGAAGATGAGGCCGAGGGTTTGGAACTTCATTTTTGCGAGGGGCCGAAAGGGGGTCTGTTGTGTGGGTAGTTCGTTGAAGTTGGGAGGTTGGAGTGTGGAGTTTGAGTTGATGGAATGGGCTAATGATAAAAGTGCCCGATAATTGTAGAGTTGGATGATGGTTGATGAGCTGTTGAGTTGATGAATTTTAGAACAGAAAGGGAGACGATGAAGCTGGCTTATATGCATTTCCAGAGGGTCTTAGAGGCAGTGTTCAGACAGAGTCCCCACTTGGATGACAGTAGCTGAGTTTCCTCCTATTCTGGCGGGACAGTGAGTGTCTCGCGAACCAAAAGCACCGTCCAAACCCAAAGGAACTCGGTTGAGACTCTGGGCACTGCCGCGATGATTGCCGACAGCGCGTCTAGGAGGCCTGATCGTGAACCTGGGAAGGATATGAGGGCATCGCGGATTGCCTGCTGGACGGATCTGCTCTGCGGCTGTAGATCGCCTTCCATTTTGGGACATATCTGGCGTGCCCCATCAACCTAGGTTATTTGTCGTCGGTGTGCCAATCAGGGATGGTGAGGCCTACAATACACGTCCCCTTTTACTCCATTTAGAGGGACTTTTGGTGGCAGGACGGTTGATCTGCATCCTTCGGTGCTTTGTTATGCGATGCGCGGCAGATCATCTGGTAAAGGCTGAAATCGAAACCTGGGTTGTGCGGCTCGTCCCTAGGCGAGCCGGGCTACTAGCGGCGGCCAAGCAGGCAGCGAATCGCTTCATGCCGCATTGTTTTACACGCCACAAAATGCAAGGATGTGGCATAGACTTTTCCGGGTAGCATGCGGCTGAAGGGTTACGAGCAACTCTATTCTATCGAATTGGACCCAGCGACGCCGTTTAGATGCCTCCCTTGCATCACTGCATGATCGCGACATGTGGATAGTGGACAGCCTGGGCCTGAGCAGGATGCAGTACACAATCCCCCTTTGTATATTCAAAACGACCAGGGCACTGGGTGCACACGGCTGATGTCAACCTACTTTCGTGTTGCCATTGCAAATATTTGCCGAATTGCCGTTACCGCGGTCAACACACTCTCCAGGCGGTGGTGTTGGCGCTCTGACTGGCTTACATCTCTTGCCTGATATTAGTGCCAATGCAAAATGTCATGGATCTCAAACTTCCACGGTACCTGGACGCCCTTTGCAAACACCTCCCCAGGGTATGGGCAAGGAGATAGGGAATCTGGAAGGGTCTGCGATCCAAGGACCTACCCATTCCGGAGTGAGGAGCTTGGTTATCACCTCCGTCCCAGGTCTTCTTCTCGATTAGGTTACCACCTCCTATGTAGGTATATAAGCCGGCCTTCCTGTTCATCTCTTCAACACTTACACTCTCCATCAAGTCACCATCAGCCCATTCCATTAACCCATCTTATCCACTTCACCAACTTTCCATCCATCTACACCGCCCGCCAAGTAACACATCTGTATACCTTCCAACTTCCAACTCCCACCCCCCTCATCAAAATGAAGTTCTCCATCCTCGCCCTCATCGCCGCCACCTCGGCCGTCATTGCTTCACCCGCCCCTCGTACGTCTCTTTCCTTTCTGCTCTCATCCCCTCTCTCCCAAATGCGCCCGCTGACCCTATGCTAGTAACCATCCCCAACGCCCCCGGCGCTCTGGCCGAGTTCAACCGCATCATCACTCTCGTCGAGGGGATCCGCAGCGCCTCCAACACTACAGGATCTCTCGACAGCCGCGGCTGCGACCGGATGGACCCGTGCTGCCCCAACGGCGGTGACAGCTGTGTTGAGGATATGTGCAGCTTTGGCGATGGCATTAACTTTGCTGGGTGCATGCTTGGTGAGTGAACCGTGGAGATTTGATTAAGCCTGTGGCATTTCTAATGGTGCTGCAGGATGCTGTGTGGCTTGTGGAAAGGGAGGCAGATACTGCTGAGGTCCGCTGATAGTACTGGCTACTTCTTGGAGGAGGGTGACGGTTGCTCTATCCTCAAGATGTACATGTACAGGACCTGAAGATTTGAGCCTCAAGGATATGCAGTTCATGGGAGGGATGAGTTTACATACCTACCTAGAGATTGATAGAATCTGAATGCTCCGAAGTTCGTGCCATTATCTATGACATGTAAGCCATCCGGGCATGGTGAGCCTCCGTGGTTGCCATTGGCGGGGACCGCGGCTCGAAATCTGCATTCTCGTCAGCACCGACCAATCCACGTTACCGAGAGCAGATTTCCTGGACGCTCGCTGCCCAACGGATTCAGGGTCGGGCTGTGTGAGTTGCCTGCAACTAGGGACAGTATCACGTGTTAAACTAGAAAGCTCCAGTTGAATAATATAATAAAGACCGCAGGAGATTTTTTAATGATCATTTGTTAACCTGGAACATATAGCTAAGACAACGTCACCACTACTTTCGCCTCCATACACTGATCAATCCTAGGAAACCTCACGAAACTACCTCGACACCCCTTAAAACTTTCAGACCAAACCCCTTTCCACCAGACTTCGGCCCCAGCCTCAGCGGCAGTAGCGGCTATTTCCCTTCCCGCAAGCCTTGCAGCATCCTAAATATTGGCACCCTGTTAGCACCAAGAATCACCTCACCAGGAACAATCCCTCCAGAGCCAGGGTGATATACCAAGCAGACAGGCAAAATAGTTGATCCCATCACCAAGTTTGCAGAAATCATCCACACAGCTATTCGCTCCGTCAGGGCAGCAGGGGTCAGACACACGATTGCAGGCGCGGGCCTCAAGTGCACCGGCCCCGGTCTCGGCCGAGGCGTTGCGAGCGGCCGAGGCGAGGGAGATGATGTGGTTGAACTCGGCGAAGACGCCGGGGGCTTCCGGGTTAGCTGGGGCATCTCCTGCTGTGATGGAGTTAAATGATCGAGAGTGGATGTGGGCTTAGAGGGATTGAGGTCTTGGGGAGGGCATACTAGGAGTGGTGGGGCTTGCGGTCGCAGTAGCGAGGATGAGGGCGAGGATTTGGAACTTCATTTTGGTGGTTGGATTGTTAGGGGGCTGCTGGTTTGTGAGCTAGAGTTGGAAGATGGAATGGGCTGATGATGGAGTAGATGATGGGTTGATGATTTTTAGAACAAAAGAGAGGTCATGAAGGCGGTTTATATACATGGCGAGAGGCTTCTGTAGGCAGCATAAGGACGGAATGCCCACCCGGGATGATGTAAGGCTAGATTCTTTCCTTCTGCAGTATCCCGGTTTGTGATGAGTTTCTCTTTGTTCTCTAACGGACCGAGTGAGGTACGGGACTTTACGTGCAAATTTTGCCATGATCACCGGTAGCGCCTCTGAAAGGCATGATGAGAGTGTGAGGGCATCACGGAGTCCCTGCTTGGCTGCTCTATGTGCACGGGATGACTCCCCGTTCTGGGACATATGTTTCGTGCCTTAACCGAATTATTTGCAGTCAATGTGTCAATCAAGGTTGTCAAGGTCGGGTTCCTTGGTTCTTTTGGGCTGACTTTTGGCGGGAGGTTGATTGATCTGCATCCTTCGGCGCTCCGAAGCGTGGGGTTCGTGGATCAGCACAGCCCTCCCTACCAGGGAGGATCGGGACACCAAGGGCAGCCAAGTAGGCAGCATATCGCTTCGTGCCATATTTTCATATATGCCTCAAAACGTGACTATACAATACTGGTAACACTGGAGCGAGGAAGAAAGGGTGGCAATATGTTACCCTCGTAGGTAGATAGGGACTTCCCTTGGCCATAATTCAGCTGACAGAAAAGGGAGCGCTGGCTCTCCTAGACGACCTTCCTTCCGTTTGTACAAGAACAGAGAGAGGTTAGATGTAGCACTGTCCAACCTTATTTGAGTGACCTTGGGTTCTAACTGGAAGAAGTCACCGAGCACTCCCGTAAATGTGGCTCAATTTATACCCTAGTGTGGTGGGGCACTTAGGACTAAACGAGGCCTTGGAGCATGACTGTAGTTCTTGACAGTTAGAGGTGTCGACGCATATTGCCTAGGAGTAGTAGCCACCTCGTATCTGTTAAAGGCAATACTTAATGAGTTTTAACATAGGATATTAGTACTCGGCTGAGGTAGGCATTTAAAGTTACACATTGCCTTGTAAGTCGATACTTTTACAGCATTCCACGGTAACTTTCGCAATTGAGGCACCTGCTCTAAATCCTAGTAGGACATCCAAGGGCCCTAGGTTTTATACCTAGGATTTTCATTTCAACTTTGAAAGAATTAGGTATGCAATAACTGTTTCGACCCTAGAGAAGAGGCGCTAAGAAAGCCGCAAATACGACCCTATCAAGTCAGCCAGTTGCGAAAACTACCGTGGAATGCGTACTTTGTAGTCAGTTAAACTCCCTGTTCTTCAATGATTGACTTCACCACTGACCGGTGAATCTGGTAACCGATGAGTTTCTTTTGGCTAAACCTGCAAAACATTCACCGTGCCGCATTGCTAGCGACCTACCTTGGCAAGCTCGGTAGGGCTGCAGGGTACCTATGTATTTGCATATTTCTTGGCTAGACCCACAATTCTACCACGGGTGATGTATTGATCCTGCCGATACTACCTTGGCGAGGTCAAGAATGTCTGGTCCCTAGGCTGCCAAATTCTCGGAGCTCTGACTGGCTTGCATCTCTGGTTTGATGTCGCGGGAAGCGCGGGCTGTAAGGGCAGGAAAATTGCATGGATATTAGAAGCGCGTTCCCAGGGTGCATGTGCCTTCTTCATCAAGATACTTCGCTTCACTCCATACCAATACATTCGTCAACTACCCTAGCTAGGCTTATCATTGTTCATGTACTTTCCCTCTAACCCTGGGGCTAAGTATCTGTGGGTTGAGGCTCCCTGCATCACCCAGGGATCCGATGTTGCGGCGCGCGAAGATTGGCTGAGAGAATAGGTGGGCGATATCTACACCAATTCCGCTTGTACCATCGTTACTGCACGCGGCAGGGCCTCTCCGCATGTGGTTCAAGTTTCTCGGGTCCTCCATTTACCGTCAGGCGGGATACCGAAGGTAGATGGTGTCGTCTTCCCATCCCCCTTTGTTCGCTCGCCCCAGAAAGGTTTAAATCTTCATTCCCGCGCTCCCCGGAAGCTCGGAAACCCCTAGTGAGAGCCCTGTCAGCACTACGCAATGTTGGCACAACATGAACCGAAGGGTTGACTTACATCCATCGATATCATCATCCTTGGCTGTCCTGGTCTTGACACACTCGGCCGCCTTTTCAGGAGACTGCGTCTCCAAACTCTTGCAAACATCGCCAAGGCAGCGATTGTCCATGGCTCTCTGGAGAGCGTCTCCTTTCCAGCCGAAACTATCGTTGTGTCAGTAAATATTCGCTGAGAAATTCGAGATGCCGAACTTACACGTAATCGCCGTGCTGGGAATATCCATGCCTGTGCAGTCAGCACCACCTTTCACCCCGAAAAGCATCGTCACAAGAGGGAGTACTCACTCATCCCCGGTACTCCACACAAACGGCTGCTCCGTCTTGTCCACCGGCCACAAATCCGGATCATTAAACTGCGTCGTCTGTTCCCGTCAGCACCTCCCTCACCCCCTTCCGGACAGATAGACACTCACATCCCAAACAACTTCATACATCACCTGCGGCACCTTAACGGGATGACTCGCCGGACACGTCCCCCCATCGTAATCAAACCGATCCGTCACCGACCCCTTGACTGGGTACGCCACATGGCTCTTATGGTCCGCACTATCCAAATTGACCCCATCCCAGCACGTCGGAAACGTAATCACACTCCTGATCCCCCCGGCACAGAACTTCACGGGGAGGGTGACGCTATCCGGAGCCGCGCAGTTCAAGTTGTTATTATCCCCTGTCAGCGGCATGCATCGATGACACACCTTCGGGTCGAGCTTTTCAGTCTGCGCAGGGCCGCGAAGGGCCGCGTCGCCTACTAGCATTCGGAAGCCGGGCTTGAAGGCGGTGGTTTTGTTCTGGCCCAGGGGCGGGATGTAGTACACTGTGATTCCGCCGATACCCTTCAATCCCTCGCTCGGCTTCTGCGGGACGCGTTTGTAAGTCCCGTTGCGCGCGCGGAAGTACAGCACGGCGGTCCAGTAGTTGGAGAAATCTTCGGAAAAGGTGCATGAGGTGCAGTCGGACTGGGTGACGAGGTCGTGGGAGTGCGGGTCCATGGAGGCGTTGAAGGAGGAGCCGCCGACGATTTGGTGGAGGTGCGGGGAGGGGACGGAGCCGGGGTTGACGAGCGGGTCGAGGCGCTCGATGACGAGTTGCGAGCATTGGAAGCGGAGCATGGGGGGGATGTTGGCTGTGGAGGGGTCGAAGGGGCCGGGGTCTTGGGCGGAGGCGAGGGGGAGGAGGGTGGCGAGGGCGAGGACTTGTTTCCAGGGCGTCATGTTGGGCGGCGTGATGGGATGATGGGCTGTGGTGTTGGGTGATTGACGTGTGGAAATGCTTATCTTCTGGAAGCCCGAGGGAGCCAGTTTTGTATGTTCCTCACTGCTTCGGTCTCCTGATAAATTCCCCGGTCCCGTCAATATGCAAAATTACTTGCATGCCGGGTTGGGGGTAGATTTAGGCTCGAGCTGTCAGTTGAGGTACTTGGCGAATCACATGGCGTCCCTTGCCGGATTTCAATATCTCGTGCGGCGGGATAGAGCTGTGTGTAACCACACGGCCAAAATACACGAATAGGCTTGCGGCACGGTGCTGACAGTACGGGAATAAATATCGATAATCCCCGGAAGCTACAACTAGTACTTGAATAGGAAACCAAGATAGCCCAAGACAACTAGAACATCTCGAGCTGTTGCGCACACATCCAATCCTAAATCATCATCTCCCACTTCCATTTCCCTGGGAACGAATACTGCCCCTTATTAACCCTTGTCAGATTTCACATTTTGCATCACAGCGCGCTCAGAAAAACGCCGCAGCCGAGACATCGTTCTGCCCCAAGTTCGCCAATCCCCAATTCAGCTCCACCGTCTTCGTCAGCGTATAATGGTTATAAGTCGTACTATTCGTCGTCCCCACCTTCGCCGCCGGCACCGCACTCCCCAACAGCACCGAGTACACCTTATTCGTGCCGCTCGTCGTCCCCTCATCAAACGTCAAATGCACCAGCGTCCTCGGCGCATTAAACGCCGTGTTACTCAACAGCGGCGTCAGGAAATTCCTCGCCCATTTGCCGGCCACAGAAATACTACTGTCATGTCCGTCGTTGGTCATGTTGGGCGTGATGAACATCCACTGCGGGAGCTTGTTTGCCGCGAGGTCGTCGTAAAACATGGTGAAGTTCTTGCACTTGGCGAGGCGGTTGGTGTTCGAGGTCACCGAGTCGTACGACATCAGCGGGTTGTGCTTGCGCACGTAGTCGTTGGCGCCGGCCGAGTTCTTCCAGTTGGCTTCGAATCCGCTGTAGGGCGAGTGCTCTTGGTAGATGCCCCAGGAGACGGAGGCGGCCTCGAGGCGGTCGATGATGGTGGGCACCGAGGCCGTGATGCGGCGGAAGCCGTCGTCGGTGACGGAGAAGGTGGACGCGCCAACCGCCGCGACGTAGTTGGGCTGCGAGGGGTGCGTGATGGCGAAGTAGTTGGTGTAGCTGATACCGAGGCTGGCGAGGTAGGCGAGGTCCGCTGGGGGATGTTAGTAAGACTCAGGGTTGATTTGGGGGGAACATTCCGTTCGCAATGGCCTTGCTGTAGTCGGTGTTCTCGAGCCAGATTTGCACAAAGCGGTCGAACTTGGTGCCCACGATGTTGCTAGTGGGGGATAGGGTCAGAGCTGTTGCCTGGGCTGCGGCAACGGCGGCAGACGCGGTCGAGGTGTACTGCAGCTGGCTGTACGCAACGCCGGAGAGGGCAATGATGGAGAAAGAGACCTTCATGTTGAAGACTGCGAAATGTCTGTGGTGTCTGGTGTCTTGTTGGTGAAGGTTGGTATCGGTAATACTAGTCAGAGAAGAGGTTCACAGCTATATACAGTAATACTATCCTCCATCTGTGCACAGCATCACCAATCTGAATGCGTGATCGCACAACGACTCCTATTCTGGCAACCCGACCAGCCCATTTCCCAAGGCCGAGCACCCCGAGGCCAACTTCCAATGAAATCACGCCCTTCTATCCCACGTGCTGTCAAGGTGTCCACAGCAGTGAGGGAATCGGTGAGAGAATTTGCGTTTGTGGATGTCGACACCAGCAAGAAACACAGATGCTCATGCACGTACATGTACCATCACCACACTTACACGTACACTCGATAAACCCTTCCCAAACTGGGCGTACGATGTTGTGGTGACGTGCATGTCATTAAGCCCCTTGCAGCTGCACGATTCAACGTTATTGCATCCCGCATCTTAGCTTTGGCCCCGACTCGGTGATCATTTTGGGAATAGCCAGGGACGCGGCGGCGGCGGGGAGGCCACCAACGGAGGCGCGGTGGTGCGGCGCTGGGGCCCACGTGCCGCTTCCGGCTTAGCGATTGGTGGACGTGCTTGGCGTGACGGTGTCGTGGAACTCTTCGAATATCTCGACACCCAGAAACCGGTGCCAGCCTAGGGCCAATGCGGTCACCGAATGCCGAAAAGCTTATCCAGACGTCGGACTATTGTTTCTTGCGGGCGCTAGGGCTGGGCCGAGATGCCACCCCCTTCTACCTGGAAACCGAGTTCGGAAATCATAGGCCCCATCGGTCACGTTCGGCAGCTTGCTCAGCACCACGTGTGGTCGCCGTTCTGGCATATTGGTCTGAACGGCTATGGTGACATTAAGCCTCATTGCGCATAGTCTCACTATCCAATCATTTCCTAGGAAATATTGCTGACCAGGGCGGGACGAGCGGCTGGGAAGATTTAGGTACGTGCACCTCGGTACATGCACTTACACACATCAATAAGGTCAACACGGCCCACCCACGCGACTGATACATGATAAGATGGCCACCCAACCCTCTTTGTGGTTATTAGGTTGTAAAAAACTTTGTTTTCAACGTCACACCCGACGTTTGGGAAGCTTCTCCGAGCGTTTTGCTTGCACATACGTGTCTGGCCCTCTTCAGTTCTCAAGAACAACACGTTCCCCATCTTCCTCCTCCATCTTTCTTGGCACTGCAACCGCCCCTTTGCTCCGCCTTTTCTTCTCTACCCCACTTCACTTCCCAACAGCAAAATGGACTTCATCCCGCAGCAACTCCGCGGCTTCACCGGTCGACAAACTGGCAGCCGAAGCAACCCAAACGCTCTGCCAGCTTACGAATCCCTCCCCAGCAACCCCTCCCAAGACGACACCACGCCCCCATCAACCAACCGCCATCGCACTTCCGCCTCCTCCTCAACATCAACCCTCATCATGCCCTCCGACTCGGACTCAAACCCAGACTCCCCCTCCCAATACCCACACAAGACACACCGCTCCCCAACCAACTCCCCTATTACCCTCACGAAAATGATCCCCGCCCTCCCCTCCCTGCGCACCTTCTCCTCAAATTTCACCCTCGGCTTCGCCGACGGCCTGACTGTCCCATTCGCTCTCACGGCGGGCCTTTCCTCGCTCGGACAGACCAAGACAGTCATCTACGCTGGGATGGCGGAGATATGTGCGGGGAGTATCAGTATGGGGATTGGTGGGTATTTGGCTGCTAGGACGGAGAGGAGGGAAGATTCTTCTGTGTTGCAGTCTTATGAGGAGAGTGAGGAGGGTGAAGGAGAGGATTCGAGGGGGGGGTTGTTGAGTGGGAGTGGGAGGGATGTGGAGAAGGAGTTGGACTTGGACTTGGGATTGGGGGGTGAGGATGGAGAGATGGATGTGTTGAGAGGGTATCTTGCGCCGCTGAGGTTGAGTGCTGGGTTGGAAGGGGAGGTGCTTGCGCACGTTAGGGTGGGCGGGTATAGTGCAGTTGCTATCTCTGAGATGCTCGGGCACGGAGATAACGATTCGGAGCAACGCAGGAGTTCTCCAGTCTTCGAGGGCTTGGCTGTGTCGGTGGGTTACTTGGTCGGCGGTGTTCTTCCTTTATTTCCTTATTTCTTTGTTGCGGATGTCAATACCGGGCTGGGGTGGAGTTTCGCGGTCTGTGTGGTTGCGTTATTTGTGTTTGGCTTTGGGAAACACTTCCTCCTAAACCGGAATTCTAGATCTATTGGGAATCAGGCGGGGGCCTGGGCGGCAGTCAAGTCCAGCATGTGGGAAGGGTTGCAGATGGTTGTGCTGGGAAGTATTGCGGCCTTGGCAGCTGTTTTGTGTGTTAAACTGTTTGCTGGAGTTTTGTGAAGGACGGATACGTTGTCTTTTGCGGTAGTGTACATAGCACCACTGAATACCCCCTTGACTGTCGTTGGCGATGGAATCGACCACTTCTTGAGGCTCGGACGGCCGCACTGCCTTCCCAACAGCCACCCTCGGCTGCTCGCAGACAAGGAAATGATCGAGACGCAAACCGGGTCCACCATATTGCGAATCGGTCTGAACGTACCCCGCTTCATCTGGAAGCCCAGACGCGTGTACACCTGCCCGCATGACACGAAGGAATATGTCGAACCCCAGCTTCTCTGCCTGTTGCATCATCGCCCCGGCATCTCATACACAGGGTCGGGCCCAGGGCCTGCACCACCTAGTTCATAAGTCCCCGCCGGCTGGTACACTGGTTTTATCTCGCCATACGCAACCGGTGGAGATGGCAACTCGCTGACTGGCCTCATGTCGGCACTCGCAGTGCCTAGCTCGCCTGGGCGGACTTCGGATGTCTTCCTCCTCCGCCACAGTATAAACATGCCCGCGATGATCAGCGCGACAGCCGCGGCTGCTCCAATGGCAATCCCCGCAATCGCACCCGAGGACAGGCTCTTTGTGTCTGTATCGTTGACAGTAACGGCAGATGGGGTTACTGCGGCCGTATTCGAGCTCGTCACAGTCGGGGGAGAACTCGGCGTAGGCAGATCGGAAGACTGCCACCCGATGACGATACCGCGGTGGTCAACCGTTCCCTTTTCGAGCGTGGCTGTCGAGACCGAGGTTGCAAGCGGGGCAATGTACCCTGTGCTCGTGGTGGCGAGGACAACGAGCGGGAAGTCGACGACGGGCGCAAAGCATTTCTCGCCGTCCCAGTAGAGCGCTGCTGTGAAGCCACTGCATCGAGGTCAGAAGGGTTAACTTATTTGCTGGAGACTGGAGGCGTGTCTCACCTCATGCAGCAAGTCCCAAAGGTCACCGACGAGCGATCCCCGCCCAGGACCGTCTTGGACGCATCAATCGTCCACCCGTGCGGACATTGCAGCGCCGGACTGAACGTCAAGCTCTGGCAGGCGGTAGAATCCCACTCAGGCGGCACGCACGAGTACCACTGTGGGTCGACTTCGTCCTGCCAGCCATATACGTACGGTGGAGCAGCGCCCGCACCGGCGTGGAAGCGCGTCGAGCAAAACGAGGGCGGGGTCCACACCGTCGTCAGCGCGGGCGTGCGCGTCAATGGAAGGAGGGTCCCGCTCCGGCAGGTCGCTGTCACCGCCATGTCCTGCGTCGCAATTGCCGATCGTGTGCTGGCGCTGCCGTTCACTTTGCAGATAAAAGTCGATGGAGCCCGCACTCTCAGACTGCAAATTTGGCGTCGCAAGAGGGGGTTTTCGTTTCTTCCTGCACGAACACATCATCTGACGGGGATTCCCTACTCGGAAATGCTGCTGCCGAATGTGTGCGACTGGACGCCACCCAGCCATCGCGCTTTCCTTGAGTGGCACGAATCCGCCCCCATGTCTCACTGTTTTGGGCTTGGCGTGGGTCGCTGGGAGGTGTGGCGTTGCTTGACTGGTGGTGGTACGTCCGTAGAAACATTCTAACTGATGGGACACCACGAGCTCGGATTAACTGATACCCAGGTCTAAGTTGTAAACAACTACAGGCTCCCCAACAAGGTCTCTTAACAGGCTCCCCAGCAGGGCCTTTATCAACCCTCGGGTCCTCTGGTCCACGCTGATTGGGGACTTGGAACTCCCGTGCTGTCCCACGCCTGGCCTTGAAGATTGAGGGCGGGGACATTGAAAGTAAAAGTGGGGCTGGAGCCTCCAGGCAAGTCTTGGCATTGCACGCTGCGGCCAATTTCCCCGCCTCAAGCAGGCTCAACACACAGAACAGTCGATGTCACTGCCGCGAAAGCAAGGGCACATCAGACCCCCATTTACAAGTATTAACAACCCGCCATGGATCCCCGACTCTGTTCAAACTGCCGCTTTATATTCAAGGACCCCGAGCACCAGAAGATTCGCGACACGAGCAGGCCTCGTCACCAACGCCACGATTACTTCGCTTCTGGCGTCCACCACACATCGTACCAGAGTTTGTGTGATGCGATTGCCGCCCAGTGCCCGATTTGCGTCACAGTCCTCCCAATTTGCGTCCCCGGGGAAGCAAACCCGCCCCCTCAGACTAACCCTGACGAATACACGACATACCGGATCGACTACAGCTGCGGTGACCCGTCACGTACACCAAAGCTCCTGCCCAAAATATGGCTTCACTTCTATGTCGGCAAAGGGCCCGGAGCTCGCTCATTGTATTTGGTCAATCTCCTCCCCGATCACGCAGGTATGTCCCTCTCAACAGTCGGGATGTTTGTCCTTCACTTCCGCAAATGAGGCACAACTTGACATTAACTGGCATCCGTCCACAGGAACAGTTTTGGCCCCAACCAACCTCACTGAACTCGATCATATCGGGGCGTGGGTGAAGGAATGCGTCTCATCTCACATGACCTGCACCATCCCGACAGCAGGCCAGTTTCGGTATCCTACCCGCTTACTCCAGGTCAACGATGTCGGGAATCCGCAGGTCCAGCTCGTCGAGACAGCAACGGCCACCATGCATGGGCCTTACAACGTCCTAAGCTATCGATGGGGTACTTCCCAGCCCGTCACGCTACTAAAGGGCAACATCGCGCGGTTTCGGAACGGAATACACCTTGCCACTCTCGCGCGTACCCTTGTTAATGCGGTTGAAACCACCCGAGCCATGGGAGTCCGCTACCTCTGGATCGACGCCCTCTGCATCATCCAAGACTCCGCCGAAGACTGGGCATCCGAAGCCCGCGCCATGGCATCCGTATACGGCAACGCCCACTGCAGTCTCGCCGCAAGCCACAACATCGACTCCAACGGCGGACTCTCCCCTTTGACCCCCGGCAACAATCAAGGCCAGCCAATCTCCGTCCGCTTCCCCACCACTGCCGATTGGGACGTCCCCTTCCACGACTTCCAGCTCGTCGAGCACAACTTCTGGAACAACCGCGTCGAAGACGCCCCTCTCAACACCCGCGGCTGGGTCGTCCAGGAACGCACCCTCGCCCCGCGGACAATCCACTTCACCTTCGACCAAGCCATGTTCGAATGCCGCCAGACCCGCTTCAGCTACACTCGTACCGATCTCGCGATGGATATCTCCTCCTCTCGACGAATCATCCTGCCCATCTCCCCCTCCCCCTCCCCTTCCCCAACCAACCCCAAACCCCAAAGTGTACCTAAATCTCTCACCCTCCCCCTCGCAAAATACTGGGCCACAGTAGTAGCCTACTACACCAACCGCGCGCTTTCCTTCCCCTCCGACCGCCCCGTTGCAATCGCCGGAATTGCTCGCGCGCTACAGACCTCCCTCCCACCCAGAACCAAAACCAAATACCTCGCGGGCCTCTGGTCGACCGCCCTCCCGCGCTGGCTACTCTGGGAGACCGCCAATGCCACGTATCCTGAAAAGTACCGCGCTCCGTCGTGGTCGTGGTTGGCTGTGGATGGTGATATTTTCTGGGATTCGGAGGTTACCACCGGGGTAAGATATGTGAAGAGTGAGGCGCATGCGAAGGTGGAGAGGTGGCGGGTTGTTACGAGTGATGGGACGGCGTTTGGGAGTGTTATGGCGGGGGTGTTGGAGA
>Ga0247780_1000819_pt1 | contig 24701 bp, 21 predicted proteins | sample UWRJL079202R5_FD_179927 | JGI IMG/M metagenome (GOLD analysis project Ga0247780, IMG submission 179927) | Plant litter microbial communities from Arlington Agricultural Research Station in Wisconsin, United States - UWRJ-L079-202R-5 | ecosystem: Environmental > Terrestrial > Plant litter >... | reverse complement strand
CGCTTTGACGGAGATTTCTGCGGTCTCGAAGTCGCGGATCTCACCGACCATGATGATGTCCGGGTCCTGCCGCAAGAACGAGCGCAGACCCATGGCGAAGTTGAGCCCGATCTCGTCGTGCATCTGCACTTGGTTGATGCCGTGCAAGTTGTACTCGACCGGATCTTCGGCGGTGCTGATGTTGACGTCGGGCTTGTTCAGATCGCTGAGCGCCGAGTAGAGCGTCGTGGTCTTGCCCGAACCGGTCGGACCGGTCACGAGCACCATGCCCCAGGGCTGAGTGATCGCCCACTTGAAGTCGGCCAGGGGCTCTGGATCGAAACCCAGCTTGGCCATGTCGAGCTGCAGATTGCCCTTGTCGAGCAAGCGGAGCACGACTTTCTCGCCCCACATGGTGGGCAATACCGAGACGCGAAAGTCCATTTCGCGGCCCTTGCCCAGCTTCAGCTTGATGCGTCCGTCTTGCGGCAAGCGGCGCTCGGCGATGTCCAGCTGGCTCATGATCTTCAAGCGGCTGACGATGGCCGCTTTGAGCTTCAAGGGCGGCGTCATTTCTTCCTGCAGCACGCCGTCCACGCGGTAGCGCACGCGGAGCTTCTTTTCGTACGCTTCTACGTGGATGTCGCTGGCCCCTTTGCGGATGGCATTGAGCAAAAGCACGTTCACCAGGCGCACGACAGGGGCGTCGGCGCTCTGCCGCTCGAGCTCGAGGGCGTTGACTTCCTCCTCGTCGCCTCCGAAGTCGATGTCCTCATCGCCGAGGTTGAAGTCGGCCATGACCTCCTCGTAGGAGGGCCCAGCGTTGTAGTAGCGCTCGATCGCCGCTTGAATCGCGGTCTCGCTGGCGACGACCGGTTCGACGTTGTAACCGCTCAAGAACTTGATGTCGTCGATCGCGTTCAGATTGGTCGGATCGCTCATCGCCACGATCAGCGAAGAGCCGGAGCGCGACACGGGGATGATGCGATGTTTTTCGCACACCTCCTTGGTGACCAGCTTCACGACCTCGACGTCGATTTCGTACTCGTCGAGGTTGATCGCAGGCAGCCGATACTGCGAGCTGAGAAAGTTCGTGATCTCGCCGTCGGAGATGAACCCGAGGCGCGCCAACGTGTAACCGAGGTTTTGCCCCGAGCGCTTTTGCTCGTCTTGGGCTTTGCGCAGCTGCTGTAAGCTGATCAGCTTTTCACGGACGAGCAGTTCACCCAGTCGATTCTGTGACATCCTGCTTCTCTCTCAGGGACGGGATAGAACCGGCGACTTTAGCATTGCCGACGGCCGCTTTTGTCGTCTCAGCAGACGGCCGGCGGTGGGCATGGCAAAAGGCGCGACCGGCGTTGGACCTGGACTTCCCTGGCCGCACGGCCCAGTAGCGCCGGGCACGAAAACAAACGAAATATTCGCTACGGGCCGGAGCTCGGCCGGGGAACGAGCTTGACGCGCCCCCCGCTCGGTCGAAGATTAGCCGCCAAGATTGTCACATCGGAATATGCGACTATTTCCGGCTACTGGGCCGGCCGATGCCCTGATTCCTGAATGCTAGAAAGGCGCCCCCATGGCGAAGACCTACAGCGACCTGTTCTCCGAGATCCGTTCGAACGTGAAGCTCATCTCGCTCGAAGACTTGAAAGCGCGCGTCGAAAATCGCGCTCAGAAGCCGTTCACGCTCGTCGACGTACGCGAGAAGGATGAAGTGCGCGCCGGCTACATCCCAGGCGCTGTGCACGTGCCGCGCGGTTTCCTGGAAATGCAGGCGGAGCAGAAGCTGCCCAACAAGTCGGACGAGATCATCGTCTATTGCGCGGGCGGCACGCGCAGCGCGTTCGCTGCCAAGACACTCTCGGAGCTCGGCTACGAGAACGTGACCAGCGCAAACCCCGGCTTCGTACGCTGGAAAGATTTGAAGTACCCGGTGGAGTTACCCGCGGAGCTGACTCCGGCTCAGCTCGATCGCTACTCGCGTCATATCCTCTTGCCGGAGGTGGGTGAGCGCGGGCAAGAGAAGCTGCTCAAGGGGCGCGTGCTCTTGCTCGGCGCGGGTGGGCTCGGCGCGCCGGCGGCGTTGTACTTGGCCGCGGCCGGGGTCGGCACGATCGGCTTGGTCGACGCGGACACGGTGGATGCCTCGAATTTGCAGCGCCAGATCATTCACGCCACCTCGCGCTTGGGCATGAACAAGGTCGACAGCGCCGAGGTCGCGATCAACGACTTGAACCCTGACGTGAAGGTCATCAAGTACCAAGAGCGCGTGAACAGCAGCAACGTGGATCGCATCTTCGGCGGCGGCTGGGACGCGATCGTCGACGGCTGCGACAACTTCCCGACGCGCTACTTGGTCAACGACGCCTCGCTCTTCCACAAGATCCCGGTCGTGCACGGCTCGATCTTCCGCTTCGACGGACAGGTCACGACCTTCATGCCTTTCCAGGGTCCGTGCTACCGCTGCTTGTATCCAGAGCCGCCGCCTGCGCACCTCGCGCCGTCGTGTGCGGAAGCGGGCGTGCTCGGCATCCTGCCGGGCGTGGTGGGCGTGATCCAAGCAACTGAGGCGATCAAGCTCATCTTGGGCAAGGGCGATCCCTTGGTAGGACGTCTCCTGACCTACGACTCACTGCGTATGAGCTTCCGCACGCTGAAGCTGCGTCGCGACAAGAATTGCCCGACGTGCGGCGAGAATCCGACGATCAAGGAGTACATCGATTACGAGGGGTTCTGCTCCCGCTGATGTAAGCGGAGGCCAATCCGTCGCGTTTCTCCTTTTGACTTCACGGGGCCGGACCGGGCCGGCAGCCGAGATTGGCGCGAAAGAGCAACCCCTTTCGCGCCTGTCCGGCTTCCTGATAGAAAGCAGAGCCGCCCGCGTGGCACAGGTTGCCCGCAGACGCGCTCTTCAAAGGGAGATATCGAGAAATGGCTGGAACAAAGCTTGTGCTGTGTGGCTTGGTCGCGCTGAGTGCGCTGTCGGGCTGTGGTGGTGACGACAAACAGGCCGTCACGGGGCAGCCGGCCCAGACGCAATGCGCGCCCGGCCAGTACTTCGACGGTCGCACCTGTCAGTCACCGACCGGAACGGCACCGGCCGCGACGACGCCGGCTGCCACCACGCCCGCGGCGGGCGTGCCCACTGCTATCCCCGGCTTGCCGGGCGTCGCCACCACTTCGTCGGGTCCGGCGGCGACTCCACTCGATCCCGCGACGGCGCAGGTCGTCACGTCGCTGATCGCTCCGCTGGCCGCTACCGCAGCGGCTCCGGGCGCCAAGGCCGTGGGCGCGGCGATCGCTGGCAACTTCGCCCAAGGTCAATCGCTCGAGCAGACCGTGCAGATGAACCCGGGCAAGTGCTACACGATCGTGGGCGCTGGCGTACCGACGATCACGAACTTGGACATTCAGCTCGTGCCGTCGATCGCCATTCCAGGCTTGCCCGCCGCCGTGGTGGCCGCCGACAGCAGCCAAGGTTCGACCGCGATCGTCGGTCAGCAGCCGAATTGCTACAAATGGGCGCTGCCCATGGGCGGCACGATGAAGGTCGTCGTGAGCGTCTCTGCCGGCCAAGGTATGGCCGCCGCTCAAGTCTTCGAAAAGTGAGCTGATCCCGCGCGCGGAGTGCCCCCACTCCGCGCGCCGCGCTCACTGCCCCGCCGCGCTCACGGCCGCGCTGCGCTCACTCCGCGCGTCGCGTTCACTGCCGCGCCGCGCTCACTCCTCGCGGCCTGGCTGATTTCCGACCATGGATCTCTTTGAGCGCTCCCAGAAGAACGCCAAGATCGCCAAGGGAGAGGGAGACAAGTTCGCCAGGGAGAGGAAGAGTTGGGGTATTGCTTTCTGCGGCCGATGGCATCGTGGATCGAGTCCAAATCGTCGCGGGTGCGATCCCAGAAATTCGCTGCGAGTTTACGGTTCACTGGTCGGGCTTCGCTCCTCGCGGCGGATCGCGTCGTGGATCATGCGCAGCTGGGTCGCGACCAGGCGACCCCAAAATTTCCTCGAGCTCTTGGGTGCGGTGCCGCGTTGATGCGGCGTTCCGAGCTCTTGGCGGTCTTGGTAAACTTGGCGATCTTGGCGGCCCTCTGGGAGACGCCAATGGGGCTGCCAGGCGTGACCCGCATGCATTGTGTGGAGGCCCGCTTCGAGCTACGCGCCGCGCTTTGCACGCCGCGCCCGCTAACCAAAAAATCAGGCGGCGGCTACGCCGTTGGCGAGGTCTTTCGAGCCGGAGCCGGAGCCGCGTAAAGGGCCACTCGAGAATTCCGGCCAGAGGTCGCCGAGGTCTTCGCGTTTGCGGCGTGCCAGCTCCCAACGCACGATCGGGCGGGAGAACATGACCGCGCTGACGGCGATGGTGAAGCCGGCGATCACGTCGATCAGGTAGTGCCAGCGCAGGAACATCGTGGCGATGATGATGTTCAGCGTGCAGAAAGTGACGAGCGGCCAGGTGTAGCGGTAGGGCAGCTCCTTGCGATTGCGGAAGGAGAACAGCGCGAGCACCGTGGGAGCGCCCGTGTGCAAAGACGGGAAGATGTCCATCATGGCGCCGCCCGAGTGCACGGTGTCCATCACGAGGTCGTAGTAGGCGCCGTGGGGGAAGGGGTGTTGAAAGGCATCCGCCATCGCGCGATAGGGACCATAGCCGGGAACGACCATGTACAGGGTGTGCCCGATGCTGAACATGAGCAGGATCGCGAACGTGAATTCGCCGACGATTTGCTTTTTGCGCCCGAAGAATAAGAGCGGGACCACGTGCACGGCCATCAGCAAGAAGTAGCCGAAGTAGAAAAACGAGAACCACTCGGTCGTGGCCGGCGTGACGAAGCGATCCCAGGCCATGGCGGGCTCGTAATGGAAGAGCCACAAGTCGAGATCGTACAGCTTGCGATCCAGCGTGGTCGTGTTCACGAGCGGCAGCACGTGCCTGAGGAAGAAGTAGCTGACCTGCACCACGCCGTAGATGCCGAGCCGGTAGATCAAGGCCGCCACCCAGGAGCGCTTCAGCAGCCGCCCGCGCACCAGCACGATGCTGACCACGAAAGCCACCATCAGGCCGCCGGTACGCACCAAACAGAAGCTGCGTTCTGGGCTATCGGGCGTGCCGAGCACGGCGGCGTTCAAAGACAACAGGAACGCGAAGACGGCAAAGTCGTGAACCGCGCATTCGCGCAGAGTTCGCTGCCACCAGGGCTCGTTACGGCGGCGCTCGATTAAGTCTGACTCGGAGGGCATGCTAGATCGTTGGAAAAAAGTTACGGCCTGCCCACGTCCGAGGGGGCACGGGTCGTTTCCACAGCGGCGGCCACTTCAACCGGGTCCGCCAGCTCTGTTACGCGGACACGCGCCGGAAGTTCAGCTGGCTGCATGAAATCTTGCACGTTCACTTCGGCGAGCAGAAGTTCGGCCCGAGCCTCGTCGACCCGCAGCAGGCGAGCGAGTGCCTGCGCGCTCAGTTGACCGCCGTTGGCCCTCACGAGCCGTGAGGCTGCCAAAAACCAAGCCTGCTGCAATGCGGCCTCGAATTTTCGGGCATGGCTGCGAGCACTGCGCTGCGCAAAGAACGCGAGCACGAACGGCACCAAGCTCGCCAGCACCGCCGCGACCTTCGCGAACGGCGCGGGTGTGGTGACCAGGAACACGACCAGCGTCACGAGCAGCGATACCCCACCGGAGGCGAGCGCGAAGCCCGCGCCCGCTCGAAACGCGCCGGCCCGCAGTTGTTCGCTGCGCGCGCTGCGTAACAGGGTGACCTCAGCTTCGGAAATGGCGCTCTCGCTCGGGGGGATGCGCGGGCCGCCGCAGCTGCGACAGCGACAGTACAGCGCGTTGACGGGTTCGACGTCGCTGATGGCCTGGCACAGGGGGCAGCGAAAGGCTTCGCCGAACACCGCGCCGCACTTCGCGCAACGACCCAGCGGATCGAGCGGTCCGGCGCACACGGAACACGCGTCCGGTTGCGCGGCGAGGGCAGCGGGTGAAGTCACGCGCTCGGCTCCTATCGCGGCTAGTGCGAGTTGTCCAACGTGGCTCAACGTTCTTGTAAAAGCGCGTTAAACCTGCGGAAAAACTCGTCGAGAACGCGGTATGTCAGGCCCCAGACCACGCGACCGTCGATGTTCCAGGCCGGCAATTCCAGCCGCTCGTCCCCCCTCGAATGGCTGTACGTGGCCTGAGCCGACCCGCTGAGCAGGGGCGCGGTTGGCACCCAGAAGGCTTGTCGGACCTCGGCACTGAGCCGCAAAGTCGGGCGGGCCGTGAGCAAATAGACGTAGGGACGGACGGCGATCGGCACGCCTCGGATCGGCGCGCAGTCGGACAGACTCCCGAGACGCTCGCCGTGCGCTCGCAGATCGAGCCCGACTTCCTCCAGTGTTTCGCGTTCGGCGGTGGCGCCGAGATCGGCGTCCGTTGCTTCACGGTGGCCCCCGGGAAGTGCCATGTGCCCCGACCAAGGGTCCCCTTCGCGCGTGGCCCGCTCGATCAGCAAGAGCTCGAGTGAGGCGTCGAGGTCGAGCAAGATCAGCGCGATCGCCGCGGTGCGCGGACCTTGGAGCGGCACTTCCGGCGTGGGGTCCGCGAGCGCGCGCCGGAGCTGCTCGCGAAATGACGTTCCGGCCGGCGCCTTCATCGCCACGACCATACGCGAATCGTGCACGCCCATGCGACTCCGTCGCTCGATCCAGGCGCGATTCACACTGGAATTACCGAAAAATCTGATAGCCTCCCGCGCGATGAAAGCCCGAGGGTTCTCGTTTTCGGCCTTGCTTGCTGCCAGTCTATTGTTGCTCACGGCCGCGCCTGCGCGCGCTTTCCCCGGCTTCCTTGCTTCGAAAACGAAGACGGAGCTCAAGGTCAACTCGACGCAGGTCGTGTTGATGAAGAAGGGCAACGCGACGGCCGTCACCGTCATGTCCGACTACGAGGGCCCGCTCGAGCCGTTCGCGATGGTGCTGGTCGTGCCCGCCGACGTCACGGCTGACCACGTGACCACGCTCAAGCGGGAGTATGTCGACCGCCTCGACAGCATCAGCGCGCCTCGCTTTCACGAATATTGGGAGCAAGACCCGTGCGACCCAGGCCCCGTGGAGCAGGAGTGGCAACGCAACATGAAGGCCGACTCTTCCAGCGCCTTCTTGGGCGGCGGCGACATGCCGCAGAGCAGCCAAAAAGTGGCCAAAGAGCTGTCGCTCGACGTGCAGGCCAAGCAGAAGGAAGGCGAGTACTCGTTCAGCTTGCTCGGCAAAGACGAGTCGGTCGCGGGCTGGCTCAAGAGCAAGGGCTACACGGTGCCGGCTGGTGCCGAACAGGCCGTGGCGCCCTACGTGCAAGCCGGAATGCGGCTGGTCGTTGCGCAAGTCGATACCAATCGCATCGAACTCGTGGGCGGCGATCGAGCGCAGCTTTCGCCGATTCGCTTTTGGACCGAGCAGCCCTATGTCTCCGTTCCGGATCGCGTGGGTTTGGTCAATAGTGCGGGCAAGCCGCAAGAGCTGATCGTGTACGTGCTCGATCCCGAGCAGCGCTACGAGAGCAAGAATTACAAAAATCTATTCCCGCCCACCAACGTGGAAGTCGACTTTGCGGTCAAGGAACGCATTGGCGAGTTCTACGCGGCACTGCAAGACATCATTCAGCAGAAGAATCCGGGCACGTTCCTGAATGAGTTCGCTTGGCCGACTGACGGTTGCGGACAACCGTGCGCGACCGAACCGATTGCCATCGCCGAGTTGCTGAGTCTCGGCGGTGACGTCTTCGAGCTTTCGGTGCCGAAGGAAGAGCGGCAGCCAAAGCCGCCCGAGCTGACCAAAGAAGAAGTGGCCGCCTTCAAGGAAGCCACCAAAGAGCTGAAGCCGAAGGAGCGGAAGGCCAAAGAAAAGCAGGCCAAAGAGGACCGCAAGACGGTGGCTGCGCGCCAGGCGCTGGTCGCGCGTCACAAGTACGTCGTGTCCCGCCTGCACTATCGCTACGACGACAAATCACTGCCGAACGATCCGCAGTTCGGTCCCGCGAGCGGAGCGGTCGAAGGGGGCGTCGCCCAGCCAAAGGGGCAAAAGGCCGAAGCTTCACTGGATGTCGTGCCTGCGAGCCAAAACAAGTTTCAGGTTCGCTACAACAACTTTCACCCCTGGGTACCGGTGATCCAATGCCCGAACCCCGAACGTTACCGGTGGGGCAAGGCCCCGCGCGACTACCGCGGCCTGCGCAAGACGTGGATCGCCGAGGATCTGACGCGCAAGAGCCGCACTCAGATCAAGCCCGCAGCGGTGCTCAAAACGCCGATCCCTTCGCTCGGGCTCACGGGCGCCGCACCCGCCGCATCCTCCGCGGCGGTCGCGGATGCGGGCCCTGATGCGGGAACTGCGGGCGCAGCCAAGGCCGATGGCAAGTGCAGTATCAGCGTGCCTGGCGCGCCGAGCAGCCACGCCGTGCTCTCCCTGCTGAGCGCCCTGACCGGTCTCGCGCTGTTGTATCGCCGCCGCCGCTAGGCTTCACCCTCGCGGGTATGGCGGCTCAGCCAAGCCGTGCTAATTGACCGGCCATGGGCTTACGGAGTGGTTGGTTGGTGGTGGCGGGGGTGTTTGTGTTTTGTGCGGTAGCCTGCAGTGGCCATCTGTCGAATGAAGATGGCTCCGCAGGGGATGGTGGTGGCGGCAAAGCGAGCTTCGGCGGAGGCAGCAGCGGCTTGGGCGGCAAACCGAGCGTTGTCGGCGGAGCGAGCGCGGCAGGGCGTGCGGGTGCCCCGCAAAGTGTCGGTGGGTTACCGGACTTTCCGGATAACGTCGGCGGCTGGTTCAACCCCGACGCAGGAGGGGCCGATCCGGGTCCGCTGGGCGGCGGTGGTGGGGATACCTCTTTCCCGCCGGACCCGTGCCGAGGATGGGGTGCGTGTGCTGGATCGCCCGGCGATGTCGCTGGCGCCGGCGGCAGCATTGAGGACACCACGCCGGGTGAGTGCGAGAGCGGCAGAGGCTGCCTGGTTGCAGACGGCAGCGAGATCAGCGCGCTCACCGCGGATCTCAACGACCTGTACTTCGTCGATCACGGGACGTTCGACGACCTCGGCAACTACGACAACGACGGCCGCTTGCTGAAGCGCGGCCTGAGCGCTGGCCCCAGCACGGTGCTGGCGACCGGTTTAGCGGGGCCGGTGGGTGTGGCGCTGACCACGACGCATGCGTTCGTGTACCTGGATCAAGTTTGGGACGGTAAACCTCGCTTCTCTTTGGCGCGCATTCCGCTAACCGGCGGTGCGGCGCAAATCGTGCAGCTCGACGCAGAGCCCAATGGCCAATGGAATGATTGCCTCGGTTGCCTGGCGCACGCGGGCGACACGCTTTACTTCCCGCTGTCCACCGGCATCTACAAGATCGCGGCGCAAGACACGGTGCCTTCCCAATTTTCTACGCTGCGCGCAGCCTCGATGGCGATCTTCGGCGAGTATTTGTATCTCGTCTCGGCTACGGCCAACGCCATTTGGCGTGTGCCCTTGGCGGGTGGTGTTGCCGAGCAATTGTCCGCCGACCCTCGCGGCAACATTCAGGTCGCCGATGGCTACGTGTACTCACTCGACAATAGCGGCAATAAAACGTACCTCGTCCGCATGCCCGTAACGGGCGGGCCTTGGGTGCGCCTGCCGAAGGCGCGCAGTTATTCGGCGGCTCAACTGCAAATCGCCGCGGGTTGGTTCTTTCATCAATTGTACTCGGACGCTGGGCAGCAGTACGTGGCAGGGCGGCTCAGCGACACCGCCTCGGCGGGCGTTCCGCTGACGCTCTCGCCTGGCACGAACGTTCGAGCTTGGGTAGGCACCGCGCAGGCGATCTTCTGGAGCAGCGGCCGAGTGATTCGCCAGCGCTCCAATGCGGAGTAGCGACGCGGGCCGCGCTCGTGCCTGAAGCGAGTCAGTAACCGAGATCGACCGCGCCGCTCGCGCTGTGCGGCGTCGGCGGGAGGTCGGTGCTGGCGCGCGTGGGCCACGGCTCGCTCGGCGTGGCTACCACCTCGGCCGGTGGCCAGCGATCACTCACTGCTGCCGCTGGGCTGCCGTTCGGATGTCCGGGGGCAGGGGCGGCCGCAATCACGGTCGATGGTTGTGGCTCGCGACAGCGCACCAGAAAATTGCCATCGTGCGGATCGAAGATGGGCGACAAATCGTAGCCGTGCGGGCAACTCTCGCCCGCGATGCGGAAGCAGGCGACTTGTTCGGCGGCGCAGTGCACATGCAGCATGCGTGTGCCGTCTGGGCCGAGGATGCGGGCGGCGCCCGGTGCTTCGGCGCAGGCCACGAGCAGCAGGCTCAGAAGCAACCAGTCGAAGCGCGCCTTGCCCATCGCTTGAGCATAGCGTCCGTAGCGCTAACGCGAAAGTGAGCTGTCACCGGTGGCCAAAGGATCGCTGATCCAGGGTCTGCCGTGAGCGTGGAAATAGTTCCGTAGCAGATCGCGCGCCAGCTCATTGGCCTTGTGTCGCCAAACGGCGCCATTTTCGAGCATGACGCTGATCACGACTTCTGGGTTCTGGCTGGGGGCAAAACCGATGAACCAGCTGGTCATGCCTTCGTTGGCTTCTGGGCGGAGCGTGCCCGTCTTGCCCGATACACGCATGTTTCCCAAGTACGGACGACCGCTCGCGTCGCTGAATGCGTGCCGGCAGGTGCCGCTGCGCACCGTTACTTCCATCATCCGCCGTAGCCGCGCGGCCGTGAGCGGTTTGAGTACCCGGCCCACCACCTGCACATCGTCGCTGCTCGGCTGGTCCGCTTCGTCGCCGCTCGCCGTTGCGGGCGGCTCGGTCACTCGCAGTTTGATGGCTTGCCCACCGTGAGCGATCACAGTCGCCAAGTAAGCGCCACCCAGGGGCGATAGCGTGCTGCCTTGGAAGCCCGCGGCGGTACGGGCAAAGTCGAGATCGCCGTAGGGGACTTCGAGGGTGCCGACGGGCACGTCGATGTCGAATGGAACCAGGCCGTTGAAGCCGAGCGCTTGCGCCGTATCGAGCAAGCTGTTTCTGAGCAGGCGGTGCGTTGCCAGTTGGGCGAACACGGCATTTTTGCTGTAGCCGATCGCGTACGCGAAGGGCGAGCACTCGATCGTGTCACCGCGCGGCGCATCCAGATGGCGGCGCTCGATGCCGTGGCTGCCGCCCGAGATGCAGATCTGTTCCTGGGGGCTGAGTGAGGTGGTCTCGAAGAGCGCCGCCGTCGTGACCAACTTGAAGACGCTGGCCGCGGGGACACGCGAGGTGGTGAGCACCTGGTGGCGCCGTCCGTCGCGAGCGCTCTCTGTCCAGGCGAGCACCTTGCCGGTGTGTGCGTCGAGCATCACCATGCCGCCGCGCACCGGGTTTGCCGCAGCCAGGATCTTGCTTGCGGCTCGCTGCAGATCCGAGTCGAGCGTGAGCCGTGCGTCACCACCGCTGGCCAGCGGCGCCACCCAACGTCCGTCGCGCTGAGCGATGCGATCCAAATCGAGCGCTGGGCGCGGCTCGGCAGCGCCGGCCCGAGTCGCCGGCAGGGCGGCCATGGTCGCCATCAGCGGTACTGCGCGAAGAGCGCGGGATCGAACCCAGCTCATCGCTTGCACCTATCCGGCCCCAGCGATTCGGCCAAGGTTTTGGCCATGGACCTGGGAAATCACGCGTTCTTGCTTATTGAAGTGGATCGTTGATGTAAGTAATTTGTTCACATTGAACTACATTGGCGTACAATGGTCGTTAGCTGGAGGATCTACATGGATCGACGAGTCGGCCTCAGAACCCGAACGGACATTCGAGTCCTGGCGCAGCGCGGTTCGCTGTTGTCTCAGTACCGAGGGATCGACGTTTCGCCGACGGGCATCGTGCTCGATCGCGGACGACCGATTGGCGAGTTCGATTGGCCGCTGCTGCTGCGGCTCACGCTGCAACTACCGGAATACCTCAAGCCCATCCGCGCTTTGGCGCGGCCGATTTGGTCGCAAGACTCGCAGCAAGCCTTCAAATTCGTGCGCATTGCCGATGTCGACCGTTTGATTTTGGCCGAGCACCTCGACTTCATGAGCGTGCGCGGCGTCGCTTTGCATTGAGGATCGTTACCATGTCTGTCACTCGCCGAATCAAGAACCTCTGGGCCAAACTCGCACAACCGGGCGCGCTGCGTATGCTCTATCAAGGTGTGGCGCTCGCGCCGCGCTTGGTGCTGCACGTGGCTTCGGTTGCGGCGGTCGCCGGCCTATTCAGTGCGTGCGTGCCAGCGACGCAGTACGAGGAAGCGAAATCAGCCAGTGAGGTCGAGCTGGCCGCTCGTCAACGGGCGGAGCTAGAGCTCTCGGCTACGCGCAGCAAGCTGGAAACTGCCACGGCAGAGCTGAATCAACGCGAGCAGAAGCTGGCCGAGACCGAGCAATCGGTGTCCGAGTCGAAGCTCGAAAATAGCGTGGCCGTGAAGGAGCGCGACGAAGCGACGGGCTTGGTCGATCAATTGCGCGGCGAGCTGGCCCGCGTCGGTGACAATCTCCGCTCGTACGCCGAACAGAAGGCAGATCTCGAAAAATCCCTACAAGCCGCGCAGGCGCGTAAGCTCGAGCTCGAACAAAACGAAGCCAAGACCGTGGCCATTGCGCGGCTGGTTCGTGATCTGACTTCCGCGCTGGGCGACCGAGTCACCAGCGGCGATCTGACGCTCGATGTGCGCGATGGGCGCGTGCTGCTCAGCGCGTCTCCCGAGCTGTGGTTCAACGATGACGGTACGCTGCGCGCGGGCATGGACGACGCCGTGGCGGCGGTCAGCCGCGTGCTCACCGTGCACTCGGCCAGCGTGCTCGAGCTGGGCTTGCCCTCGAACGATGCCGAGAAGCGCGGCCCTGCGCTGCTCAGCGCCTTGACCTCACGGGGCGTGGCCGCGTCGCGCATGAAGCTCGCGTCCGGCGCGGCGCGTGCGACGCCGAGCGGCGAAGCGGCGCCGACCAAGGCCGGCGCTTCGCTGGTCGAATTGTCCTTCAGCGCCGGCTGAAACGGACTCAGCCGGGCTTGGCGGCGTAGCTCAAATCGAAATCGACCGCCGACTCCGGATCGCGCCCGCGCGGCGCGGCGACGGCGCGAAAGCGCGGATCTCGGCGCAGCGCGTCGTGTACGGCCGCCACTAGGGCCGGGCGGATCGTTTGCTGGAAGCGCTCGTGCCAGGCAAAGCCGTCATCATCGCCCGCGTAATCGTCGTCAAACTCAGCCGACAAGTGCAGGCTGATCGTGAACGTCTTTTCCTCGCGGTGGGTCATAGCGAGAAGGTGACTTTCGCCGGCCAGCTGCCGGGCGATGGCAAGGTGGCCGTCTTCAGAGCGGAGACCAGGCAATCCACGTCCGACTCGCCCGCTTCGTTGGGCGGCGTGACGCCGGCCGCCAAGACCGAGCCATCCGTGCCCACGTACACCGTGGCTTCGAACGCGCCGTTGCCGGCCTTTTTGCAGGCCGAAACTTTTCTGGAGAGCTTGCCGACCGCGTCCGAAACGTGGTCGCCGTCCCAACTGGTGGGCGCGCGCACGTCGTTCGGCGGATCGAAATCGAAGGATTTGCGGGCCAGGCCGTGCAGACCCCCGACGGGCTTCGGCCACTTTTTGTTGCGCAAGCTGTCGAGCATGCACTTTTCGGTTTCGCGATCTCCGATCGTGGATTTTTCGAGATGCGCGTGATCGACTTTGCCCTCGGCGTCGATCTTGAGGAAGAACGCGACTGATCCACCCAAGAACTCGACGCGCTTGGCGCCGTCATCCAAGCAGCGTTGAAAATCAGAGAGCGCGCGCTGAAAGGTCTTGTCGACCTTTTCCTCGTTGAGCCCGCCGATTTCGGCTGAGGTCGAAACGCGTGCGGGCGCGTCTGCGTGTGCGTCTACGGTGGGCGGGGGGGCTTGGGGCGGGGGCTCGCTGCCGCCGCAAGCCGGGCTGCTCGCGATCGCCAGGGCCAGGCAAGGAATACGGGTCAGCGAGCTGAAACGGAACGAGGGGGTCATTGGCGGCGTACCAGTAGCGCGAAGCTCAGCGCGGAACAACGGCCGCATGGTCGGCGTTCTTCAGCTCGATTGAAAATTTGCGTCGAGCACCTGGACGCCCGGGATTTCCGCGAGGCGCGCGCGCAGGGCCGCCTTCGGGCGCACCGCGACCCCCAGCTCGGCCTCCCGCAACATGTCCATATCGAACACGTTGTCACCGAAAGCAGCGAGCCAATGCAGGCCGCCGAGTAGCGCGCGACCCGCGACGCATTTGGCCGCGCCATACGGCACGGGCTCGGCCATTTCTGCGGCGATCACGTCGGCCACGATGCGCGGCGTGCTGGCAGCGATATCGCGCGGGGCGAAGCCCCACGCGCTCGCCGCGACCTCCACCGTGGTGCGGGGAGATGCCGAGATCACGATCGTGCGCAGTTGATGCTCGCGTGCGAACTCCAAGATAGGACGAAGCTCTTCGTTCAAGCGTTGCGCGTGCTGCGCGACGATCAGCGCTTCACGCACCAAGTTGGCCATCTCCGGCACGCTGTAGCCCGCGTAGCACCAGGTCATCAGCTCGCAGATTTCGCGCTCGGGGTAGCGACCGTCGAGATAAGCGTCGAACAGGAGCTGGGCCGTCGCATTCGCGTCGCTTCCGCATGGGAAGCCGCGGCTCAGCGCTTGGCGCTCGAGCTCGGCCCGAGCCGCTTCGCGCAACCGGCCGTGATTGACGGCAAAGCGGAATACGTCTTCGCCGACGTCCCCGGACCAGAGTGTGCCGTCGGCATCGAATGCGAGGGCGCTCGGGCGATCGCCACGTAAGCGGCCTTTGAGCTCACGCGCGAGCTCCGCGGGGGTCACGAGCGCGGCGCTCATGGCTGCGAGCCGCGATTCTTTTCGCGGAGCCACGCGTCCCACCAGCCTTGGGCCATGGCCAGATCTTGAACGGTGTCGATCTCCATATACCCGCCAGCGGTGTTTTCGCGATGCATCGAGGCACCCGCTTCCAACATCTCCTGCAACAGATCGAGCAAGTAGGCCTTTTGGAAGCTACGGCCTTCACGGAACAGGCCGCCGCCGTAGGTCCGCTGGGCGCGATCGAACGCGTCGATGAACACGCGGGCGCCGCTTTCGCTCTGCTTCATCACGCCGATGAATTCCCCGTTCGCGCGTTCGCTTTCGATCGTGCGACTGATTTCGACCACCCGCGTGCCGTCCGCGCGCAGCTTTTCGGCGTCGGTTTCCGGGTGCTGGCTGCGGCCAACGTAACGGCGGCGCCAAGCCGTGTCGCAGCCGAGCGCGATGTCCGCGCGCGAGGCGAGCAGCTGCTGAACGACTTGGCCGTCGTACACGATGTCGGCGTAGGTCGAGAGGAAACCGGATGTGAGGTACTCCCGCGCGCAGAGCAGCGAGAGCAGGATGTTGTTGTTCGCCCAGTCCGCGTTGCGCACGAACGTGAATTCCGGATAGCGCGCGCGCACCACCTCTTCGGCGTAACCGCACACGAACACCACGTCTTTGCGGCTGAAGCCCGCGCTTTTCAGCGCCTCCAAAACCCAATCGAGCATGGGGCGGCCCATGACCTCGACGAGGGTCTTCGGGATTTGGTCCGTGTTGGGGCCGAGGCGGCTGCCACGACCTGCACCGATCACGATTGCTCGCACCCCGCGAGTCTATCCGGTCCGCCTCAGGCTGTCCGGCGTCAAACGCGGGACAGCCGGGGCGAGCAGCTCATTCTTCGCGCAACTTGGCGAGCACACTCAGATCTTCGAGCGTCGATACATCCCCCTTGGTCTCACGGCCGGAGGCGATGTCTTTCAGCAGACGGCGCATGATCTTGCCGCTGCGCGTTTTGGGCAGGCTATCGGCGAAGCGCACCGAGTCGGGGCGAGCGAACTTGCCGATCTCATTGGCCACGTGCTCGGCGAGCGTCTTCTTCATCTCCGGCGATGCGCTGTGAGGTGGCTTGAGCGTGACGAAGACGACCAACGCTTGCCCTTTCAGGTCATCCGGGCGGCCCACGGCGGCAGCTTCGGCGACGGCCGGGTGCGCGACCAGCGCGCTCTCGATCTCGGCCGTGCCGATGCGATGCCCCGACACGTTGAGCACGTCATCGATGCGGCCGACCACGTGAAAGTAGCCGTCCGCATCTTCACGCGCGCCGTCCCCGGTGAAGTAGACGCCGGGGATTTCGCTCCAATACGCTTGCTGGTATCGCTCGTCGTCGCCGTAGATGGTGCGCAGCATACTCGGCCAGGGCTGCTTGAGTACGAGCAAGCCGCCTTCACCAGCGCCGACCTTCTTGCCTTCTTGGCTGACGACTTCCGGAACCACGCCGAAGAAGGGCAGGCCGGTAGAGCCGGGCTTGGTGGCGTGCGCGCCGGGCAGCGTGGTGAGCATGATCGCGCCCGTCTCGGTTTGCCACCAGGTGTCGACGATCGGGCAGCGGTTCTTGCCGACGTGCTCGCGGTACCACATCCAGGCTTCGGGATTGATCGGCTCACCCACGCTGCCGAGCAAGCGCAGACTCGACAGATCCGCCTTGGCGGGCCAGTCGTTGCCCGCGCGAATGAAGGCGCGGATGGCGGTGGGGGCCGTGTACAGCACGGTCACTTTGTGCTTTTCGATCACCTGCCAAAAGCGGCCCCAATCAGGCTGGTTGGGTGCACCCTCGTAGAGCAGGCAGGTCGCGCCGTTGGAGAGCGGCCCGTACACGATGTAGCTGTGCCCGGTGATCCAACCGACGTCCGCCGTGCACCAGTAGACGTCTTTGTCCTGCAAATCGAAGATGTATTTGCTGGTCAGGTGCGTGCCCGCCAAATAGCCCGCGGTGGTGTGGAGCACGCCCTTCGGTTTGCCGGTGGAGCCCGAGGTGTAAAGGATGAATAGCGGATGCTCGGCCTCCACCACTTCGGCGCCGCCGTGCGCCGGGTTGGCGGCTGCGACGGCTTCGTACCAATCGATGTCGCGACCGGGCGTGAGCGTGGTTTCGACTTTGGCGCCGAGCCGCGCGTAAACCACGACTTTTTCGACGCTCTTCGTGCCTTCCACCGCGCGATCGACGGTGGCCTTGAGCGGCACCACGTTGCCGCGGCGGAGGGCGCCGTCTTGCGTGAGCACGACTTTGGCGCCAGAGTCATTGATGCGATCGCGCAGCGATTCCGCGGCGAAGCCGCCGAACACGACGGTGTGCGGCGCGCCGACGCGCGCGCACGCCAACATGCCGACCACGACCTCCGGCACCATGCCCATGTAGATCGCCACGCGATCGCCCTTTTGGACGCCCAGGCCCCGCAGCACGGCCGCGAACGCGACGACTTTCTCGTGCAGCTCGGCGTAGGTCCAAGTGACCGTCTCACCGGGTTCGCTTTCCCAGATGATGGCCGCCTTGTCCTTGTTGTCCGTCTTCAGGTGGCGGTCGAGGCAGCTCTCACTCGCGTTCAGCTCGGCGCCGATGAACCACTTGGAGTGCGGCAGCTTCCATTCCGAGAGCGTGGACCAAGGCTTGCGAAAGACGAGCTCGGAGGTCTCACGCTTCCAAAAAGTCTCGGGCGACTCGATGCTCTCTTTGTACAGCTCGTCATACTTTTCCCGTGACGCAATGCGCGCGCCTTGCACGAACTCCGCGCTCGGAGCAAACGTGCGATTTTCCACGGAGTACGATTCGATGGCGTTGGTCTCGGTCATCGCTGCCTCTAATTCTCCCACTGACGGCTGTTGCTAGAGTCCGCTACTAGAACCGGGAGCGTGGGCCAGGTTTCGAGCCGAGTAAAGAGCTTCTCGGCACAGGCGATCTTTGCAACTAAAGCGCCGGCGTTCGCCGAGGCCAGTGAGCGCTACCAGAGGCTGTAGCCGCCGTGGATGCCGAGGCCGAACAGCGGCAGCGTGTTGGTGTTGCCGAAGGCCTTGGTGGCGCCTTCGATATTCTGCTTATTTAGACTGGTGGCGCCGTCGATCAAAGTGACGACTTCGGCGCCGAGTAAGAAGTGACCGAGGCTCCATTGCACGCCGAGCTCGAGTAAAAAATAGGGATCGAAGCCGCTCGCGGCGCCGCCGGTGAGGCTTGGATCGCTCGCAACCGGATCCAACAGCAACTTGTGGTGCACGGCGCCCGCGCCAATGGCCGAAGAAAAACGCACGGTTTTACCGGTGGTCATCAGCCGCAAGTTGGGCCCAAAGCGGAGGGCGCTGAGTGAGTAGTGCCGCGGCGTGGCATTCTCGTCACTCTTGGCGTCTTTGACGTCGAGCTTGCCGAAGTCGAGCACGAACTCGGCGGCGACTGGTGCCCACAGGCGATAGCCACCGCGCATGCCGATGCTGCCCATGGCGCTGTCCGAGCGCGTGCCGGTCAGATCGAGCGGGTGTTGCCCGAGCCCGAGCACACCGAGCGTGAGCAGGCCGTAGTAGCCGCGCGGAACGCGGGGCGGGGGAGGCGCGGGCATGCCGCTCGCTTTTTCGCTCGGGGCTTCGGCCGGTTCGCCGTCGAGGTGCGGGCCCAGGTCGGCGCGCACATCCAACGTTTTCCCGAGCGGGACGCTCACGCTGGTCTCGAAGCTCTCGTAGCCTTCGCGGAAGACTTGGATCAGATGATCGGTGTCCGGCTTGACGCTGCCGCGCCATTCGTGAAAAGCGCGCGTGGTGCCGTCGATGGCGATGGCCGCGCGCGGGTCGCTGGCCAGCACGTTCAGAAAGCCGTCGGTCGCCTTGAGCTTCAGCTCGATGGGCAGCTGTTTTTGCCCAGAAGCGACGCGCACGACCCGGGACAGGCGCGCGTAACCGGGCAGATCGGCGATCAACGTGTGTTCACCGACGTTGACGTCCACGGGAGCGCGCAGCTCGGTGGCCGCTAGCAAGCGGCCATCGAGGCTGACCTTGGCGTCGCTGGGCTCGACGCTGACGACGATTGAACCCACCAAGTTGTGCAGCTCGACCAGGGCTTCGCTGACCGCTTTGTTCTCGCCCTCGCTGAGCTCCGCACCGTGCAGTTTGAGCAACTGCTCCAGAGTGCTCGCCGCTTCGCGATAGCGAAACAGTGCCTTTTGACAGAGCGCCACGTTTTGCAGCGAGCCCGGCCCCGGTTTGGCTGCGTAGGCGGCTTCGAACTCCGCCAGCGCGCCGGGGTAGTTCGTGTCTTGATAGAGCTTGATGCCGAGTTTGAAGTGGCGCCGGGCCTCCGCGGTCGCCTCGGCGCTGGGGCTCGCGCTCGCCGGCTCAGGATCCGCGGCGCGGGCTATGTGCACGAAGCGCGGGCTAGCCCCGAGCAGGCACACGACCGAGAGAGCCGGAAGGGCGCGGAAGCGCATCGCCTCTCGCTATCACGTTTTACGGCTCTTTGGTGCTGAGTTGCAGGCCGGACGCAACGTGCGCACTGGGCTTCGGCGCGACCGGGCGGCGCGGATTGCTCGGACCCGGCAGGCGAATGGATGATGCTGCGGGTGCGACGCTCGGCGCGTTGCTCAACGGCAAAACGACGGGCGCGCTCGCGGCGCTGCTGACGGGAATAGGGACGGTGAGCGGCGCAGCCCGGCTTGCTTCTCGGCTGACGCCGGCCAGCGCTGAATCGTTGCTGCGCGCGACGAAGTAGGCCGTCAGTGCGAAACCGGCCAAGCTGGCGATGATCCCCGCCACCAACGTGCCGTAGCGTTTGCGATTTGGCAGCGCCGCGGGCGTCGAGTTCGAGGCGGGTGTGGCCCAGGCGGAACGGTCTTGGGCGAGCGCGCCCTCCAGCGTGGCGATCGCAGTCAGGAATTCCCGCGCCGATTGAAAGCGTTGATCGCGCTCGCGCTCGAGCGCGCGCTTGATCAGCGCAGCAACGGGCTCGGGAACGTCCGGCGCCAGCGTGCGCACGTCGGCGGCATCGTGCGTGCAAATCGCGATCAGCACGGCCTCGTAGGTGGGCGCGACGTGCGGCGGCTTGCCTGCGAGCATCTCGAACAAGATCGCGCCCACGCTGAACAGGTCCGTCCGCCCGTCGATGTCAGCGAACGATTGAGCTTGCTCGGGCGACATGTAGAAGGCAGTGCCGAGCACCGTACCGCGGCGCGTGAGTGTGTCCGCGGCACGCGCCCGTGCGACCTTCGAAATCCCGAAGTCCACGATCTTGACGAACGACGGATCGTCGTCGCGCGCGCACAAGAACACGTTGTCCGGCTTGAGATCGCGGTGCACGATGCCGGCTTCGTGGGCAGCGAGCAGCGCCCGCAGCACCTGACTCACGATCCGCAACGCAGCGGGCACGGTCAGCCGCCCCTCGCGTCGCAGCCGCGCTCGCAGATCTTCGCCGGTGAGCAGTTCCATCACCAGGAAGGGGAGCCCGCTGTCCGTCACCCCGGAGTCGAAGATTTGTACGATGTGCGCGCTCTCGGCCATGCCGGCCGCTTCCGCCTCACGCTGGAAGCGCTGACAGGCCTCGCCATTGCGCGCCGCCTCGTGATCGAGGAACTTGAGCGCGACGCGTTTGCCGATGGCTAAATTCGCAGCCTGAAAGACGGCGCCCATGCCACCCTGGCCGATCATGCGGTCGACTCGGTATTTACCGGCGACCGTGGTACCGATGAGCGCGCAGAGCTCGCTGTCGGTTTCCTGTTCCAGGCTCGGCATGAACGCGACGTCTCCCGCGTGCGCCCGATGACGCACGCAGGATCAGCGTAGCATGCCGGCTTGGCCGATTGCCAAAGTCACGTCGCGCGCTCACTCGAGCTTAGAGTAAGCGCGGAAAACGCGTCAAAACGCGTTCAGTGCGTGGCTTTGTGGAGCGCGGCTTGGATGCGGGAGGTCGTGCGGGAGGCGTTTCGTGCGTGCACGACACCCTTGCTCACGGCCTTGGCCAGCGCGATCGAGGCGGCGGCCACCGGGGCCTTGGCGGCCTCGACGTTGCCGGCGGCGATTGCGGCGCGTGCCTTCTTGACGGCAGTGCGCAGGGCGCTGCGTACGGCTTGGTTGCGCTCGGCGCGCACGAGGCGCTGACGATTACGTTTTTCTGCAGACGGGTGATTGGCCATCGCCTTTAATCCTCGAAAGTATGCGGGGCTGACGCGGTTGCGTCAGGCCTTCGGCTTACGCGCGTCGGGCGCTTTGGGGTCGTAACCCTCTTGGTGAACCGGGAATTTGGGCGTTTGGCTGCCCTTGTTGTTGGCGCCTTGGCTGCGCGCTCGGATATACCGACGACGTTCAGTCTGCCGAGTAGAAGAAACCATCAGAATACCTTCAAAAAGGGCCCGGTAGGGCTCGAGGGGCCGGGACTATGAGGGAAGCTTTTGGCCTTGTCAACGCGCTCTCCCGGCTTTCGCTCCCGTTTGGCCTCGGAACTTTGATTTTCTTCTGAAATTTTGTTCAGGCAGCGCTATTCGGGGCGCACCGTGGCGTTGACACTGAAATTCGCGGCCGCGAACGGCTGAACTCGAGCGCGGCTGAGCTGCGCTTCGATGCAGCTGGCGGAGGACTTGCCGGCGGCCGAACCACTCACCGTCACGTGCTGCACGCGGCCATCGGAGCCAAACACGACCACCGCGCTCGACGGCGCGTCGTCGCCCGCAACGCAGTGACGCGCCCCGCCCAGGACGGCGCCGAGTGCTGCTTGAACTGCGCCGCTCGAGGGCTTGGCGGGCAATTCACCGCCGCGGCTGTCCGCGGGGCGCAGCGTTGGGTCGGGCGGCAAGGATTGGTCGACGCTCTTCGCGTCGGGCGTCGCTCGCTCGCCCTTCGCTCCCGGCTTACCGGTTGCGACCCGGGCCGGCGCGCTCGCAGCAGTCGCAGAGGCGACCTTGGCGCTTGCCGGCTCGGACGCGGGGGCCGCTTCACCGGGCAGCGAATTGGGATCGACCCCGCGAGGCAGCTCTTGGGTCGCTGGCGGGCGCTGGTGCGCGACCACACTCGACGCGACAGCACTGGGCGCAGCCGGAGCGCTCGCGTTCACTGTCAGCGGCGCCGGTGCGGGCTGCCTAAACCAAAACAGCGCGGCCGCTGCCAGCGCGAGCACCGGCAAAGCGAGCGCGACCTTGGGCCACGGCTGGGGCGCGGCGACCGCAGCGCTGCCTGGTGCACCGCCGCTTGCCGCAGCGCTGGCAGGGGTCACCGCGCTGACACCGGTAGCGGTGCGCAGCACATCAGTCTGCACCGTCAGCTGACGCTGTTGCGCTGCGAGCGCGAGGCTCTCGCGCGCCATCTGTCGTTCGTTGGCTTGTTTTTTCTCCAAGCTGCGCCGCGCGATTTCAGCCAAACTCTGCGTGCGCACGCCGGAGTTCGTTAGTGGTGTCGCGCTGGCCGACGCGGCCGTCGGTTCGTCAGCCTCGCTAGGCAGCGGAGCCGCCAAGAGCAGGTCGTCCGTCGAGCCACGCACGTGGTTCAGCAGCCGCGCCTCGATTGCGCGGGCGTCGCTTTCCCAATCGCGTTCGGGGAACGGAAACGCGCTCAGCGTTGCCTCGGCGGTCGACCCGAGGTCCGAGGAAGATCGGCGATCGCTCACGCCGCACCCTCTTCGCCTTTGGGCGCAAAGCCGCGCTCGACCAAGAACACTTTGAGCTTTTTACGTGCTTCGTGGACCCGCCAAGCCACCGTGCCTTCCGGACAACCGAGCACCTCACCCGCTTGAGCGTGACTCAAGCCGTCGACGCCGACCAAGATCAAGGTCGTGCGCAGCGTATCGCTCAGGGCGTCCATGCCTTCACACAGCACGCGGCCGAGCTCGCGGTTCTCGCTGTCGCCGAGTGGATTCGCGCTGCCTGCGCGCGTCTCGACCAGCACGCCTTCCAAGCGCGGATCGTCGGTGGAGACCGATTTGCGGTTGGGCTTGCGCGCTCGAATCACGTTCAAAGACAGGTTGACCGCGATGCGATAGATCCAGGTGAAGGCCTCACTTCGGCCGTCGAAGCGATCGAGCGCGCCGTAAGCTCGTACGAACGTTTCTTGGGTGGCGTCTTCCGCTTCGGCTGCGTCGCGCAGCAAATGCAAGGCGAGCCGATAGATGCGACGCTGATGGCGGCGCATGAGCGTACCGAACGCCTCACTGTCCCCCTCGCGGGCAGCATCAACCAGTTCGCGATCCGTTCGCTTGGACATCGCTGAGCGCACGCTCACGCGCGCGGAAACCTCGTGGGTATGCGGCCTCGGTCCAAGGTAGAGTAGCACTACTCAGTCAGACAACCGCTCGCTGTCGAAGCTTGGCGAGCGGTCGTCGAAAAGCTAGTCCTAGTCCCGGGTTCTGATCAAAAATCCCAGTAATTCTCTATGCTTGGCCGCGCTGGGCGGGCCGCGATTTACTTCTGATCGCTGGCGCCGAGGCGAGCTTTCAGCAAATCACCCAGGGTGCCGAAGCCGCCCTCGGCCTTGAGCTTGGCGCGGTATTCTTTGTGCGCGCGGCGCTCTTCGTCCTCTTTGAAGCCGCGCAGGCTGAGCTTCGGCTCACCGGTGCGCGGGTCGAGGTCGACCACCTTCAGATCGAGCACGGTGCCTGGCTTGAATACCTTGCGCAGGTCGGTCCCGCGCGCGGTGCCGGTCTGAGCGCCCGGGATGAAGCCGCGCGCAGCGCGACCGGTGACACCCATCAAGCGGACGAGCACGCCCGCCGCCTCACCTTTGACCACCTCGGCCTTGACCAGCGCATTGCGCACGATCTTTTGCGGAGCCTCGTTGGCATGCTCGGGCTTCGGGGCCAAGTGGAAGGTGAGCTTCTTCGACCGCGGGTCGAAGTGGTGCACGAGCACCTCGACCTCTTGGTCGAGCTTGAGCACGGCTTCCGGGTGCTCGATGCGCTCGAGCGACAGATCCGAGACATGGAGCAGGCCGTCGATGCCTGGCTCGAGCTCGACGAAGGCGCCGAACTTCTCCAGCCGCGTGACCTTGCCTTTGTGCTGCGAGCCTTGCGCGTACTTCTGCTTGGCGACGGCCCAGGGATCTTCGACCAGCGCTTTGCGGCTGAGCCAGATCTTCCCGCGCTCGTCGATCTTGGTGATCTTGACTTCGATGCGGTCGCCGGCGCGAAACAGCTCGGTCAACGGCACGCGGGCGTCGTGGCTGGCTTCGGAGGCGTGCACCAGGCCTTCCAGATTCTCGGCCTCGGGCAGGGCGACGAACGCCCCCCACTCCACGACCGTGCGCACCACGCCGTTCATCACTTGGCCTTCTTGCAGCAAGGTGATGGCGTGTTTGCGGCGCTCGTGCGCTTCCGCCTCGAGCATTGGCCGGCGCGAAACGACCACGTCACGGCCGCCCTTTTCGTACTGCACGACCTTGAACTCGACGCGTTGTCCGACGAGCACCGCGAAGTTCGCGTTGGCCGGATGCAAATCCATGCCGGAGGCGGGAGCGAAGGCGCGCAGGCCGTCGATGTCGACTTCGACTCCACCTTTGATCACGCCGGTGATCAAGCCGGAAACCAACGAGCCGTCTTTGGCGGCTTGCTCGACCTTGGGCTTCGCTTCTTCTTCGCGCAGCGGCTTGCGCGTGAGCACGACCAGGCCACCGCGCACGCCGTCGTTGTGAATGCGCGCGACGAAGCGATCGCCCACCGCGGGCACCAGATCATCCGGTTCCATCTCGTTGCGATCGAAGATGGCCAGCGCCTTGCCGGAGAGGTCGACCATGATTGCGGTCTCGAGCACCGCGGTCACCTTGCCGAAGACCTCTTCACCCGTGTGGAAGGGCGCACGGTCGCTCGCGCGATGGTGCTGCTGTGAGCGAGGCGGCCCGCCTTCGCGCGCTTCCGCGTTGGCGGGGCCCGTTCCGGGACGCTTCTTTTTGCGACGACGCTTCTTCTTCGGCTTGT
>Ga0247780_1000818_pt1 | contig 24704 bp, 25 predicted proteins | sample UWRJL079202R5_FD_179927 | JGI IMG/M metagenome (GOLD analysis project Ga0247780, IMG submission 179927) | Plant litter microbial communities from Arlington Agricultural Research Station in Wisconsin, United States - UWRJ-L079-202R-5 | ecosystem: Environmental > Terrestrial > Plant litter >... | reverse complement strand
CCCTCTGCGCATACCACTCCGCTCTCGAGTTCGGCTTCCCTCCCGTCCCCTCGTCCAGAACGGTATTAAACTCCTTGAAGTCCCTCCATTCCATCTCACGATCCGAGAAATCAATCGGCGCCTGCCACTCCTCTCGCTGTCGGAGCTCGTCTGGACGTTGCCCCCCGCGCCGTCCGCCGCGTCCACGGCGAGGTTTGAAGCGGACTGTGTAGGCTACTTTGATGAGGTGTGGGCGGGAGAGACATTCGAGTGTGGCGAAGATTGCGGAGGGGAGGAGGCGCGAGGTGAAAGGGGTGTCGTCTTCGGGGTAGGAGGGGAGGGAGGGGAGCCAGATTTTGTTTTGGGCGTGGAGGGTGCGGATGCGGCGGTACCAGTTCATGAGGCTGGGGATGGGGTGAGTTTTGATCGACTCGGGGTTGAGGGGGTGAGGACGGGGAGGGGTTGTGAATGTGATGCGGCCGATGGGGATTGCGGAGGCTACGTGGAGTGTTGTGTTGACGATGGAGTAAGGGGCTGTGGTGAGTGAAAAAATGGGAGCAGAGGGGTTAGAGCGGGCGTGGATGGCAAACTGGGAGGAGACAGCGGGATTTGGGTGGGGGTTCGCCCAGTAGGGGACCCAAGAGGGGCCGTTCCGGGGTGGGGAGGTGGTTGTGATACCGGCATCACAGAGCATGGTAAGTGCTGGGGGGTGGGCAGCGACGATAGAGGTGAGGAAATGCTGGAAGCATTGTGAGGGAGATTGGTCATAGGTGATGTCGTAGTCCGTAAGGCCTGTGGTGCCGATAACAGCGAGCATTGAGTAGACCATATCGTGGGGTTTCGTGGCCGTACGTTCACGAAGTGCAACGCGAACCCCTTCGAGATACAAAGCCCTATTGGGGGAGGTTTCGTAGTATGAGGTATACCAGCCAGGGCGGAATCCGAAGACGATGTGCCAAACGATCCAGCAGCCATGCCACACGACCCACAGGGCGGGAGGAAAGAGCATGAATATCCACGTAGCTAGTGAGAGAAAGATGCTAATGGATGCGGTGAGGGATAGTGCCGCCCAGAACCAGCCAACTCCTGTCGCCAAAAGGAGGACGTAGCCGAGGATGGTTTTGAGCAAACGGGCAGTTGTGTTGTGCTCATCAAGAGCAGCCAGCTTTTCGTAGTTGCTCCCAAGTACGAACCGTGTGGTCTCTCCGCCGTCGTCTTTGTCCGTCGAATGGCTCCCAAACTGGAGCCACATGGCGATGGTGGTACGCCAACTTTCGAGGGAAGTAGCCGTTGCAGCGGGCACCGGACCGATAAGTCTGAGCGGATCTTGGGAGTTGATTGTGAGTGCGCGCCACCAGGAATGTCGGAACATGAGATATGTTGCCAGGTCTTCCCAGGAGAGTATCTTGTTGCCGCAAACAATGGTCGGATTGGGGGAGAGAATGATCTCTTGATATGTCCACGCTCGCCGAATCCAGTCTCGGGCGAATATCTCGTCCAGATCCACTCCACGCGCAATCCAGCGGTGTGTCACCCAGATTCGGAGACGAGAAAATGCCTCGGACAAAGTGCGAATCCTCGCTCGCCACATGCACGCCGATGTCGCGCGCAAGCCCCGCGGCCACTCGTCCCGCGACGTGACCAGATCAAACGGCAACCGGGCACTCATCTTGGCGCACAGGGCCAGGTAGTCCATTGTCTTGTCTGAATTCCCGTTCCCTGGACCTAGCCAGATGTACAGTTGCTCACACCCGGCATAGATTCGGTTCATCAGCGGGATTTGCGATGTCTTTTCGTCCTCGTCGTCTTGGTTGATGCAAATGGAATCGACCCAGATCGTGATGTCGCCGAACCGATTCCGGAGATGTTGAAGTGCGCTGTAGCAGTTTGCGGTCAATTCGAGGTCGAATTCCTGGGGTTGGCATTGCAAGTAATAGCAAGGGGCTGATGTCGGTCCCCAGGTGTACGAAAGCGCGGTGTATGATGGAGCTAGATCGAGAGAAACGACGCGGATTTTCCCGATCAGCGGACTGTCGCCACCGGATGTAGCCACTGAGATGTCAAGGACTCGGATTGACTGCGACGCGTCTGTCAAGGGGATGGTCTGGTAGAATCTGCTCCGCGGGCTCGGAGCCGACCCGGAGGTGGGATCACCCATCGTTGGCGTCAACGACAGAGGCGACTGTCACATCAATGACGTTAATTTTTTGGGTTTGAAGATCAATTGAGCAACTTGAACATTGAGTGCGGCCAGACAAGCTTTTGTTTCGTCTTGGATGTATCTCCGAAGAAGGTGCGGCTGAGATCTGCTCTTGCACGCACCTTCCCCTGGTTTCAGCCTACACACCATCACATCCTCGCCCTGCAGGAGACCTGACCTCCTGGCACTGCGCGTCAAGTGGGGTTCAAAATGCCGCCAGAAGGGTCGATGAGCCGCAAGACAGGGAGGTTGGTCAGGTGACCTACCCGTAACTGGGCTTTCATCTAATCGTGCCTTTTCTTTGGTTGGCTCTGCACGTTACCTCTGTGTTTTCAAACCCCGCTTTCACAGGCCGAATCCCGGAAAAGCCTCAGACCATTTTCTTCACCAATTTTGTGTCTCCCGCTCATGCAGCTCGTTCCCTCCAGCCGCCACTGGACGTTTGCTCTCAGTACCGTTTACCTCGATCCTCGAACATGGCCGACCTACCCAGTTCTAATTCACTCTGCCTACGGCTTGTCATCCCTGCTCCAGTCGTTGTGTGTATACTTGGAGCTGATTTGTAGCCTCCTACGGATTATTCGCGAGATCTGTATTACTTCAGGCTACACAGATCATACATAGAAAAACTGACATCCCGCCCGCTGGGCGTGTTGTGTTCCTTCAACCGCCAAACCGGCACCACTACCATCACCGAGGAATTCCTACCTACCTACCATTACCGAGTACCTAACCCAACGAGACTCCCTTGACAGCCACAGCTCACGGCATCCTCCGAACGACAACCTCCGGCTTACGAATCCCAATGCGAAACCTCGGGACACGACTCATCTTGTCAAGCACCGTGGTGTTCATGCGCAGCACTGTCTCCCGGTAGAAGGTTTGCATGGTAAAGTCGTACGAGCACCCGATGGCGCGCTGCATGCCGCCTTCGACAGCGCATAAAAGGAGACACGTGGGCGGCCGCACGGCCTCGAACAAGGTGACCTCCAAGGTATATGTGTTGATGAGTGTGAAGATCTAGTGGTGCTCCGTTAGTATCACGCCGGAACATCGCCGGGGGGGGAACGTGGTGCCATACCCGCTTCGAGCCCGGCATTGCCACCTTAGCCAGTTCTACCTTCTCCCGGACTGTAGGGTCAGCCAGGGGATCGACGCCGACGCGTTCCCGCCTCTCGTTGAGGCGCGACCGGCTCAGCGGCGACCCGTTCGGGGACCAGGTCATCCTGCCGGAGGCGCAGCCGAAGATGGTTCTCTCGGCCGTTGCAGGGTCCATGTACCCCTCGATGCCGAACAGCGCGGCCTCAACGCTGCGGAACTGGCCCCCCAGAAGGAGACGAATCAGCCCGGGCGTGCGGAAAAAGGTAACAATGGCGAGGAGTAGGAGTAAGACGGCGAAGGCGAGGCCGGGGGCATCAATACTGAGGGAGTAGTAATACGAGGAATAATAGTAGGAGGACTCTGCAACCCCGCCGCTCTTCGCGAGTTGGATGAATGGCTGGAGGCGGGAGTTGAGCAGCCAGCTCCCCGCGAATAGGATCCAGCCGTTGAGCTGCAGCAGCAGGGAGGCGAAGGCGCGGCGCCATGAAAAAAGCCTGGTGAAGCCGACGGGATGAAAAGACTTCCACCGGATGCTGGCGCCGTATGCCCCATCGAGAACGACGCTGTCGCACTCGCAGACACCGGCTACCTGCACGTACGGCGTCACATCCCAGGCTGAGCAGCCATACGCGTCCGACATGTAGTGCCATGCGGCGTTGTCGCCGCTGGGTGGTATCATGCACAAGTAGCGCTCGATCAGGGAGTCGGAGTCGTTTGCTAGGGATAGCCTTTGAGGGGTGTGAGTCAAGGGGGGTGGTACGGGGGGGACGGCTGGGGGAGGAACACGAACCGGGAGAATGCTTGGAACGGGCTGTCGGTTCTGTCTACCTCGGGGCGCATCCGCAAGAGCCCCATGAGCGCGTACGCCTGGTCGCCCGGCAGGTATTGCGTAGTCTCACGGTGGTACAGACAGCGGAGAGCCAGGACGGCGAGCTCAAGCCGACTGAGAGCCAGCGTGCCGAGATAGTGATCGGTGAGCTGGCGGGCCTCCACGGCGTCTGCCCAGACCTGTGCCGCAAACTGGCTCTTTCTGAGAACGTAAGGCCCCCTCTCTTCGTCGCCCCGAGTGTAGACGGTAATCTCGTCGCCGGGGGACAAGAGCACCTCGGGGAAGGTCCACATGCGGCGGCCCCATTGGGTTAGAAGGTTGCTGATGTCGGGAGCCCGTCCAGTCTTGGTTGGGCTCAGTGATGGATCGGCCGCGTCTCCGAGGGCAATGGTCATGGCTTCTGCTCCGCGCAGAACATCGGCAATCCGGTATACCTACGCACACCATCAGTGCCGAAAACATACGAGGGAGGAACGGGTTTGCTTTTTCCAGGGGAGAGGAACTTACATCCGACTCCAGCTCGTTCTTGTTCCTCATGCAGCTGCAGGCGACCCAGTAGGCGGGAATACCAGCCTGACGTGCGGCAGTCTCGGCGATCCTGTGAAGAGCCTGGAGGTCCGAGGGGCTGGCGTGGCTGAAGTGCTCGGTCGAGTAGGCAACGAAGAGATACCTCAGGCTCGGCGTCCGGCCAGCGCCGGCTTCCCTGGTCTCCCAATCCTGGACGGACAGGACGTCGACTCCTCGGCACTCTGCAAGCTCGGGATCTCGTAGAAAGCACAGATGGCGGGGCTTCAGCGTACGGTATGCGTGGTGCGCACTGGGCAGCGGCTTTCCTCTGCTTTGTTCCAACGGATTGTTCCACACCTTGGCGTCACCATAGTACTTGTACAGGACGGGTGCGTAGTTGCCGTTGAAGCGCCATGCCATCGGGGTCCGTATTCCAGAGAAAGGCTAGCCCACCCAAAGAAAAAAACGAGGCGTTAGCGTCGGGGCGAATGAGGGTGCCTCTTGAGGGGCAGCGCATGATATTCAAACGTACCACAACCATCATGGCCACCATGAAAACAAGCGACTGCACCAACTCCACCGTGTACGAGCCGTTGCTGTAGTTCACGACCCACGATGCGAATCTGACCCTGTACGGCGCCATCTTGCGGACATAGGTTCGACGCCAGGTGGCCTCGTTCTTCCTGGACAGGGCATTCTTCCAGACGTCGTCGGAGCACGCTATCATGAGCGTTCGCAGCTTACCGTCGCCGCTGTGGAGATAGCGATCTGTCAAGGGATGGACCGTCTCGCGTCGTGCGAAGTCGCGGTGCCAGAAGCGGGGCTGCGGTCCTGAGGCCACCTCGGGCGCATATTCCCATCGCGGTAACATGTAGTGATGCGGCCGCTTGCCCCTGCAGGAGAGGTAAGCGCAGCAGCAGTTCCAACCCCCATTTAGATATTTTGGGTTTTTGTTCTCCTCTTCCTACGGGGGGCGGGGGCATCGACAGTCAGTATGCGGACTTGAGGGTTGAAGGGTCGCGTAGGATAGAGACACATACCGTGTAGTCTGCGGGTATCAAATCGTAGCTCGGGGAGATCTGAGCTTGGGCGGCCAAAGACGCGGCGGGATTGGCTGCGGAGATCGGTGACTGTCTTGACCGTCAGTATTTCCTGCTCTTATCCTGGGTCCAAGTCCTTGATTCAGGCAAGAGAGGAGTAGGCGTACCGACGAGATCTCCGTACCGGGACGGAAGCCCCGGCCAGAAGAAACATATGCCGCGTGTTCATACTGATATGCAACGGGCGAAATGAGAGCAGGGGGGGGGCTGGGGCTCATGGGAGTCCCGCGCCGCTCAGGGCTGCCACCGACGGGTATCTTGGTAGAATCCATGGCCGGGGTAGCAGTCGCCGAGGCTGAGGCGGCTGAGGGGTGCCGAGTGTGGAGGTCTTGGCCCAGGCCCAGGCCCATCTGAGAGGGTACTGTCAACAGCGGCCTGGTGGTAGTTGGGGCACGAGAAGTCACCCACATTGGGGGGGGACGGCGGAGTGTAGCTGCCGCCGTGCTTGGGCGGGAGCTGAGCACAGGCTGGCGGCTGCGCCTCAGGCTGATGCGAGTAAGTCAACTTGGAAGAGATTGATCGCAAGGGCTCACTCACCTGCGGGGGAGTATACGATCCTCCGTGCATCTTTGTCTGCAGTCGTTCCGCTGAACACTTGAGAGGCCCGGGCGAGGAGGGCATGGCCCCGTCCAACTCTCTTGTCCGTCCGGCTCTCTTATGTCCATTTCACCCACCCGTCGAGGCCTGCCGCTCGGCGGTTGTCGAGACGAGATCCTGGCATGTGGCTCGACGATGGTGGGCTGACGGAAGGCAAGGCTGTCACCAAAAGTCGAGAATCCCGTGCCAAGAGATGGTTCAGCTGCGCGCGGCTTGCATGTAATATTGCGAGCAATCTCATGTCAGGAGAATTGGGACGAAATCCCCCCCCAGTTTGGTGAAGTGGTGTGGGGTGCCTCGGGGTGGTGGCGTCGATGTGGCGGGATTATTGCTCTTTGGCTGTCCGACAAAACGCGACCGCCGAGATTGCAGAAACATTCAGCCCCATGCAGGCGATGGACTTGGAAATGACCAGCTCCAAAGTCGCTGTCGAGGCGGCCGCAACGGAGAGCGTCCGAGAAGCTCACCCTCCACCGAGTCCCAACGCAAAAACGCCAGACCATGTCGCATTCGTCACCGCTTACTTACTTTACCTAGGTAGATAATTACCTACGTATCCTCACAACCTCTAGCTGGCATTTCCCATCCCTTTAAATCGTCCTCAACATCGACCGTCCTCCAGTCCTACACACGAACCGAGCATGTCGTGGGCCACCGATGACGACCCTGTCCGAGAATTCGAGGCTCAAGCGGACAGGAATAATGATGATTTACCATCGCCGTTTTCGCTCGATATATGGGAGAATAATCCGGGTGCCTACTTGTTTCGCACAATCATTCTTGACCTTGGCTGACTTTCAAGACCGACCCAACGAACGCTGGGACAGACTATCGGATCCTGCCTATCTTGAGACTCCGCCGAGCAGTTTGCGGATAGTGTGCGCTCTGCCAACAAGAACAACTCCTCGGCGGCGCTTGAGGCTAACATCTCTGGATAGGCAGATTTGCACCGCTGGATCTGCCACAGCGTGCTACAAAGGCTCCCTTTCTTAAATTGTTCAGGTCCCTTGGAGTCCCATCAGCCTTCATCCGGGAGAGGCTGCAGTCGGTAAGCCATAGCTTCGGCTCGGTTAGTAGCGCCGACAGGCGCTGCGCTTGGTTTCACTTTCTGTGCAAACACATCGAAGTAGCCTCGGGTCCGATCCCAACAGTCGTCCACCACCCGATCCCCAGCTACCCGCCTCCACTTCCATCACCGCCTGCAGCTGCGACAATGTACGGCTTCGGTGAAACTCTGGGAACCCAGAAGGCCACGCAAGCTAGCACCCTACCCCAGGCCGATTATAGTTACCGGCGGTCCGGGTTCTTCTTGGATGCTACCAGCACGCGAACCGCATTGCTCTGCTCTGCTGTTTTGGAGCGAGCAGCCACGTTCGCCAGAGACTAGAGCGGTTTCTCCAAGGCCGGGCCTGGGACCAAGCGTTGGACGAGCCGTATGTCCTTCTCGATGTGGTATTGGATGGACTGTACTTGGCGGTGGATACCAACGTATGGAGTATGAATGCCGTTTTCGGTGCGTTGGAGCATGTGCGTTATACCAAGCCCCGGAGGCCGAGGACGGCATGCTGATGAAACTCGCAAACAGCGGTTGTTAGCGGCTTCCACTTCTCGACAGCACGCACCGAAACGAAAACTCACCTTTGCTGAGCTTCACAACGTGGCGAAGCACATCACCCATCTCAGCGAGACGGTCGAGTCGTGTCTCCTCCTCTGCGAAAGCATCCTCCTCCGCCTCAAGGCCTCGGACGCATTTGCAGGGACGCAATCCCAACCCAGTCAAGACCCTGCGAGGGCCAACCGCGCTCGCCAGGAGCTCCGAGACTTGCTGCTCTACCGGCAGTCCCTATTCCGTTCCACCAAGCTCCGGCTCGAGAGTCTGAACCGCCGAGTCACGAACTCCATTGGGCTCTCGTTCAACCTTCTCACCTCGGCTGATTCCATCACTCTCATCCAGCACTCCAACATCATGAAGATCATGGCCGCCATCACGATTATCTTTCTGCCTACCACGGCAGTCGCGGCAATCATGGGGAGCCAATTGTTTGCCAGCTCTTTTGTGGATGGCGGATGGGAGGTGAGAGCGTGGCCGCTTTTTGGTGCCATGTGGGCTGTCGCCATTCCTCTTACCGCTGCCGTTCTGCTTTGTGCTTCGTACTGGCACTGGAGGAATACCCGCCACAAGACCCCGGTAAAGAAGGTTGCAAGCCTGTCCCGGCGGATGACGCGGATTTCGGCGGACGGTAGCCGTGCTCCGATCCCGTGAGCCGACACTCACTGCGATTTTGGTGTATACCTAAGCTTTGGTAGGTAAGTAGGTACCTAGGTAGATAAGTAGGTAGGTGTCTAGGCAGGTAACTTTAAAGCTACGGCGCAATCGAGTCAGCCTCTGGGGTTTTACTAATGAGGTGCTTGCGGTATGTGTCTGCTGACGCTACAACTAATTGGAGGGAACTAGCGCTGCGGTACAGTACATGTGCTGCTCTAAAGTTGGAGAGCACCGTCGCAAACTTTCATTCCGCCAAACTGCCAAATTGTCAATTCGCCCATCAATCCACCGCGCCCAACTCCTCAACAATGGCTGCAGCTCTCGCCCCTTCAACCTGGCGCGTGCTCGGCCTGTCCGTGGCCTCTGGATACACGGGTCTCGGCCTGTTCGCCTTTTGCCTCCCGCACCGCGCGGCCTTTCAGTACTTCGCAATCCAGCCACGAGACGACGACTTTGAGGACGATGACAACAAGGTGACCTCGGTGACAGCTGCCGTATCCCTCTTGGTGCCACTCATCGGCGCCCGCGATCTGAGCATTGCCGCGGCACTGTGGACGCTTGGCTACACGGCCAAGTGGGGTGAGTTTGGTACCGTCGTCGTCGCTGGATCGATCCTGTGCGCCGCTGATGCTATCGCGATTTGGAAGCATGGCGGCCCGCGACTGTACGTTGAGAAGTGTCACCTGAGAAGGTGCCGATCAGGGCTAATGGATTTCCATAGTGGCTCAGCGGTGGCTCTGGGAGCGTTGAGCTGGGTTGGGATTGGGCTTGTCTTGCAGAGGCAGTAGGTAGGGACCACTGCCCTAGCGATATTGGAGTGCCACCACGATTTGAGCGGCGTCGCCCGCGGCGGATGACGGGACTGCGATGATAGGGAGTCCAAGAGCGACGGCCTGAGGTGCTTGACGGAGACAAGGTTAATTGACCGAATGATTTCCAAGTATTCACAACGGCAGCCATGATCAAGAACCCAGGCTCCAACGGCCCGATTGCATTTGAAGTTACACCCCACTGTCGAACGCTTTCTACCCTAACTTGAACATGTTGACTCATGTCTGGCTAGTGGTGTGGGTTCATTGTTGTCCGGCCCCAATGACTCCTCATACTCTAGTAGTCGGTCACTGAAAAAACTAGGCCTCATCCAAAGATAGTTATGCTACATCAGGCTCGCTTCACCCTCGGCTCACCACCGCTCACCACATCACAAAATGCCAACTTTTCGCGATGAGGGATAGCCCAAGGGTTCCACTACCCTTGTGGCGGGAACAATGGCAGCTACTGAAGAGTCCTACTGCGGCACTGTATGTCCCGCGACGGCAACGGTGCCCACCGAACTGACGCGGCGCAGCAGAGTCCGTAACCCATTCAAAGCCACATGATATTCGCCAGGTAATTCAATAACATATCGTCTGACCTGCTACCCCTTCCGATCCCACTCCTAATCATCATCCGAGATCGTCTACCGCACAAGCAGTTGGTCCGATGCTCGCTCCCGGAGCTGCGGGCGGAGCTGGTCTCAACCCAAACGTTCATCCTCTGTTTTGTGCTGGGCCCAGCATCTTCAGCGTACGCATCGGCCCGCCGTCCTCGCCATACCCGCTCTGACCCTCGCTGACGTGTCACAGATTATCGCCGCCATCCTCAACCGCTACTACAACTTCAGCAACCCCCACGATTAGGGTTGCGTTGACTGGTGCGCTGACGAGGTTGCCCCCTCCATCCTCGTCGGCAGCGTCCCACAATGCTGGCCGCTGTTGCGGTTCGTGCCTGAGGTCAGCACTTGGCCCGGCTCTAACGAGACAACGAACAGACACCCAAGCCCCCACCGAACAGCCTGGCGTGCCTGGGTACTTACATCTACCTGTTGCGTACTTTGGTTGAAAATCATCAAAAGCGACCGCACACGACAACCAGGTCATCCAGTCCGCCAACTCCCACTTGCCACGCGTGCTACAGCCGCCGCCCTGAAGATCTGCATCCCTTTGACGCATCGACCACCGGCTGTAAGCCATCGGACGAGCGACCCTTCTACCTTCTTTCCCACAACCTTGGCTGATCGCATTTTGGCGCTTGAATTGGCTGACTTGGCTGGATTTTGTGGCGTTCGCGCAGGATGTGGTTGCCGCTCAGTTGGGTGCCCCCCCCTGACACCTTACCCCAGTTAGTGCTCACCCCAAGAGTACAATACAACCCTGGTTTTTTTGTTAGCTTAGTTCTTCGGACAGGAGTCTCAACTCAAAGTTGAAAACTCACAACTTTACCGCCAAGAACGCTCTCTCAACGCAATAAACGAAAAAATATAAGCGGCTAGAAGATATCAATCTATTCGTCTTCTTTTTGTGGTGGAATATTTGTTCGTGAAATGTGGAAAGTTGGGAATTGACAATGCCAAGCCTCCGCAACCACGCTAACAAAAAAACCAGGGTTGTATTGTATGTACAAGCTTGGGTGGGATCACACGCAGCTGACCAGGGAGCTCCCCCGCAACATACCACCTCACCTTGCTTTTGTGGAGGGGGGTCAATGCGGCCTGGTTTCTTGGACGAGGTTTCTTGGACGAAAACGGTACACCTCAATCAAGAAATCTTTGGGGTGCTGGGAGGCTTTTGTGAACTCGCGATAGATATGGAAATTGGTAGCTCATTTTGCCTCGACCTTGGGTGGACCGATCTTGCGTCTATATTGAGTTGACGCCATTGGCCAGCCAAGACTGGCTGAGCGTTGATGTTTCATCGAGGCATTTTGCTGCGTATTTTTGTACCACGTACAGGGGTTCGAACCGAGAGGCCTCAGCTCACGCTCCTTTAATTTCTCGCGTCGCGGTCGTGCTATTGAGAACATCAATCTGAACTTCACTTCTAACCTCTTCACTTTCCACACCGTCACAAGCAAATCTATGGGCAGAGGAGGCCGTATTTCCTGGAGACCCGAAGACCTCTTCGGCGCTAGTGCCGTCATCGAAGGCCTCGCCGCCCTCGCCATCGCGATCACCTGGGTCTGCGCCCTGATCCGCATCAAAATCAAGGGCGATGCGGCGCGAAAATGCTTCGTCTGGCTCCATGCCAGTATGATCATCTTGTTCATGTACAGAATCCCTTTCCGATTCACACCGCGACTCCCAGGGGCAACAACTGACACCGTAACAGAGGCTATCTCCTCAGCATGACCGCCTCTGCCGTCTACAACTTTCTTCATACTCCTGTTCATTACACGACCTACGAAATCGAGGACCTTCTTTATACTGGCCGCCTTCTAGAGCCTATGGGACGAATGTTCCGTCGAATCGGCGCCGCCCTTTGCGCCGTCATGATCGCCGAGACCGCCGGAAGCATAAGTACAGCTTCTGCACAGAACCCGCTCCCGTTGACTCGCGCCGGCGTTCACATTTCATCAATAATTGCCAGTGTCTTCGCACTGGCAGAGTGTATCATTGCGGTGCTGTTCGTGAATGCAAACGCTTCGTCAAAGTACTCCAGTCCGAGGGTCGATGACCAGTTCAACGGGAGCAAAACGGCCATGATACTCGGTGGTGTTGCGGTGATTGTACTCATCATCGGTTCGATCTCGGTGATGACGGCTGCGGTGAAGGCAGCTAAGGTGACTGTGGGTGGGGAGTTGACAGTGGTAAGTCTCTTGGACGTGCGCCGATTCGTGGGTCGGGCTACTCACATTGAAACAGCCCGTCAACCTCATGATGGCCGCTGCAGCTGTCTTTCTAATTGTGAGGTTTTGGAGCATTTCTGAGCTGTCATTGCTATTTGCACCGAGGCGCCAAGACACCAACAACCTGGCTTGGTTTTATATTGCTGACGCTGTTATGGATCGGGTAGGCACTTTTCTGGTTCTTTTGTCCGTTTACTATATCGGTGTCAGGAAGAAGGAGGGGTTGTGGTCGCCTGAAAGGTTGAGCACCGAGTACTAGAATGAGGCGGGCACTGAGTAGAGAAGTCAAACTTCAGGGGGGGCTCTAGACATATATCTTATCAAGAACTGCATTCACCACTCATGGATATTAGATCTTCCTTTCACTGGTGATCTCGTAGGGCTTGCTCGATATTTGGGAGGCAGCCACATGGAGGTTCAGCTCCCCTGCCAAGACAATGTCGATCCCTAGCAACTCCTGACAATCCGGGGGCTATGCAACAGCCAGTTCACGACCCTAAAATCGACACCATGAATTTCCCTTTCCTTCTTCGGAACTGAGCGGTTGCCGCCTTGGCCTGAGCCAGACTGAGCCAGACTAAGCAAGGGGATCACGGTTCTGGGCTGCCTCGGCTACAGTTACCACGGGTCTAAAATGTTGTTGGAGTTACGAGGAGCCAGTTTTAGGGCCTCTACCACCACCACCTAGCTGCGCTTTCCTTCACTCCAACTAAAGGGGAAGAAAAAACCTGTAATTTTAACAGGTTGATAGATTATATATATTATGTTCGGATTTTCAAGCGTTACTCTCCACCTTTTCCAGTGTCTCTAAAGCAGTTACGCCCAGGTCAAGTTGTCCATTTTTCTAAATAACTTGAACAAATGGGTATTCGAAATATAAAACAGGGCCAAACCTAGCCTATTTATGGAGAATTCAGAACTGGAATACGTATTATTATACGGCTTATAATAGGAAAGATAGTACTGTTTACAGCATTTTAATAATAATTATTATAATAATAATCTATTAATAAATAAAACAATAAGAAGTAGTAATTACGTTTATTGTACTGTTTTTATGCATAATCCAGAACTGGAATCTGTTTTACCATATGGCTTAAAGTGAGAAAGATATTACTATTTAAAGTTAAATAATAATAGTTATTATAATAATAACCTGTTAATAAGTAGAATAATAAGAAGTAATAATTATATTTTCTATACAGTTTATTATGTGGAATCCCGAATAAGAACTCTTTTTACTACACAGCTTATAATAAGAAAGATATTATTGTTTAAACTAAAATAATAATTATTATATTAACATAAACTGAAATATCTCTCTTGTTTAGTAGCTATTCCAAATGGGGCTTTAGATTAAGAATCCCAATCCCCACGCAAACCGCGGCAGGGAGCCACAAGGCAACCGTGAGGTTAGCGATAGCCCCATTACTGACTGACCAGTTCACGTTGCGTGCATATGAGCATCGACATCGTCATAACCATGCCCACCGCGGCAAACATGCTCCCTACGGTCCCTCTTACGGCTAAGGGGACACAAGGTAGATCTATATTGCACTTAACGTCGCCAGTGACTATAGCTTCTTATGCGGTGGCAATTAAGTATCACTCAGTGAGATCTATGCGTCTAGGACCTCTAGATCTACGATCTGCTTAACAGTGTACTGCCTGAGAGTTACGCTAGCCTTTGATCAGTCATCTTACTCCCATCCCACCTTGTAGCAATTGGACTCTGTCCGCTATTATGATCTGTCTTTACCTAAGCCACCCAGGTGTCCCAGAAGCAGGCTGTAACAAAATAGCGTGTGTGGGTTAGCTCTATATAAGGAAGGAAAGGGATAGGCTTAGATTAGGGTATCTGGTGATAGAGGTGGGGGATGTTATTATTATGCTGTGTGGGTCAAGGGTGCTGTATGTGTTGAGGCTAAGGGAGGATAGGATGTGGACATTTGCGGGACATGTGTATGTTTGGGATACGATAAATGGGCAGGTAATGGGTATAGAGGGTAGGGGGGTTGAAGAGAGGATATGTATTCGTTGAGGTAGATTTGTATGTATACTTCTTGGATGCCAGTACTTGACTTTCAGAACTCAATCTTAGTTTATATTCCTTCTTTCCACACTATCCCGGTACCTAGTCGGAGCGGCAGATGTTGCTGATCGAGGGACGCAACGCGCACATGGCAACTAGGATTTGGATAACCCCTACGACCAAGGCCAGGGTCCCAAATAGGATCGTAACCCCGAAAGCCCAGACGGTAATTACAAGGGCGTGGCGCTCGAACCACCTCAATTCAGGGGTGGTAGGAGTCGGGTCGTCAGCTTCCTCGATGATCATTTGCAGCCGCGCGGCCCAGTGTGGATAGCACATCTGGAGCTCCCCGACGCTCCTCGGGGGCAGCTTGTAGTCTTGCAGGCCACTCGGGATGTCCATGACCGTGGGCGAGGTCAGGGCGGAGTCCCTGGGGCCGTTGGTCTCGCGGATCTGGTCCGCCACCCACCTCTCGTCCTGAAAGGGAAAAAGGAGCCTGTATGTCATGAGGGTCTCCCACAAAAAGCCAGCGTCGTAGTAACCCCTATCCGCGCGCGCCACCGAGACCCGGCCGTCACATCAGTCTGAGGTTCTCGTGGTGGAGTGATAAACGGGGGTCACTCACCCTGGCAGCTGCATGTCTGTAACGTTGACTGTGATGGCGTCTACCGGTGTTCTCTTGAGAGCAGCCTCCAGCATCGAGACGTACTGAAAGACGTAGAGCTTCTTAGGTGCGTTGTCCGTGTAGAGCTTGAGGTGGTCTGAGAGGGTGTCGGTCCACACCAGTTCCATCTGGGCGCGGGAGCGCAGGTAGCGGGCGCGTAGCTTGTTCTTCTTGATGGGCACGGAGTTGGAGTCCTCGTCCTGCATGTCTAGCGGGAAGACATTGTTGACGGTTGTCCGCAGCGAGTCTGTCGCTTACCACCGGATGCCGATCCCGTATTCGGTGGGGGGCTCAACGTTGATGTTGAGGTGTAGCATGACCTTAACAGCCCGGGCGAGAACCAGATTGAGAAAACGGCCTGTAGCGTGCTCGTCGGCTAGCAGCTTCTCGGCCAACCCTAACGAGATTTCAGGTGTTGATGCCGATGCCGATTCCGATTCCGCGGAGCGCGAGGGTTCGCCCGGAGATGGCCGTGCTTTAACTTCTTTGCAATGATCGATCAGCTCGGACTGAATTTGACTCCTTTTCTTTTCCGAACGTCTCCTCAGAAACTGCACCAGGAACAGCACGTTGCCGTGCGCCACAACGGGGCCAGCCTGAATCTCCTCCTCGTAGTACTCAAAATACGCGCTCGCCGAGCGCTGGATCTGTTTGATGTGGTCTTCTGGCACTCCGCATACCGTCTTGAGGATCTCGGCCTTTCTCTGGCTGTCCATTACTGTCGGGCTATTGTTGAAAAAAAAAGGGAGGAAAAAAGAAAAAGAGCAAAAAATTGTTTGAGGAGGAGATAAATGTGCAGACAATCGGTTGAAACTTGAGTGCCCTGAAGGTGAAGAGAGGTGTGTTCGAGGTTCCGGAGGATCTCAGCTAAAATATGAGGCAACCGAAAACCAGCTGGCGCGACTCTGTGCTGGCACGCTTCTTTTGGGACCTCGTGGCGTGTGCGCCAGCGCGGGGAAACCTGTCCTGGTTTTGATGACTCCAATGCAATGAGCTTCATGTTGCAATCCAATTGGGCAGTTGCTGCCGCCACGTGCCGTGTCAGGCAGTATGGCGGCCTGACCGAGGCGCTTCGAGCTGTTGGGCCGACCGTTGGTCGTGCATCTGGAGTATCATCACAAGCAATGACACAAGTCATCCATTTTGCCCTGCTCTGGACTGGCTGCAATTGCATGCTCTCTGTCTTGTTTCTGTCTTCCGCGTCCAACCATGCCACTATTCGGTGGAGGTGGTAAGAGAAACCACACTCCGGCCAACCCGACCGAAGCTCAGGCCATCATCATTGAGAAGCTGCTGCATAGACCCAAGATCATCGACTATACCCAGCTCGAGAGTGTAAAGCCTGACGATCTAAGCGACAGGGCCAACATCGTGAGGAAATTCCAATCCTTTAGGCACTGGTTGAAGGACGTTTATGGCCCCTCCCCTCATGTCCGCCTGTATGGGATCAATTCCTACCGGGGTCTAGGGAAACGCTGGGCGGTCATACACGTCGGCTCTCTGGAGGATGCCTTCATCCTGCACAGGGGCCTGTCCGAAAGGAGGAATGCCGGCCGGTACCAGAAGGAGCTGTCGGTCTGTTACTTGCACGAGACGCCCACACAACCAACCTCGGGACCGTCCCTTGTGTTCTCGCCGGCCGCGGAGACCGGCACCGCCGCGGTAAAGTTGGGCTCGCTCTGCGGCCAGCTCGCCGAGTTCAGGAGCATCGCCGACGCGGGCACCCAGGACGCTCCGGTTATCGCCACCATCGGCGGTATCGTGGCGAGGAACGGGCGTCTTTGGGTGGTGACGGCCAGACATGCATCTCCTCCCCCGCATTCCCAGCGAGTACCGCAGCCCGAAGGAGATTCCAAGATCGATCCTAGTGAGTACGACGTGGACAAAATTGAACCGCTCTATGCCATCAAGCCGAGGCAAAGGGGGGGGACGCCGACGGGGGCCACGCCCATCCGGTTCGACTTCGCCCAAGAGATCAGTACGAACCTCGAATACCTCCTCGTCTCCTTGGACAACCCTGCTCTGATGCTACCGAACCTCTTCAGACCGAAGTCCGGCGGCCCCTGCAAGAGCCTGAGGAAGATCGAGCCGAGGCCACGGGCCGGAACGGTTACTGTCTTGGCCGGGGCCAGCGGCTGCCACTTGATGAGGATGCTAGATGAGGAGGTGAACTTCCGCTTGCCGTCCGGCCGGTGGAAGACGGTGTGGGTCCTTGAGCCCTGCACCGCGAAGGATTTTGTAATGGTGCAACCAGGTGATTCCGGCTCTTGGGTGGTGGACCCGGATAGAGGGTCGGTCTTTGGCATTGTCATCGCCTCGACGTCCTTTATGGTGTACCTCATGCCCTTGAGAGACGTGCTCGAGCATGCGCTCGGCCAGGATCGCGAAGGGTGCTGGAGCCTCCCGAGCGCGGAAGAAGTTGCGGCAATTAAGGAAGCCAGCCTGAAACGTCAGGAGCTGGAATCTCTCAAGGAGGCTGCCCTCGAAGCCATCGCCAGGGCCGAGGCCAACCGAAGCAGACTTGGGCGCATCATTCCGTCGAAAACAGCCTCCGGCTTGTCCTCGATGCAGTCCCGTCGCAGACGACGCACCGGGACAAGACCCTTGCCAGGGCCCATGCCGAGCATGAGCTCCCAGGAGCTGACCGCGGTAGACGAAGACGACCCTCTCCTAACGCTGGAGCCGCCTCCTGTGCGCCCAAGCCTTGGTAGAGGTATCAACCCTCCGGATCCTGTTACTCCGCTCATGATGCCGAACTGTAAGTTCTCTGCTTTTTTTGGGGGGGGAGGGGTTACCGGCGAGACTAAGCGGGTAGGGCCTGTATCGATGCTGATGGTATTCTTAACAGATTATCCCTCGAAGTCTGGTTCCGGTGCCTTGGAAGCGCATCCCGCAGGTAGCCGCAATCTGAACACAGTGCCGGGCCTAGCTACATCTTGTCGCGCGGCCTCTCCTTCCCCTCCAAACCGGGTACTCAGGGGTTCGAAAATATCCACACATAAAGCGCCCAAGCCAAGCAAAATTTAGCGAGGTTGCGGGATCGTGAAGAAAGGAATGCAGCATTAATTACTATCCCCTCCTGACGAATCATCTGACCTAGAAAAGCACACAAAACACCCCCAGGCGAAAGCAGACCTCCAATCATTCAACTTGATATCTTCTCCCTCATGATTCCTCCCCACTCCTTTTTCCAGCTAGAGTCTTCAACACGTGGTAAATGCCTGACCTAGTACGCCGTCTACTTATTCTCGCGTACGTCGCTGAGGTTCAAATGTTCCAGGAGCTTGTTATTCTCCACAAGCTGCCGCGTCACCTCGGCAAGTATCTTTCCAGGATCCCCGAGCGCCTTAGCCAGCTTATAATAGCGGTCTTCCCAAGCCTTGATGACTGCGTTGTTCTTCTTGTCCCAGACATGGTACTGCTCCTCAAGGTACTTGACGTCGTCTTTGAGATCATCTCTTTCCTGTTGTACCTTCAGGTACTCGACCTGCAGCCCCTCTTGCTCTTTCTTGGCGCCCCACAGCTCGGTCTTGAACCGCGTTTGGTCTTCGGCTGCCTTCTTAGTGGCAAACTGCAGCTTGTCCTCGAGTGACTTTTTTGTCGCACCTTCCCGGGCAACGATAGAGTCCTTCGCCTTGACGCTGTCCTCCAGCTTCGTCACCTTTGCCACCAACACCTGCTTCTCACCATTTAGCGTCCGGAGTTGGGCCATAAGTCTATCCTTATCTTGGAGTAGGTTCTTTTGGGCTCCTTCAAGCTCCGAGACACGGCCATCAAGACTCTTCTTAGCGCGGCTAAGCTGCTCCACGTCGGCCTTGAGTTTGTGGATCTGGTCTGCAGTTGCATTCGCACGCTCCTCGCCCTTCCGCTGAGCTATGGATGTTACAATTAGACCGCACTGGAAAACAGAGAGGGTAGGACATGAAGACCAAGGAGATGGGGGATTCCAGGGCCGGGGGAAAAGGACAGACTTGAACCAAGGCAGAGGGTACCAGTCCGACCGAAAATTTACACACGGCCAAGAGAGACATTTCGAGGAAAAGACAATGAAAATATAGTAAGACTCACAAACCATGATGAGCTCCATCTGGCGCTTCATCATCTCGTTGAGCCCGTTGAGTTCCTCCTGCGCTCTCGCCCATCCATCCCCGTCCGCCTCTTTTGCGGACGAGGGCAGGACCGGGGACATATCCAGTTGTACCGGCGGGATTCGGTCTCGGACCCGCCCCCGTCCGTTAGTGTTTGATGTGCCAGCGGCCTCATTGATTTGGGCAGGAGCTCCCGAGCCCACAGTAGGCTTAGCGTGAGGTCTACCTGACATAGCCGCTAGACGTTGCTGAGAACTATGTTATTAGTGAGATGCTCCTGGCCTGCCGTTCTATCCTTGCCTCTCACTAACCGTCCTTTGAGGATTGTGGTCAAGAACGGTGGGATGATGCCCGATTGCGGATGCGAAATGAGATGGAGGGATTTTTAGGTGGCTTTGGTAGTGCGTGCGTCCTGTGATGTGATGGTGGCGAAGAACTAAGTAATACCTCTAGTCCAAATGACAATGTTCTAAACTATCAAGATACGGAGTGACAGTGACTTTGCAGAGATTTAATCCAAATGAGACTGATTCTGACATTTTCGTTGGAGGCACCGTTGGCAATCTAGTGACGCCCAAAGCCTGCGGGAGTGCGCCTGACGCCCAACACCCAACGAGAACCCCTCCCAAAAAACGCTCTACTCGCGTGAGCTTGGCTCCAAAAGACGTCGAATTTTCAGCGAAGGCAATTGAACACACACTTCTCCATTCTGGCCCAATAGGCCCACTCAACTCTGTATGCATTGATGCCCAAGCGCGAGTGCCACTTCTCAATAGGACGGATAGTAGAGTTGACAGGCCACAGCGACCACCTCACCGCATCGCCGTACTTTGTCAAGGCCCGTTCGAGCAGCCTCTCTAATGTTTTCATCATGTCCAAGCTTTCGAACGAGCATACCCAGTAAGCTCCGATTGTGCAGCTTCGCAAGTGCAAGTGCTGCCCCTTTCCCAACGCGAAGGGGTTGGCACTGCTCGACGATCGTTTTGAGACTCTCATCAAGATGGAAGTCGTTTCCCTCGGCGACTAGCTTCCTTGTGAGCTGTATGTCATGCATACCTGCTTGAAGGAGCACGTCAACCAGTTGTTTCCCTCCCAACTCTTGCAACGCGGCAGTTTCAACCATCTTGGTGGAAATCCAGACATCGCCTTTTTGGCTGAGCAGCAATTTTAGCATATCGCTGTTAACGAGGTCTCTCCCAGCTGCGGCTTTTAGTAATCTCTCCGTTAATCGCACTTCATCCGCGCGCGTTCGGAGGAGGAACTCAACAATGTCCACTCCACAGCGCAGGTTTTTCGCCGCTGCTAGAAGGAATCTCTCAGTAATGCGAATCTCCCCACGTTCGCGAAGCAAGGTCTCCATCATGCTTACCCCTGCTTTTGGATTCGCAGCGGCAGTTTGCACGCCGCGACTGTTGGGACGATTTATCCAGGATGGGTTGTGTGTGCGGCGCAAGACTGGGAGTCTGGGAGCAAAGGGAACCGACGTGACGCATCTCTTTTGATCTCGGCTACATTTTCGCAACATAGGGTGTGACGTTCGAGTACAACTTTACGTCATAGAGTTTTGACTTGGGAGCAGAATTGCTTCAGCCATGTGGATTCTTGCCCTGTGACTCAACATGCGGTCGGGCTTGGGGTTCTCGTTCCAGGTGTGGTCTCGATGCTCCCGTCGTTTTTATAAGCTCCGCAAACTGGAAGCAGGCTGCAAACCAACTTGAAAGCACAATGTGGGACGGTATTCCTGGGGGCTTCTTCCTCTACTCCCTTCAATATACCTTTCCTCCACTTGAACGTCACTTCTATCCGAAAGCCAAAGCATGTCGGCCTTCAGGTCCTAACAGCCGCCCCGACACACTTTGTGTCTGTCATGCGGTGCCACCAAGCCAACCCGTTAAAGTCAAATAATATGCATATTATTTCCACGTACTGGGATCTTGGATTCCGAGCCGAAGCGAGTAAGCGTCACAGCCGTGATCTGGAACTCTGCTGCCACACAAACCTTCTGGTCTGGCGTAAACTTTCTACTTAGAACTATGCCATTATGGGTTTCTTTAGGGCCCTGCTAGACGTGCACTAGTTGTTTGGCTAGACGTGCACTAGTCCTCCCAGGGTTAGGGTTATGTATGGCCCCAAATAGTAATCCACACCACACCCAGTCTAGCCTCTGCCACTCTCTGCAAACAACCGACACCACACGACCACCCTCCCAACCCACAACGGCTGGTCGCATCAATTTATCACCTTTTCTACCCGTAAACTAGCCATTTCCGACTACTTTGCAGCCTTCTGAATCATCCCTACGTCTTACGCCGTCCAACCATCGCCGTTCTTAGCGGTCGCAAAGATGCCAGCCAGTGCGGGGCAAGCTTCACGCCCTAGCGGCTCAATTGACCACACCATTACGATACACTCCTCAAGCCCAGCCTCTCCGATTAATTCGCGCGATTCGCGCGATTCTGAAGCCAAAGATTCCTCTATTTGGGAGGGCTTTTCCACCGGCGACAAGGCCCACGAAGAAGAAGCCCCCAGCGATAACGATAGCGATAACGATAGCGACGATAAGGTCATTCCCAATCCACTAACTAACTTCCTCTCTGCCACTATTTAAGACCTCCAGAACACTGTTAACGTGTGGGCTAAAGGCTAGGGGTTTGCCGTCATTTACAGTAACAGCCGTAATATATAAGATAGAGAGTATACACAGTACGAGATTCTCTGTGATCGATACGGTAACTTATAGAAGTCTAAAGGTATAGGTTTACAGCAGTTAACTACACGGAAATATAGTTATAAGTGGAAGGGTTACGCAGTTCGAACTACTGCCGGTTGGCTGTTTCGGAACTACCCTAATGCCCCTAAGCACAACCATATACCCTCTACTCATCCCTCCACCCATCCCCAGCACTAAAAGCGCAACCCTACGATAGTTAAAGCTATCGCTAAGGCTTCCAGTCACCCCGGTATCCGTGTTAAAAAGGTTAGCTCCCTTATCGCCGACCAGTTCCCCGACAGCACACTCGTTAATAAAGATATTTACAACACCAGGTCGGAGCTTAGGCGTAAGGAGCTAGGCAGTTACACCCCTACCGGCACTCTTATTACTACCTTTAATACCAAGGGTATACCATACAGAGTTAAATAGGCAGATGAAGAGAAGGAGGACCTTATTAACTTAATGTTTATAACCGAGAGCCTTATAGAGATAACAGTAAAGTACTGGGAGGTCACATAAGCAAACATAACGTATAAGACTAACCTTTTTAGGTACCCTCTCTTTTAAGTTACCAGTATAACCAACTCGTATAACCTCTTCAATTCCTTCTTTAATCTAATTAACAATAAGCGACGTAAGGCTTATAACTTCCTTATTACAGCAATAAAGGAACTCTAAGCTAAGTTTAGTGTTAAGGAACCACTAGTCTTCATTACCAACTATTATAAAGAGATAAAGGCCTCCATCGCGGAGATCTTTCCCAACACTTAATAACAGATCTATATCTTCTATATTATAATGAACATCAAACTTAACGCTAAGAAGAAGCTTAGTAAAAAGAGGGAGGTCGACTTTAAAGATAAGTAGGAGTGAGAGCAGGCCGACTTAGCTCTAAATGCTGCAGAGCGGGCGGCTTTAACTAGACTTTACACTAAGATCTCAGACCCTAAGCCTAATGTTATAAAGGTAAAGCCCAAGACCTATCCTCACAACTACTATAGCGTTAAGGAGATGTTTAAGGTGATAATGTACGTAGAGACTAAAGATCTATTCTTTAAGGCCTAGTTAGCCCTTAAAGCCGAGTTCTCCAACTTACTACGCCTCCTCCACTACATCTAGAAATAGTAAATGCCTTTACACGAACAGTAAGCTTAATGTTACACTAAACTTTACAGGAACTTTAGCATTATGGTAACATCACTAACTAAGAGTAGTAACTTTAACGTTAAAAGCTATCTCCTTACCAGCCAGAATTCTATCTACCAGCTTATCGTTAAGTTAATTAAGGCCTTTATAAAGCGGCAACTTAAGTTAATCGCAGAGGCTAAGGTACGTAAGGGTGTTAAAACGAAGGAACAGTATCTCACACAAACCTATCTTAGTAAACTAACTATAAGGATCTTATTTAAAACGCTAGTATTAATTAACAAGGAGTATAAGTTTGCAAAGGTAACGTTTCCTATAATAACGCACGCAGCCAAGCCTCTCAAACCTTATAATAACAACCACTGTTCGTTATCGCAAAGTCACGGCCTTCCTTACCAGTATAAGATCTACACCATCCTCACCGCTGAAAAACATCTCCATCTTTAGGATGTTTATCCTTATTAGCATCTCAAGAACAGGCTTGTGAGTTTCCACAATCAAGATTACTAGCAGATCTAACAGTACTAGGATGAACAAGACCCCTACCTTCGAATCTAAGATCCTAAAGTCATCAAGAAGCCGCAAGGAAGACCGAGAAACAAACGCGCTATAATACCTTCTAAGCACGCCGTCAATACAGGGCTAAAGACTCCGACGGCCTCACAACTACCAAGAACCCCAGTATCACCAACGACTCTAAAGCCGAAAAGGCAGCGGAAGTAACCGGTAAAGACAGTACCCAGGCCTCCAAAGGGCAATTCAGCACCTCTGAAGCCCAGTATTCGTCGAACGCTGTCAGCGTGGGAGATTATACGCTCGCCTACGCCTGAGTTGCAGTAAAAGGAGGCACCTGAGGCTGAGGCTTAATAAGAGGATGAAGAGGAGGAACCACGAAGAAGAAAAATAATTCGCCTAAGGCCTCGCCCATCACTACTTCTTACCTCCGAGAAAGCAATTACTTGGTCGAAGAAGCGGGCGGCGCTGGGGACTGCCACCAAAACTTTGGTGGCAGAGGACGAAATTGTCCCTGAGCCGCCCGTGAAAAGGACCAGCAGTGGCCGAGTGGTGAAACTAACGGCCAAGGCAGCTGAGGCAGCGAATGGAGGCTAAAAACGCGATTTCCGAGGTCTTTCGGTTTGACTACTACTACGTTGTTGGCTTGGCCCAGTCACGAGGCTTCGTTCCAGTTATAGACCCCGCAGAAAGCATGTAGAATTAGTTGTATTATCAATTGAAGGTGTAGATTACTGCAAAAAAAGATTGCTTTTCAGTGCGGCAATGAATGAGATGGGTGGCCCCTTGGGGATGAGAATCTGGGCCATACATAACCCTAACCCTGCCGAGGACTAGTGCACGTCTAGCCAAACAACTAGTGCACGTCTAGCAGGGCCCTTTCTTTATACCTACCTGCCTAGGCATTGTTCAAGCTTTTCTTGTTTTTCCCTCCCACAAAGCCCTTCTTTCTTCCACCGAAGCCTTAGAAATACCACTATCTTCCCTCCCCTTCACAACTCAGCATGCCTCAAATATCCTCTCAAACCAAACATACCAAACTCCGAGCTACTAGTGCCGGGTACCAACAAAGTCGCACCGCGGTTTACGACATTCCCCTCCCTCCGACCTCCGCCTCCGCAGCCCAAACTCCCCACGTCCGCACCCATGTCCCTCCACCTTCATGTCGGCATCTGCCCCGAACCCACCTTCCGCTGGGAACCCGGCGTCCCCGGCACCTGCCACTGGGTCCTCCTGTTCATGCCAGATCCAGACTCTCCCACCACCACCAGCGCCGAGCCTAATGGTACCAGATCACGGGGGGGGG
>Ga0247780_1000817_pt1 | contig 24704 bp, 8 predicted proteins | sample UWRJL079202R5_FD_179927 | JGI IMG/M metagenome (GOLD analysis project Ga0247780, IMG submission 179927) | Plant litter microbial communities from Arlington Agricultural Research Station in Wisconsin, United States - UWRJ-L079-202R-5 | ecosystem: Environmental > Terrestrial > Plant litter >... | reverse complement strand
GTTGGCAGTGGAGTCTGGCGTTCTTGGCTGTGCAGATCCACGGATGCAGCCGCGGAGCGGCTGCGTGGATCCAGCCACACTGTTCTAACCACACTGGCCGGGTTAGGGTTGTAAAAACCCAACAAGACTTAAACCTTAATTAGTAAAGACTAGTTAAGGAACTTAACGAAGCCTTCCCTAAAGATATTAAAAGCTATATTAGTCTTATTAAGAAACTTTAAGCCTAACTTAACGCTGTTAAGCTAAAAAATAACAACCTTAAAGGCTTACAGAAGAAATAAGTGAAGCTCCCCCTGTTATCGTACTTTAAGGAAGACTTTACGCAGCTAAAGTCCTAAATAGCCTAGCTTTAGAGCTATATTACCTACTACAATAAGCAGTTCTTTAAAGAAAAAGAAAAGGTTAGGTTTGTAAGAGCCTTATTAGATAAAGTAACCGCTTACTAATATAAACCTTACGTGAAAATAATTAATAACCTCTTTATAAACAGGGTGCAGAAAGAGGCCCTTAAGATTTAAGCCCTTTTTAATAATTTCGACGTTTTCATTAATTAACTCCGAACTGAGTTTAGAGAACTAGACGCCTTTAAGTAGGTTAAATAGCACCTTATAACCCTAAGACAGACATCATCAGTCCTTAAGTTCTCTACGCACTTTAAACTAGAAGTAGTAAAGACTAAGCTTAGCTAAAAGGCCCTAATAATACTGTTCTAAAGTAACTTAAAGGAGTATATTATTAGAGACCTTTACTAAGAGGATTAGCTAAACTGTCTTTAAGAACTAATCGAGATAGTTATTAAAGCTGATAATTAGTATTATAACTATCATTATCGAAAGAACTTTTAGAAGGAACAGACCCCTTATTAGTTAAGTAAGTTTAAGAAAGGGAATTAGTTAATTACTATAAGTTATTACCTTAGACTAATAGATATTAGTATAGTGAATTAGTAAAATCGACCTAACTACGATAAGCTTTAATAATAATAACAGTAAAAGTAGCTTAAGGACTTATTATAAGTTTAGTACTTTAACTGTAATAAGAAAAAATATATAATATAACAATACCTATCGTTAGAGTAAGTTAATTAGAAACTTATCTTAAAAGGAGGAAAGTATATTAGGTTTAATTTAAGAGATATTTATATTAAGATAATAAGTAACGAAAAAGACTACACTTAGATAAATAAATGTAATTTAAGAGAAGAGGAAGAAAAGGAAAAACCTTAAGACGTAATATACTTAATCTTTAAGGGTGTTTTAGAAGAGTTAGTTATAAAGGTGTAGGTTATTACAGACTGACTTTAAAGTAAAAATTTAAAACCGTTAGAAATATAAGTTATAAAAGACTGACTTTAAGAAGAGATATTCCAGTTAGTTATTATAAGTTTTAAAAACCTTACCCTGTAAGCTTAAAAACTAAAGAAGTTTAAGAAGGACCTTAACTTAAATCTTACTAAAACGGTAAAGGGAGTTAAAGAACTAGCCCTTTAGGCTACCTAAGTGGTAAAATAAACCTTAAAAGGTAAAAGAGAACAAATTAAGAGAATTAAATTAGAGAAATGGAAGTTCTTCTTAACAGTACCTCCTGAAACTCTTAAATATTTTAAATACGTTAAGTAGATTAACACCCTTACCTCCTTAAAGGAAAGATAGCTTAAATAGTTACCTTATACTAAAGCTAATATACCTTAGACCGGTACCTTAAAGGTTCCTTAAGAAGGTATAAAGTAAGTATATTAATAAAGGGTTTAAAAGCTAAAGGAGAAATATTAAAAGTTAGTAAACGAAATAAAGGACCTGTAAGTTAAGGGTTTTATTATAACGTTTAAAGATAAAGTAGTGGAAGTTAAGTTATAACTTTATAATAAAGTTCACTTTGCTAATTAACTTAAACACTGCTTTATTAAAGAAGACTATTTTATAAAAGAATAAGTTAAATTACTGTTACCTAAGTTTTAAGAAAAGGTTTAAGAGAGATAACAGACTTAAAAGTAAGTAAGAGAAGAGAAAAAATAAAACGCTATCCCTCCCGTTCCGTATTTTATAATTATAGTACTTACAGTTAACATTAACTACCTTAATTATAAAGATATATTATAAATTAACTATATATATAATAACTGCACTTTTAACCAGTATTATAGACTTAAAGCTTTTTATAACTACTTCCTTAACGTATAGAAATAAGACTATACAGTAGTAAGAGTAAAGTTAGAACTAACTTATTACTAAATCTCTTACTTCTTGATAAAAGAATTTAACAGTAAGCGAAAAGTTACTATAGTTAACTAAACCCTTACTACGTGTTAGTAAAGAGAAGTGCTTAATAACTGCCTAGTCGTAACGTACTTATTACACCTTAACAGAAAAGCCAGAGAATAGCAGAAGTGGAAAGATTACTAACAGATCTAAGAGTAAAAAGACATTACTGTAATCTAAGCTTATAAAGTATATTATCGACTTATTAAAGACTTTAAAAACATTATACCGTTTAAAGTCGACTGGACGTTAAGGCGTAAAAACTTAAGAAAAGTTAATCGTTAGGTTTACTAAAGCTACCTGTTTTTCTAAAAGGAACTGGGAAAAGGTTACAGGCCCTTTAAAAGGGCCAGAAACTAGTAGTTCGCTAATTAGTAAAAACCTTAAGAAGAAAAAGAGGTACTTAAAAGTTAAGCTGTATAAGACTTTAAAGACAGATAGTTACTATAACTTAAATAATAAAGAAGTATAAGCACTATTCTGTCAGTATCAATATAATAGATAAGAGAGGGAGGCTATTTAGAGTAAAAGTAATAATTAATAATAAGAGTGCTTCTAACTTAATGTACCCTTTATTAATTAACTAAAGGAAACTCCTTAACTAAGAGTATAAAGAAGCTATACCTATTCGGAATAAAGAAGGAGGCTTATATTAGTATAATAATAATAAAGTTACTTACTACTTACTACTTTTAATTAAAGTAGATAAAGATAAATAATAAGTAGACTTTAACATTACACTAATCGTAAGTTATAATATAATCTTAAGTCTACCTTAACTAGAAAAGTATAACTTTATAATTAACTAGAAGAGTAACTACCTTGCTTTTAGTAAGTCCCTTAACTGTAATTATTATTTAGAGAAAGCTAAGAAAGCACTAAACCGTTTTAAAGATACATAAAGTATTTAAAAACACGCTAAACTTTTAAAACTAAGTACAGTTTAGGTTAAGTTTATTAAGACGGTTAAAGGACTAGGAGGTTTACCACATTACCTAAATAACGATTTAGAAAGTAAAAAGAAGTAAAAAGCTAACCTATAAATAAGCGAAAAAGTTAACTTATCAAAAGTACCCGCTAAATATAAGAAGTTTACCCTATTTCGAAAAAAATACCGTAATTACTAAACTACAGACTGTAAGATTACGAAATTAAGCTAAAGCTAGGAGCGAAACTCCGCAGCTTTTAACCTTACTATTTAAACCCCTAATAAACTAAGGCCTTAAGGGAATACGTTAACGAGAACCTAAAGAACAGGTTTATCGTAAAGTCCCAGTCCCTAATAAAGTACTTAGTACTATTCGTCCTAAGAAAGGGAAACAGTAAATTACATATAGTTATTAATTACCAGACGTTAAACGAGGATATAATTAAGAATTATTACTTACTGCTACTTATTACGGAAATGTAAGAGCAGATTACTAAGGTAAACTAATTCTCTAGCTTTAATTTCCCTATAAGATTTAACTAAATTAAAGTGAAGGAAGAGGATAAATATAAAACAGCTTTTCAAACTTACAATAGGTATTACCAGTACTATATTATACCAATAAGATTAATAAATACCCTTACAACCTTCTAAAGCCTTATTAATAGTGTTCTTTACCCCTTTCTCGATAAGTTTATCTTTATATATTTAAATAACATTCTAATTTATTCCGAAACTTTAAAAGAATACCGAAAACATATATAATAGGTTCTAACAGCTCTTAAAAAAGCGAAGCTAACTGTAAACTTAAAGAAAAGCCACTTCTACATTTAAGAACTAAATTATTTAAAGTTTAAAGTAACCTTTAAAAAACTCGAAATATAACTAAAGAAGATAGAGGCAATCAGAGATTAACTTACTTTAAAGAACTAGAAAAAGCTATAAACCTTTATCAGCTTTATAAACTTTTATTACTATTTTATCAAATACTTTACGAAAATCGTAAAACTACTTTACAAACTTATAAGTAAGGGAAAACCGTTTAAGTAGACCGATAAACAGCAGAAGGCGTTTAAAAACCTTAAATACGCTTTTATTATAACGTTAATCCTAACCTTTTCCAATTTCTTAAAGCCTTTCTAAGTCGAAACAGACTCCTTAAAGTTCGCAATCGGCAGAGAACTTAACTAAATCTAAAATAATAGAAAACGCTATTTAGTTACCTTCTTATCGAAAGGAATCCACAGCTTAGCCCTATAATATCTAATTTATAATAAGGAACTAATAGCAATTATTTAATACTTTACTAAATAAGTACTATATCTAAACAGTACAGAAGAACTAGTTTAGGTCTTTTCAGACTATAATAACCTCCAGTACTTCCTGACAAAGGAGTTTAACTTACAGTAAGCACAGTAAGTAAAGTTAATAACCCCGTTCCACTTCCAGATTTACTATATTAAAGGAAAAGATAATAAGTAAGCTAATACTCTTAATCAAAGACAGGACTATAAGGATACTAATCCAGTCTTAATCCCTATCACTATATTTAATAAAGCAGAGAGCAGCACTTTAGAACATACACTATAAATATTAAATAATTAGATATTAAAATAAACTGTTAACGTTTACATAAACTTATAAACAGAGTATAATATCTATTAGTAATAATAGGACTTCTAAGTAAAAAGGTTAGTAGAAGGAACTTACAAATATAAGTACCCGTTAGGAGACTTCTCAGGACACCTACAAGACTGCTGTAAAAAGTACTTAAAATATCTAAATTACAATAAAACTAATTATTAACTAGAATAGCTATTAGAAAATATAAATAATACGCCTAAACTAAGAGTAAAGCTCTAGTACTAAGAGAAACTGTACATTTACAAACTGGGTAAATAGAAAGAGTACGTTCAGTAAATCCACAAATTATAACTTAAGGGATATATAAGCCAGGCTAAAACTCTTACATAAGCCCAGTAAACGTACACCTTCCCAGGAATAAAAAAACTAATCAAGGAAGTAATTAATAACTGTAACGTCTGTTACTAAAAGCAGAACTGATATTATAAGCTATATAGACTACTTAAACTACTCCCTATACTATAAGCACTATAAAGCTTTATCTTACTTAACTTTATTACTGGGATTTTAAAGTTTAAAGACCTTACTATAAGAGTTACTTATAATTAAATCCTCGTAATAATTGACAGATTAATAAAATAAGCTTACTTTCTGCTAACTTTAAAGGACATAACAGTAAAGTAACTCGCTTATATCTTTAAGAAAGAGGTAATATTATAATACCTTTAGCTAGATAATATCGTTACAGATTAAGATAAATTAATTATATTAAAATTCTAATAAGGACTAATGTAAAGAATAAGTGTAAAGAGTAAACTCTTAATAACATTCTACTTACAAACAGATAACTAAACAAAGTAAGTTAACTAAATACTTATTACGTATCTTTAAGCTTACGTTAACTTCAAATAAGATAATTAGCTTAAACTATTACTAACAATATAAATAACTTATAATATAACATTAGTTAAGTCAATAGGTATATTACCGTTCTTCGCTAACTATAATAAGGAGCTTAAGTTCCATCAAAGCTTACCTACCAGCACCCCTTAAGCCGTAGTTCGCATAAACTAGATATAAAAGCTACATAATTATCTGTAAGTTAAACTTAAGTTTACACGCGAACAGATAAAGAAATTTATTAATAAATACCGAATTAAGTAACTAATACTTAAGAAAAAACTCTATTACGATAGTGAATAAGTTAAGGGACTAACTCTTTAAAAGAGGGATTATATCTACCTTTTTTCACAAAACCTACATTCGAAACAGCTTAATAAGAAGTTTAACTTTAAAAGGTATAGACTGTTCTAGATTAAGAAAAAGGTCGCTACCTCTAATTACAAACTAAACTTACCTATTAGTATAAAGGTGCAGACTAAGGTTTTTTATATCTTACTTCTGGAACCTACCTTAAAAGGAATTCCCCTAGAAAAGAAGATTAAGATCGATACTAATAAAGATAAATACAACGTTAAGAAAGTTATAAATTCACGAAAGGGAAAGAACACGTTTAAATATCTTATTAAGTAATTAGACTATAATCCTAAAAGTAACTTATAAGAGCTAATTAAAAACCTTAAGTGCTTAGACCTAATTACAGAGTTCTACCAAAAGAACCTAAACTAACTAAAACTACCTACGAAGAACGTAAAGTGAAGGTTAAACCAGTTAATATAGCCTTGAGGAGGTAAACTAACCAGTTTACTTTAGAAACAGAAAAATAAGATAAGATCTGACATTTAAACTACTAAACTGAAAAGTAAGACCACTGTAAGACCTAGAGCTTAAGAAACAGTAAGAAACTCTTTAGTAAGTACAGAAAGACATTTATTAGAACTTTTCTTAGTTAGGGTTAAAAGGACCTTAAACTTAATAAGGAAGCTAAGCCTTTAGAGCTTTTAGTAAAGCTCTATATAGGTAAGCACTGATAAGGAAAAGAAGTTAGTAAAAAGCCATTTTCGTTTATTAAAAAGAAAAGAGTAATAAACTAAATTAAGAAGAAGTCGCTAACTGTAATAACCCTTCAAAAGGAAAGCCCGTAAGAAAAAAGTCCCAGTCCCAGGAAACCAGCTTTACCCAGACTGAGTCTATTACCTTTACCCACTCCTAGAAAGACAAAACCTTAGCCTTATAAGAAAACACCTTTATCGCCTTCGCTTTAATAACGCGCCGCTAGGTTTCGATACGCTGCAGCTTCGTAAGGGAATTACAGTACTTAGTAACTGCTTAATTGTATAAAGTGTCTAACTCCTTTTTCTTATTTACTAAACCTTTAATAAACTTATCAGAGTGACCGAATACGTTATATAAAGAAGGTATATTAATAGATTAGTATTTACTGTAACTGTTAGATTACACTGCGACTTAACACAGTAAGGACTTAGTTTAATAATAAGTGTAAGAAGATATCTATAAATTAAAAGCGTTAAAGGATTTTATAAGATAGATACGACAGTTATAAGAAGCCTTTTCTTACTTTCTCTGTCTTTTACGCTTTTTAACGCGGTTAGAAGATATAATAAAGGTAGAGGGGAAAAGGAAACTAACTTAACGATTCTTTATAAAAAAAGAATATTGAAGAGGGAGAATCGTGTGATAACTTTACAGGCTGTCACTTAGGTTAAGGTGGCTTAACAAATCCCCTGTAGAAGGAACTGTGTAGGAAGACAGTCCACACTGTCTAAACGTATTAAGCTAGGGGTATAAAGACCTAAAGCCCCTATAACTAATAAAAAAGCGCTTAATGGTTTATAAGGACTAATAATATTAAGCACTATTCAGTTAACTGCTTAGCCATAACTATGTAGTGCACTACTAAGTATAACGGACTAAGTAAAGTACGAAATACCTTTAAGTTAGTTAGTATAGATAATTATAGTTATGCCTATAACTACCGTAAGGGACTTTAGTTCCTTACGCTAATATTTAATTATTCATTTATATCTTACTGTTTAGACTTACCTTTATATATTATAGTGATAACGACTTATAGTAACATTAAACCCCTATTTAAGAGTGTTAGCTTAACGAGCTGTCTTCGGAACGTCCCTTACCTATTAGCGTCCTGTTATATGTTCTGTCTTAACCTGCGCTAATCCTCTCGAGGCTTGTGTTAGGTGCAGGTTGTAATAGTAACTAAGAACAGGAGAAACGCAACACCCTTATCAACTAAACGTTACATTATTAACGTTAAGTTTATTCTTACTTTCGGGATTATTATACCTGTAAAGTGTAGTCGCTATTACTACTTAAACCTACTAGACTGTAAGGTAGCTAGTAAGAGTAAGTTATGTAGCTATTATGTAACGGTTAATAAAACTGCATACTTGTCTTATAATATTTACGGAAACGACTTATCTGTCCTACGTGGGGTTTTAGATAAGAAGAAACGCTTTAATATTAAAGAGTGTAAAACTACCCTCCTTCTTTATAATACGGCCTTTAAGTTTCTGCACCTTAAGGACTAACAGAAGGGATTAACGTAGTGGGCAGACGAACTTTTTAGCTATAAGTTTAACATTATAGCGGAGGAGGAGCGTAAGGCCTAAGAAGTAACTGCACTAATTCCCAAGTTTAACTGGGGAAGCCTCCTAGCGGAACTAGCACGCGGTTCTTTTTCTAAGGGGTTACTGCAGCTAGTAACTTCTTCTTAACTTAGTTTATCACTTTGCTTATTTTCTTTTTTTTTTATTAACTTTTTTAATAATACTTATTTTCGTGCAGAATATACTAGGAACTCTAAAAGAGGCTTAACCTCCTTATTAAGTCTAAGGTCCTTTTAACCTTAGTTAAAGGTTCTAATAAATATCCTCCTGTACTTATTAAGGAGTTTCTTACTGTTTCTTAAGCTTTAAATCCTATAGTAATCTTACTCTTCAGTATAGTAGTTTAGATATTAAGTCTTATCTTATTTCTAGTTCTTATCGTTAGTTTTAGTTAGTCTAGATTTTTTCAGTAGAACTCTGTAATTAGGTTTAGGCATTTAAGATTTTTAATTAGTTCTTATAAGTTACTTTTAGGGCTGTAATCTAATTACTTAACAAGATATTCGAACGTATTCTTTCCTTTTCTTAAATCTATAACTTCCTTAACGTTATACTTATCCTTATTAGTATCGATCTTAATTTTCTTTTCTAAGGGAACTTCCTTTAAAGCAGGTTCTAGAAGTAAGATATAAAAAACCTTAATTTATACCTTTATACTAACAGGTAAGTCTAATTTATAATTAGAGGTAATAACCCTTTTCTTAATCTAAAACAGTCTATACCTTTTAAAGTCAAGCTTTTTACTAAGCCGTTTCGAATACAAGTTTTATAAAAAAAGGTAGATATAATCCCCTTCTTAAAGAGTCAGTCTCTCAACTTATTTACTATTATAATAAAGTCCTTTTTTAAATATTAATTACTTAGTTCAGTATTTATTAATAAACTTCTTTATTTATTCGTATATAAACTTAAGTTCAGTTTATAAGTAATTATATAATTCTTACATCTAGTTTATATAAACTGCAGCTTAAGAGGTATCAGTAGGCAGGCCTTAACGGAGCTTAAGCTCTTTACCGTAATTAATAAAGAATAGTAATATACTTATTAACTTAATTAACGTTATATTATAAACTATCTATATTATTAATAACAGCTTAAACTAATTATCTTATTCGAAGTTAACGTAAGCTTAAAGATATATTATAAATATTTAATTAACTCGCTCCATTTAACTATCTATCTATAAGTAAAATACTGTTAAAAGCTTACTCTTTACACCTATTCTTTACATCAGTCCTTACTAAAACTTTAATATAATTAGCTTATCTTAATCTATAATAATATTATCTAACTAAAGATATTATAAGACTACCTCTTTCTTAAAGATATAAACAAGTTACTTTACTATTATATCCTTTAAAGTTAGCAGAAAGTAAGCCTATTTTATTAACCTATTAATTATTATAAGGATTTAGTTATAAGTAACTCCTATAATAAGGTCCTTAAACTCTAAAATCCTAATAATAAAGTTAAGTAAGATTAAACTTTATAACACTTATAGTACAGGAAGTAGTTTAAGAAGTTTATAAAGTTTATAATACCGATTCTACTTTTAATAACAGATATCACAGTTATTAACCACTTCCTTAACTAGCCTTTTTATTCCTAAAAAGACATATATTTATTAAGCTTACACTAAAGTCTTAACCCAGCCTATATATCCTTTAAGTTAAGACTTATAAACTTATTAAATATATTCCTTCCTTTTATCTAAGTTATAAACGTACAGTTTCTCTTAATACCAAAGCCTTACTCCTAATTCAAGCATACTATTTACACCTTCTAACAGTTATTCTAACTAATAACCAGTTTTATTATAATTTAAATACTTTAAACACTCCTTACTATAATCTTACAAATACTTTAAAAAGTCCTTTAAAAGGCATTTATACTTGTAAGTTCCTTCTACTAACCTTCTTACTTAAAAGTCCTACTGTTACTAATAGATATTATACTCTATTTATAAGTTTATATAAATATTAATAGTTTATTTTAACATTTAGTTATCTAACACTTATAACGTATATTCTAATATACTGTTCTTTACTTCACTAAACATAATAACAGAGACTAGGACTGGATTAATATCTTTATAGTCTTATCTCTAATTAAAAGTATCAGCTTACCTATTATCTTTTCCTTTAACATAATGAATTTAAAAGTAAAACAGGGCTATTAATTCAGCCTATTATACTTACCGTAAACTAAGTTCCTTCGTTAGGAAGTATTAAAAGTTATTATAATTTAAAAAGACCTAAACCAGTTCTTCTATACCGCTTAGGTACAATACCCACTTAGTAAAATATTAAATAATCACTATCAGTTCCTTATCGTAAATTAGATATTATAAAGCTAGACTGTAAATTCCTTTTAATAAGAAGGTAACTAAGTAATGTTTCTTACTGTCTTAAACTTAGTTAAGTTCTCTACCGATTACGAACTTTAAAAAGTCTATCTTAATCCGGAAAGGCTTTAAGAAATCGGGAAGGGCTAAAACTAACACTGTAATAAAAGCGTATTTAAAGTCCTCAAACGCCTTCTATTATCTATCAGTCTATTTAAACGGCTTTCCCTTACCTATAAGTTTATAAAGTAACCTTACGATTTTCGCAAAGTACTTAATAAAACAGTAATAAAAGTTTATAAAGTTAATAAAAGCTTATAACTCTTTTTAATTCTTTAAAGTAAGCTAATCCCTAATTACCTTTATCTTCTCCAGTTATATCTTAAGCCTTCTAAAAGTTACTCTAAACCTTAAATAGTTCAGTTCCTAAATGTAAAAGTAACTCTTTTCTACGTTTATAGTTAACTTCCCTTTTTCAAGAGCTATTAAAACCTATCACATATACTTTTAATGTTCTTTTAAAATCTCAGAATAAATTAGAACGTTATCTAAATACATAAAGATAAACTTATTAAGGAAGGGGTAAAAAACACTGTTAATAAGGCCTTAAAAGGTTATAAGGGCGTTTATTAATCTTATTAGTATAATATAGTATTAATAATACCTATTACAGGTCTGAAAGGCTATTTTATACTTATTCTCTTCCTTTACTCTAACGTAATTAAACCTTATAAGAAAATCGAAGTTAAAGAACCAGTTTACTTTAACGATCCGTTTTTACATTTCCGTAATAAGTAATAGTAAGTAATAATTCTTAATTATATCTTTATTTAACGTTTGGTAATTAATAATTATACGTAATTTACTATCTCCCTTTCTTAAGATAAATAGCATTAAGTACCTTATTAGGGACTAAAACTCCACGATAAATCTATTCTTTAAGTTTTTATTGATATACTCTTATAAAGCCTTAGCTTACTAAGGGTTTAAGTAGTAAAGCTAGAAGTTATAAAGCTTCGCTCCTAGTTTTAACTTAATTTTGTAATCTTACAGTCTGTAATCTAATAATTATAGTATTTTTTTTCAAAACAGGGTAAACTTCTTATATTTAGCAGGTACTTTAGATAAGTTAACTTCTTCACTTATCTGTAAATTAGCTTCTTACTTTCCTCTACTTTCTAAATCGTCATTTAGGCAATATAATAAACCTTTTAATCCTTTAACCGTCTTAATAAACTTAACTTAAACTATACTTAGTTCTAAAAGTTTAATATGCTTTTAAATACTTTATGCATCTTTAAAGTAGTTTAGTACCTTTTTAGTTTTCTTTAAATAGTGATTACCGTTAGGGGACTTACTAAAGGTAAGGTAATTACTCCTTTAGTTAATTATAAGGTTATACTTTTCCAGCTAAGGTAGACTTAAGATTATATTATAACTTATAATTAGTATAACGTTAAAATCCACTTATTATTCGTCCTTATTGACTTTAATTAAAAGTAATAAGTAGTAGGTAACTTTACTGTTATTATATTAGTATAGGCCTTTTTCTCCATTTCGAATAGAAATAACCTTTTTATACTTTTTATTAAAGAGTTTCCTTTAGTTAATTAGTAAGGGGTACATTAAGTTAGAAGCACTTCTACTATTAATTACTGCTTTTACCTTAAACAGCCTCCCTCTTCCGTCTGTTATATTAACACTGATGGAATAATGCTTATGCTCTTTTAACATTTAAGTTATAGTAATTATTTATCCTTAAAGTCTTATATAATTTATCCTCTAAGTGCCTCTCCTTCTTCTTAGGGTTTTTACTAATTAGTGAACTATTAGTTTCTGGCCCTTTTAAAGGGCTTATAACCTTTTCTTAACTCTTTTTAGAAAAACAGACAGCTTTAATAAACTTAGTAATTAACCTTTCTTAAGTTTTCACACTTTAATATCCAGTTGACTTTAAACAGTACGATATTTCTAAAGTCCTTAATAAGACGATAATACACTTTACGGGCTTAGATCGTAATAATGTCTTTTTACTCTTAGATCTATTAGTAATCTTTTTGTTTTTACCACTCTTTAGCTTTTCCGTTAAGATATAATAAGCACGTTATAACTAGGCAGTTATTAAGCACCCCTTTTTACTAACACGTAATGGAAGCCTAATTAACTACAGTAACCTTCCACTTATTACTAGATTCTCTTATCGGGAAGTAGGTAACTTAGTAATAGGCTAGCTCTAACTTTACCCTTATAATAGCATAGTCCTGTCTTTATACATTAGGGAAGTGGTTATAAAAGGCCTTAAGTCTATAATACTGGTTAAAAGCGTAGTTATTGTATATACAGTTAATCCACAGTACGTCCCTGTAGCTAGGGTAGTCGATGTTAACTGTAGGTACTGCAGTTATAAAGTATAGAACGGAGGAAGTAACGCCTTATTTCTTTTCTTCCTCCACTAACCTCCGGATACGTTATTTTTCCTAAACCTCTTCTTAAAACTCGGGTAATAATAACCTAGCTTGTTCTTCCACGAAACAGTCTTCTTTAATAAAGCAGTATTTAAGCTAATTAATAAAGTAAACCTTATTATAGAGTTATAACCCAATTTCTACCGCTTTATCTTTAGACGTCACAGTAAGGCCTTTAACCTGTAAGTCCTTTATTTCGTTTACTAACTTTTAATGTTTCTCTTCTAGCTCCTAAACCCTTTATTAGTGTATTTACTTCGTACCTTCTTAAGGAACCCTTAAAGTACTGGTTTAAAGCACACTAGCTTTAATATAAAGTAGTTATCTAAGCTGTCCTTCCTTTAAAGAGGTAAAGGTACTGATCCACTTAACGTACTTAAAGTGTTTAAAAGTCTTAAAAGGTACTGTTAAGAAGAACTTTTACTTTTCTAGTTTGATTCTCTCAGTTTATTCTCTTTTACCTTCTAAAGCTTACTTTACCGTTTAAGTAACTTAAAGAGCTAATTCTTTAACTCCCTTTACTATCTTAGTAAGGTTTAAATTAAGGTCCTTTCTAGATTTCCTTAATTCTTAAGCTTATAAAGTAAGGTTTTCGAGACTTATAACGGCTAATTAAAACATCTCTTCCTAAAGTTAGTCTTCTATAACTTACACCTTTAGTAATTCTAAGTTTCCACTTTAAAGTTAGTCTGTAATAACCTGCACCTTTATAGCTGACTCTTCTAAGATACCCTTAAGGATTAAGTACATTACGTCTTAAAGTTCCTTCTTTTCCTTTCCCTTATCTCTTAGCTTACATTTATTTATCTAGGTACAGTCTTCTTTATTACCTGCCATCCTAATATAAACATCTCTTAAGTTAAACTTAATGTGCTTCTCTTCTTTTAGAATAGGTTTCTAACCGACTTATTTTAACGATAGATATTACCGTGCTATATGTCCTTTCTTATCATAATTAAAGCACTAAACTTATAATAAGTCTTTAAACTGTTTCTATTACTGTTATTATTAAGGTTTATCACAGTTAAGTCGATTCTAATAGTTTACTATACTAATATCTATTAGTCTAGGGTAATAACCTGTAACAGTCGACTAATTCCCTTTCTTAAGCTTACTTAGCTAGTAAGGGGTCCGTTTTTTCTAAAAGTTCTTTCGATAATAATAATTATAGTACTAATTATCGGCCTTAATAACTATCTTAACCAGTTCTTAAAAACAGTCTGGCTAATCCTCTTAGTAAAGGTCTTTAATAACGTACTCCTTTAAGCTACTCCAAAACAGCATTACTAAAGCCTCTTAACTAAACTTAATTTTCGCTACTTCCAATTTAAAGCGGGTAAAGAACTTAAAGACTGAAAACATCTGCCTTAGGGCTATAAGGCACTGCTTAGCCTGTCTCAGAACATCTAGTTCTCTAAACTTAATCTAGAGTTAGTTAACGAAAACGTCGAAGTTATTAAAAAAGGCCTACGTCTTAAGAGCCTCTTTATATACTCTATCTATAAAGAGGTCGTTAATTATCTTCGTGTAAGGTTTATACCAGTAAGCAGCTACTCTATCTAATAAGGCTCCTGTAAACTTAACTTTTCCTTCTTTTTCGAAGAACTGTTTATTATAATAAGTAATATAACTTTAAAGTTAAGCTATCTATAACTCTAACTACGTAAAGTCTCCCTTAAAACATAACGGTAAGGAGAGCTTTACTTATTTCCTTTATAAGCCCTTAAGGTTGTTATTCTCTAGCTTAATAGCGTTAAGTTAAGCTTAGAGTTTTCCAATAAGACTAATACAACTCTTAATATCTTTAGGGAAGGTTTCGTTAAGTTCCTTAACTAGTCTTTACTAGTTAAGGTTTAAGTCTTTAAAGCATGTAGCTAACTTATCGATAATAAGGAGCTAAGGTTAAGCTTACGCCTTCTCAATCTCCTTACCTTTTCCAGAAGTTAATATATTAAGAGAAAAGGGTAATATCTAAAAGTTTAACAAATAACGTTTAGAACTAAGACGTTAATATCGTATTATAACCTATACTTAGTATAAGCTTTAAGAGGGCTAACGTGGGTTAAAATAGAACGTATAGTAAGACACCAATAAGTAAGGGGTGTTCTAAAGACAGCTTATTAAGCTAACACTCTTAGATAAGGGTTTAATATTACAGTAAGTCGTTATCATTATAATATATATAGATAAGTTTAAACAGTAAGATATAAATGAATAATTAAATACTAACGTGAGGAACTAAAGTCCCTTATAGTAATTATAAGCATAACTATAGCTATCTATACTAACTAGCTAAGAGGTACTTTGTACCTTAATCACTATACTCACTTAACATAAGGAGTGATTATAGTGATTAGAATACCTCTAATTACTATAATCACTATGCTCTTAACGAGATTAGAGTAATCACTTAACGATTAGTCATAAGGGCTTCGGGTCTTTACACCCCTAGCCCAGTACATAGTACTGTGCGTACTGCCTTTCTACACTGTTCCTTCTACAGGGGATTCGTCAGGCCGCCCCAGCCCAAGTGACAGCCTGTAGGGTCGTTATACCATTACGGTTAAAGGGTATATATTACAACCTGCACCCGACATAAGCCTTAAGAGGACTAGCGTAGGTTAAGACAGAATATATAGCAGGACACCAACAGGTAAAAGGCGTTCTAAAGACAGCTTATTAAGCTAACACTCCTAAACAGGGGTTTAATGTTACTGTAAGTCGTTATCACTATAATGTATAAAGGTAAGTCTAAACAGTAAGACACAAATAAACAATTAAATACTAACGTAAGGAACTAAAGTCCCTTACAATAGTTTTAAGTATAACTATAACTATCTATATTAGCTAACTAAAGAGTACTTCGTACTTTACTTAATCTATTATACTTAGTAGTACATTACACAGTTACAGTTAAGCAGCTAACTAAGTAGTACTTAATATTATCAGTCCTTATAAACCACTAAGCACTTTCTTACTAGTTGTAAGGGCTTTAAGTCTTTACACCCTTAGCTTAATGCGCTTAGACAGTGTAGACCGTCTTCCCGCACTGCTTCTTCTACAGGGGATTCGTTAGGCCGCCCTAGCCTAAGTGACAGCCTGTAAGGTCATTACACGATTCCCCCTCTTCATATTCTTTTTCCACAAAGAATCGCTAAGTTAGTTTCCTTTCTTCCCCACCTTCGTTATATCTTCTAACCACATTAAAAAGCGTAAAAGACAGAGAAAGTAGGAAAAGGCTCCTCACAACTGTTATATTTATCTCGCAGAATCCCTTAACGCTTTTAATTCGCAAATATCTCCCTACACTTATTACTAAACTAAGTCTTTACTATATCAAGTCGTAACGTAATCCGACAGTTACAGTAAATACTAGTCCGCTAATATACCTTCTTTATATAACGTATTCGGTTATTCTGACAAGTTTATTAAGGGGTTAGTAAATAAGAAAAAGGAGTTGGACACCTTATATAACTAAGCGGTTACTAAACACTACAACTCCCTTACAAAGCTACAGCGTGTCGAAACTTAACAGCACGTTATTAAAGTAAAGGCAATAAAGGTGTTTTCTTATAAAGCCGAAGTTCTGTCTTTCCAAGAGCAGGCAGAGGCAGCAGACCCAGTCCAGGCAGAGCCGGTCTCCTAAGACTAAGACTCTTTTCTCACGGGCTTTCCTTCTAAAGGGTTACTACAGCTAGTAACTTCTTCTTAACTTAATTCGTCACTCTTTTCTTTTAACAAATAAAACAGCTCTTTAACGCAATAGCAACGCACTTATTCCTTTTACTAACTTCTCTTTACTATCAGTTTTTATTTTCGTGTAGAACCTATCAAGAGTTCTAAAGGCCCTACCTCTTTATTAAGTCTAAGGTCCTTATAACCCTAGCTAAAGTTCTGACAAATGTCCTCCTATACCTACTAAGGAGTTTCCTACTGCTTTTCAAGCTCTAAGTCCTACAGTAATCTTACTCTTCAGTATAATAGTTTAAATATCAGATCTTATCTTATTTCTAGTTCTCGTTATTAGTTTTAATCAGTTTAGATTCTTCCGGTAAAACTCCGTAATCAGGTCTAAGCACTTAAAATTCTTAACTAGTTCCCACAAATTACTTTCAGAACCACAGTCTAACCACTTAACAAGATACTTAAACGTATTCTTTCCCTTTCGTAAATTTATAACTTCTTCAATATCATACTTATCCTCATCAGCATCAATCTCAATCTTCTTTTCTAAAGGAACTCCCTTTAAGGCAGGTTCCAGAAGTAAGATATAAAAAACCTTAATCCGTACCTTTATATTAGCAGGTAAGTCTAGTTCGTAATTAGAGGTAACGACCTTTTTCTTAATTCGGAACAGTCCGTACCTTTTAAAATTAAACTTCTTACTAAGTCGTTTCAAATACAGGTTTTATAAAAAAAGGTAAACGTAATCCCCCTCCTAAAAAGTTAATTCCTTAACTCGTTCGCCATTATAGTAAAGTCTTTTCTTAAGCACTAATTACTTAATTTAGTATTTATTAATAAACTTCTTTATCTGTTTATATATAAACTTAAGTTTAGCTTACAGGTAGTCATACAGCTCTTACATTTAGTTTACACAAACTACAGCTTAAAGGGCACTAATAAGTAAACCTCGACAGAGCTTAAACTCCTTACTATAATTAACGAAAAACAGTAATATACTTATTAACTTAACTAACGTTATATTATAAGCTATCTATACTATCAGTAATAGCTTAAGCTAATTATCTTATTTAAAGTTAACGTAAGCTTAAAGATACGTTATAAATATCTAATTAACTTATTCCATTTAACTATTTATCTGTAAATAAAATACTGTTAAAAGCTTACTCTTCACACCCATTCTCTACATTAGTCCTTACTAAAACTTCAACACAATTAACTTATCTTAATCTATAATAATATTATCTAACTAAAAGTATCGTAAGACTACCTCTTTCTTAAAGATATAAGTAAGTTACTCTATTATTATATTCTTTAAGGTTAGCAGAAAGTAAGCTTATTTCGTTAACCTATTAACTATTATAAGGATTTAGTTATAAGTAACTCTTATAACAGGGTCCTTAAACTTTAAAATCCTAATAATAAAGTTAAGCAAGATTAAACTCTATAATACCTATAATATAAAGAGTGGTTTAAGAAGTCTATAAAGCTTATAATACCGATTTTACTTTCAGTAGTAAATATCGTAATTATTAACCACTTCCTTAACTAACTTTTTTATTCCTAAGAAGGCGTACGCTTATTAAACCTACGTTAAAGTCTTAACCCAGCCTATATATCCTCTAAGTCGAGATTTGTAAACCTACTAAACGTATTCCTTCCTCTTATCCAAGTTATAAACGTACAGTTTCTCTTAATACTAAAGCTTTACTTTTAGTTTAGGTACACTATCTATACTTTCTAACAGCTATTCTAGCTAATAACCAGTTTTGTCGTAATTTAGATACTTTAAACACTTTTTACTACAGTTTTACAAATACTTTAAAAAGTCTTCTAAAAAGCACTTATACTTACAAGTTCTTTCCACTAACCTTCTTACTTAAAAGTTCTATTATTACTAATAAATATTATACTTTATCTATAAGTTTATACAAACGTTAATAATTTATTCTAATATTTAGTTATCTAACACTTATAGCGTATATTTCAGTATACTGTTCTTAGCTTCGTTAAATATAATAACGGAGATTAAGACTAGATTAACATCTTTATAATCCTATCTCTAACTAAGAGCATTAGCTTACCCATTATCTTTTCCTTTAACATAATAGATCTAGAAGTGGAATAAGGCTATTAACTCTACCTATTATGCTTACCGTAAACTAAGTTCCTTCGTTAAGAAGTACCAGAAGTTATTATAATTTAAAAAGACTTAAACCAGTTCTTCTGTACCGCTTAAGTACAGTACTTACTTAATAAAGTACTAAATAATTACTATTAGTTCCTTATTGTAAATTAGATATCGTAAGGTTAAGTTATAGATTCCTTTCGATAAAAAGGTAATTAGGTAACGTTTCCCATCATCTTAAACTTAGCTAAGTTCTCTACCGATTACAAATTTTAAGGAATCTGTTTTAATTTAGAAAGGCTTTAAGAAATTAGGGAGGGTTAAGATTAACACTGTAACGAAAGCGTGTTTAAAGTCTTTAAATGCCTTTTACTATCTATCGGTCCACTTAAATAGCTTTCCCTTACTTATAAGTTCGTAAAGTAATCTTACAATTTTCGCAAAATACTTAATAAAACAGTAATAAAAGTTCGTAAAGCTAATAAAAGCTTATAACTCTTTCTAATTCTTTAAAGTAAACTGTTAGGTTTTTACAACCCTAACCCGGCTAGTGTGGTTAGAACAGTGTGGCTGGATCCACGCAGCCGCTCCACGGCTGCATCCGTGGATCTGCACAGCCAAGAACGCCAGACTCCACTGCCAACCTCGTATTCAGTCAGCCAACCTCGCTTCGCAGAAGCGAGTGTGGCTAATGCACTCTGTGCACTGGCCACCCTCACGGCTATAATAACACGGCTTCCACTCTCGAAGATAGAAAGAATTAATCACCTTCAACACACTCTGCTTTCCAATGCCTTGACCCCTTTTGCTTTTCAACAGGTTATGAGCCCGGAGTCTCCTCCCACTGCACTACTCTGGCTTCCAGCCACTACACTACTTTGGCTTCCAGCCACTGCACTACTCTGGCTTCCAGCCACTGCACTATTCTGGCTTCCAGCTACATATCACTTAGCTTCTAGCCACTTGTTACACTCTATGCAAATAATTATACACTGCAATACGCAGGTATAAGTTGTGTTCACAGTTGTGAATAATAATAACCCACGTGGCCTGAACACTCTGTTTAGCCTAGTGGTATAACCCTCCACACTCCACCTTTAGATTTGTGAAGGCTGTAAGTTCAACTTACATGTAAGAAAGGTTTTTTCTACTTTGTAAAATTAACTGATGTTGCACTGCAATTACTTCAATTAAACTGTGTTTGGAAAATTCAGCCTACTAAGCAGTTTCTAAGCAGTCTGGACTCCTAGTATTGCAAAACCACTGTATTTTACAGAGGTATAAAGCCCACCATAGCTGGAAAACTGGGCTAAATAACTAAGCTGAAAGGCTCTGAGAATTATCAGGGCTGGGCTATAATGGCAAAGGCATATCTCTTACAAGAAGGCCTCTCTGAGGCTATTACCAGTGCTGAGAATACACACGATCGGATACAGGAAAAATCACTAGCTGATATAATCCTGATGTGTGAGTATGATACAGCCAATCATATCCAGGCTTACAAGACTGGTTTTAAGGCTTAGAAGACTCTGAAAGATCTTTATAATTCAGATGGATTCACAAGCAAATACCTTTTATTACAGAAGTTTTATCAGACCTTACAGGCTGATTTTGAGACTGTTGAAGCCTATATAAGTAAGCTGAAGTCTATACTTGATAACCTGGCTGCTTAAGACTTGAAAATGCCAGAAATGGCTAATATAGCTTGGCTATTGCAAAATCTTAAGCCTGAATTTGGACCATTTGTAGCCTAAGTAACCCAGAGCCTACAGGTTAACCCCTAAGCTTATAACTGGGAGAGCTTGATAGCTAATTTGCTTAATGAAGCAAAACGGCTTAAAGTCTCTAAACCTTCTATTTAGTATATGAAAAACTGGAAGAAAAATAAGCCCACTGTTATATTCTACAAATACTGTAAATTACGTAGCCATACGGATAATAACTGTACTTTTCTCCACCCTGAAAAGGCTCTAAAAGGTTAGAAAACTTCCAATTTAAAGGCTGCTTTTAAGGTGTAAAAGACTAGCTAGAAACACCGTTAGAGATAACAGAAACTCCCTTGTGAAAAGAGAGAGGAAAGAATAGCGGTTATTATAACCGCATTTACCCCTAAATCTTCCTTTATATCAGAAACAGCCTCACAAACTGAATCTGAAGTCGAAGATATTGTGTTCGAAGACGTTCCACTTGGAAACTCTCTCGACGCAGCACTTAAGGTAAATAATAATAATAATCATACCCTTTTAAATATTATAACTAATAACCCTTTAGTTCTAAAGTATGGCTTAAAGGATCTATTAGATTAGGTAAAAGAATCATATTTAGAAAGGGATATAAATCTTATATATAAATTTATATTTAATACTGGCGCATCAGTTCATGTAATATGTAATAAATTATGGTTCACTTCTTATAAAGAAATAAATACCACTGTGAAGTGGGGTGAAGCAAAAACCCTATTAGTACGTGGAGAAGGAATATGTAAAATAACCTTTACTGATACTGGTAAAGAAGCCACTCTAAGGAAGTGTTTCTATATACCAGAATTAGGTATAAATATAATAGGTGCTACTGCACTACCTCTAGATATCCTTTAGGTTGGTGGAAATAATACCCTTATTATAACAAAAAATAACTAAGTAATAATAAAAGGGTAAGTGAAAGAAGGCTTATACTTTCTGCCTGCACAACCTTCCATATACTCTATAAATATAATAATGGATTTACTCTATTAAAGATTCGCTTATATAAATAAACAGAATCTGCAGAATCTAATAAAAAATACTATAACAAATAACCATTATAAATAAAATAATAATAACTGCTTAGAATGTGAAGTGTGTGCGTAAGCAGAACTTCTAAATAAACGAAATAAAGAAAGTAATAATAAAATACAGTATAACTATATAGAAAAAATATCTAGTGACCTTTGTGGGCTGTTTAGAATAAAAACATATGATAAAAAATCATACTTTATAACATTCCTTGATAAAAAATCTAGATATCTAGAAATACAGCTCCTAGCTAATAAAACAGAAGTACTTTCAGTATTTCTAGAATATAAAGTAAAGACTGAGAATAATATAAAAGGATATAAAATACGCGTTTTTTAATGCGATAATAGGACTGAATATAAACACCTTTTGAAGTATTTAACTAAAGAAGGTATAATAATATAATTAAGTCCTCTATATACGTATGAATGTAATGGCTTGCCAGAAAGAATAAATAAAACCATAATGGTTAAAGTACGTGCAGTATTAATATAATTAAACGCACTGAAATATCTATGAGGTGAAGCACTTTAAGCTATAGTATATATATATAACAGAACACCTCACAGTGCCTTTGGATTTAAAACTCCATATGAAGTAGCTAATAATATAAAACTAAATATTGATAATATAAAGATCTGGGGTTTAATAACATACTATAAAATAAAAGGACCTAAACGATTAAAACTAGAACCATAAGCCGAAAAAGGAATTTTAGTAAGTTATGGTGAAGATAATAATAATTATAAAGTCTTTGTCTTAAAATCAAGAAGAATAATATGGTCAAGGGATGTGAAAATCCTTAAAGGCTAGTTTTTGAAAGAAAAACAGATAAAACATGTCTCTTTTCAAGAAGAAGTAGAAGAAATCGAAGCCGAAGGCTTTGATATAACTGATACACCAAATAATAATAATTCAAATAATAATAATTCAAATAATTCAAATAATAATAATAATTTAAATACTAGAATAATAACTAGGTCACAAACACGCCGTATAAATTCTAGCCAAGATATAGCTCTCTCTCCACCTCAAGTAGTGGTAGAAATCCCCAGAAAGAATGATAAATACTATAATTAATATCAAAGGATCCTTATAAACCTCATTACAAATAACGTTGATATATTCTATATAAAAGATACACAGAAAGAGCCTTCCACTTATAAACAAGCAATAAATAGGCCAGAAAAAGAAGAGTGGAATAATTCTATACGTGAAGAATTAGAAGAGCTTGAAAATCAACGTATATGGGAGCTGGTTGATTTACCACATGATAAAAAGGCTCTTAGAGGCTGTTAGGTATATAAAAAGAAGATAAATAATACCAACAATACTATAAAATATAAATCAAGATAGGTAGTTTAAGGATTTAACTAGGTTGAATTTCTAGACTATTTAGAAACCTTTTCTACAGTATATAGGCCAGAAACATACCGAATACTATTTGTGATAGCTATATTAAATAAATGGCTTATATTACAATATGATGTGAAAAATGCCTTCGTGCATGCAGATATCGATTAAGAAATATACGTATAACTACCTACTGGTTTCTATAATAATAATAATAAAGTCTGTCAGCTGCGTAAAACGCTATACGGCTTAAAACAAGCTCCAAGGCTGTGGTATAAATATCTATCAAAGATATTAAATAAGTTGGGATTCGCTGTATTTAACTACGATAAAGGTGCCTTTATAAATCCAACTATACAGTGTATAATATTATATTATATTAACAACATAATAATAAGTGGTCCTGAGGCTGATAATATAATTACCCAAATAAACAAAGCTAAGGACGATATAAAACTACAAGCATTAGGTAAAATAAATACATTCCTAGGAATAAATATCTCGATAGATTATAAAAATAATAAACTACATATGCACTAAAATAACCATATTAGAAATATATTAGAAAAATATAATAAAAATAACATATATCTAAAAAATAACCCTCTTCCAGCCAATAAATTACAAGGTAATAATCAGAAGGCTTTACAGGAAGAAATAACAATATACCAACAATATATAGGGTTATTGTTATATCTAGCCTTAAAAACAAGACCTAATATAGCCTTTACAGTTCAGTACTGCGCAAGATACTGCTCCAACCCTGGAATTCTACACTTCCAAGCAGTAGATAATATATTCGGCTATTTAAATAAATATCCTAATTTAGGAATAACATATACTGGAGTAAATAATTATAATCTTATAATAAAAGCCTATAGTGATTCAGACTGGGGTAACTGCCTTGATAGTCGAAGATTAATTACTGGATATTTAACTACCCTAGGTAATAACTTAATAAGCTAGGGAGTTACATTACAGAAATCAGTAGCGCTTTTAAGCACAGAAGCTGAATATATAGCTATAACAGAATGTAGTAAAGAAACAGTTTATTTACAGAATATTATAAATGAATTAAATAGTTTATTATAATTAAAAATACTAATAAATATACCTGTTATATTAGAAGATAACACAGGTGCTATAAAACTTGGTCATAATGCAGAATTTCATAAAAGAACCAAGTATATTGATATAAAATACCACTATATAAGAGAACTAGTTGAAAATAACAAAATAAGAATACTATATATAAATACTAAAGAACAACTAGCAGACCCCTTAACAAAACTAATAACCGGCCCTATACTTAATATATGGCGCAATAAAATCGGGCTTGAAAAATATCAGCCCGGGGGGGTAGAAAAATAAGAAGGTTTTTATCTAATTATAAAGATTTTCCTTCGAATACAGAGGTTTTACTATAAATAATAATAATTTTTCCTCTAAATAAGTACTATAAAGAGGTTTATTTTTTTCCTCTATATAATAAAGGTTTTACCTTTTTCCTTTAATAATAAGAGCTAGTCTAAGCCTTTATAATAAAGACGTTAGACTACGGGGGGGTGTTGGGTTTTTACAACCCTAACCCGGCCAGTGTGGTTAGAACAGTGTGGCTGGATCCACGCAGCCGCTCCG
>Ga0247780_1000816_pt1 | contig 24718 bp, 22 predicted proteins | sample UWRJL079202R5_FD_179927 | JGI IMG/M metagenome (GOLD analysis project Ga0247780, IMG submission 179927) | Plant litter microbial communities from Arlington Agricultural Research Station in Wisconsin, United States - UWRJ-L079-202R-5 | ecosystem: Environmental > Terrestrial > Plant litter >... | reverse complement strand
CCCAGCGGGCCAGGGCGGAGGGGGTTAGTCCAAGAGCGGCGAGGCGGTCCGGAGACGAGGAGGTGAGGACTTGGGGCAAGGCGGCGGCGCGAGGGATGGTGCAATATTCTGGCTGCAAAAGTTCCACTGCATTGACATACTTGGAAGTAGTAAAACCGAGGAAGTAAGACAGATGGAGGAGGTACATGTTCCAGTTGAGCTGCCGCATGCGGTGCTTGATGTGCGGTGGGAGATTGAAGCTGCCAAGAAATGTGACGGCCGAGGTTTGCTGCAGGATCTTAGCCATTTCGAAAGCGAGCATGGTGCTGTAGCTGTATCCCGCGAGGGCGTAGGGCCCGTGGGGCTGGTGCGTGCGGACAGCGGCCATGTAGCTGGAGACTGTTTCAGTGATGCTGGGGAATCGGGTCTGGTTGGGCTCCAAGCCTCGTGCGCGAAGGGCGTAGACCGGCCGGGCGTGAGGTTCGAGCGTGGCGAGGTGGTGCGCAAGATTGAGAAAGACGAGCACCTTACAGACGCCCGGGTGGATGAGCCAAAGAGGAGTCTTGTTGGTCGTGCTAGTGGGGGGGACAAGTGTGACTGTCACGGGGCTAAGGCCCCAAAGTGGGTCTGGGCTGAGAGCCCAGACCACCGCTCCCATGGAGGCGGGTCTCCGCCTATATAGCTGCGCTCCGCGCAGCTCCTTGTATCTACTCTTGATCTTCTTCTTCATAGAAACCATAATCGATTCAGTCACCAAGTAACGGTATCCACCTTACTTGGCCCCTCACAGTAACGGCGGGATCATATTCTTCTAGCCCGGCCGAGCCTGTGAAGGACGCATCCTGTGATTCATGGGTGATTGGTTAGCCCAAGGCGAGTTAGTCGAGGGCTGCCGTGAAAGATCGCGCTGCTGGGTGTTTTAGGAGCGTGATAACGGGCACCGAGATGCCGAGCCGTGCGTTGAGGCCGTGCTTGAACCGGATGAGATCCATCGACATAAAGCCCGCGGAGAAGATCGAACTTCCAACGTCAAGTCGATGCGTGGTCGAAGGAAGCGTCGCTGCAAAGTCCTCGAGTAACAGCGCCTCTGCCTCCGTGACAGGGGTACGATTGTTGGTAGCGGAAAGATGCCGCTGAGCAGTTGCTTTGTGGTGCTCCGCTTCTGCCGAGAAGACGCCGTTATCGAAAAGGGAGCGCATCTTGGCTCGTGAGATCTTGCCTAGGGTAGTCGTGGGGAGGAGCGAAACGGAATTTGGTCTGAGCGAAAAGACCACAGGGTGAGATGCATTGCTCATGACACAGGCCGTCACTATAAGATCCTCGATAGCGACGATGTTGGTCTCCCCTTCTCTCATCTTGGGAACGTACACCACGGCGATTTGTTCCGTAGTCATGCCTGGTGCTTGAGCTGAAAATACCGCTGCACGTTTAACGAGGCTGCCAAGGGCCTGGTCGACTGCAGTTTGGACATCGGCTGTCTTAAACTTCACGCCGTTGATGTTGATGACGTCCTTGGACTGGCCCGTAAGATGAAGGTGACCTGATGTGTCGATTGCCGCCCGATCACCGGTGCGGAACCAGCCATCAGTTGTAAATGCTTCCGTCGGCGCAGCGGGGTTGCCGAAGTAACCTCTGAATACGACGTCCCCACGAACTTCGAAATCGCCCGTCTGCGTGACACGCATCTTAATCCCCGACATGCAGCGGCCAAGAGATGCGGATTTGAGACGTTGCACAGTGTTTTACTTGGGGCATTGGAGGTTGAAAATAGCACCCGCACACGTTTCTGTCATACCGAAGCCCGGCGTGATGACGTCCTCTCGGGCGCCGTAGCGCTGTAGAAGAACTGCTGTCTCGATGCATGTTGTTACATCGTTCGCTTCGCCGCCCGAGGCAAGTATTGTCAGTGCCGATAGATCCGGCGCTGAGGCCACGGTGCCAGAGCCTCTTCAGGGGAGTCACCTTCCAGGGACATAATCTGCTCGACACAGAAACTGCCTCCGCGGATGTGTACTACATACGCTGAATCCCGCACAACTGGTCAGACAAGTACTGCTTGCAGATTCTGCGCGCGCAGATTCCCATGATGAGGAAGGGGGTTAGATTGGTGATCCAGGAGGCGGTGATGCCCGAGCCCGGGGAGGGGAGTGCCTGGCGGGAGAAGTATAAACGGATGAGCGACTTGAGTATGGCGGCGGTGTTCAACGGCAGGGAGAGAACTGTTGGCGAGTGGAAGATGTTGCTTGCCGAGGCAGACGAGAGGTTTGTGCTGAAGGGGGTGGTCGAGCCGAAGGGGTCGGCGTTGGCGGTTCTGGAGGTTGTTTGGGAGGGGTGTGTATCTTGGCACCTTCGTAGCTAGGTTAGTTTATGCGTTTTTTTTGATGGTTCCGAGTCTCATCTCCATTTCACATCGATAGTGACCGTTGGTGCCGTTGCCACACTGCCAAATGTGCTCATAGGCAGAGAAGAACTAGCGTCGTGGGGCCACTGCCAGGCCATTGTCCATGCCTTGCATGCAGTTTTAGTACTTCGTACGGAGATTCTCCTCCTGCTTGTCGAGTGCTGAGTGCTTTCCAATGCAACCAATGCGGCTATTGGAAATAGATGTTCAGCTCTCGCATTGGAGTCATCGTACATAAACCATCCACGTTGTTTACCCCACTAATATGGCGACGGTGTCAAACGAACTGCACTCCAGCTGAACCGCCTTGGATAGGCTGCCGTCCGCCACAACATGGACTAGACTCAGCTGAGGGACTGGCGGTCTATGAGCTCGCTCGCCTTTCTTCGCTTCCGTGAGCTCGAGTCTGGGCAATCACATCACAGCCACGATGAGCAGAGGAGCCAGGTTATTTCTCAGGACAAACCCCTTCTGTCTATTGCTACCAAAAACATCCGCAAATGCTAGATACAAAAATGTCTCCAGGCTCGGAGTACCGGAGGACCCCTCGCCTGGAATTTTAATCTGGAAGTCTTCCGCCTTCCCGTCCGGACAAGTGCCAGAACGAGAAAGGACTGACAGCCACAAAAAAGGAAAAACAAAAGAAAAAAAAAGGAATGTCCCACCACCGTCCCTCTCACCTCCTCATACAAGAACAAACATACATGAACAAGAAAAGGAAAAGTATCGCTGGAGAAACAACAAGAGAAAAGGAAATACAAGACCGCTGTGACAATAGGAAATCCAACCCGACAAAAACTCCGCGCTGACGAGAAAAACCACAAGGGGGAAAAAATGGACATGAAAACCAACCAGGACAAATGAAACGACAAAGGAAATGACAAAAGGAAAGGACAAAGGAAAAGGCAAAAGGAAATCGGGAAACCCGGAAGATAAATGAAGATTAGATCTGGGTGATGAGATCAGGGATTAAATCCCCAAACTCATCACGTACTCGTACCAATTCGAGTTTCGAACACACAGGCTCGCGGCGAACCGGAGTCTGCGGTCGAGCTCGGCCTCGAAGTCTTCTTCGGCGCTCGATTGTGACTTCGCGGAGGAGTCCTCCTCCACGAAGATTTCCGCGACATCATCGAGCTCTTGCTGCTAGCGAGAGACGATGTGCACCTCGATCGCGGCATCATTGAACCGGACCGATTTGCGTTGCCGGGGTCGAGGGCGGGGAAGGGCGAGGCGGTGCGAGGGAGGAGGAGGAGGGGGAGATGGAGCGGGGCGGAAGTCACGGGCGACATCGATCCGGATGGGCAAACGAAGGGGCGCCATCTAAACACAAGAACGAAGGAATGCGCCGGGATGGAACGAATGGATGGGACAAAGTTGAGCAATGCTGCTGACAAGTTAGTAGAGCGAGTGAGTCGGTCACGGTTCACAAAAGTGGAACCGCGCTGCAGTGGTCGAGCGAAAGAATCTGGTTGGATTGAACGATTGAAAAATTGCCAATTGAGCGATGCTGTGTGCTGTGCCTGAAGAAGAAGAAGAGAGGAGGAGGAAGAGGCAGAGGGCGGGAGAAAAGTATTTATTTGAGACCAGGTCTCCGAGTGACATCGTCAAAGTGACATCACCACTACACGGTTACGTCCGTACTGCACGAACCGTATGCTCCGGTTGGGGACGAACCGTAACTATGCTTCGGTTGGGGACGAGTGCCCTGAGAGGTGCGCTTTCGAGGCCGAATCACTATCTAGACGTGTTCTCATGTGCTGCAGTCGATATCGTGTCCCTGCACGGGTACTTCTTCAGTAGGTATGGAGTAGCTCTGTGAGCAACACCGTGCAGCCGTGGTGTCAGCTCCTTAGCAACTCCTCAGGGCTCGAGTTCTCTGTGTCGGAAACATCAAGTCCACTGACCCACTTTCGTAGTGGGGCCGGAAATGGGCCACAGGAGGGGGTTTGGACGACGGCTGCAAAGCTGGGGATGGCTTCAATCCCGAATAACTAGCGCGCGCGGCAATGCGCGCGGCTGGATTCCCGTTTGTGAGATAGTACGAGCACAGGCAATCGAATGATGCAGTTTTCGTGCTTGTATTCCATATACGCGTGTAAACAAACATGGATTTGTACAGTCCTCACCTCTGTTTTTCGACTGCCTGGCTTCCAGAGATATGCGTGCGAATAACACTATATTACACCGTGAGATCAGGCTGAGCTGGTTTTACAAACCCATCAACCACCACACGCGTAGGGGAGCTGCAGTTATGGAAACTACACCATTCGATTGCGCGGACTCGGGCCATCCTGGATATCCAATGGCAGCTGCGCGCATTATGGTGCTGGCGAGTTATTCCGGATTGAAGCCATTCCAACTACCTCGGAGCATTCCAACTGCCTCACAGTGCTCGGTTATGTGGTCGGCTATCCAAAACCTTCCACTGCAAAGTGGGTCGCGGGCTTGGTGTCATCATGGGACAGCTGCTGCGGTAGCGGAAAGCTCCTCGTTGCGGAAGAGCAGATGTACAACGGGGGACGGCTGGCAAGGGAGCAGATATCCAATCCCAGGGGCACACGCTGAATGAGCTCGGCATTCCCCGGAGCTGCTGGGATGTCATAGCCAGTTCCGAAACCTGCAGCACCTCAATGCGGAAACAACGAGGTGTTCATCACAAACACCCCCCTATCGGGTGGGTGAGCGACCCTGAACAGTGTTCTACGTGAGGGAAATATGGTATGTGTTGTCTTGTGGGATCGGAACGGGCTCTCCCATCAATGACGGGACGTGTGCCACGCCGTCGTCGGGAAGCTGCACCTAGGACTGTTTGGGGTGGAAGTCCAGTGCACAGAACAGCCTGGTTATCTCAGACGAATCTGGGCACACGAAATTTCATTTTTCGTTTGTAATCCTGAGCTGGGGTGAGCTGGGGTAAGCTGTGGCTGATTTTTCCTGAGCTCTCCCTGATTCTTCCTTAAGCTAGGATAATCCCGTACACCGGTGCCGCACAGCCTTAGAGGCCGCTTTTCAGTCTCCCAGCTAAAGCTTCTGGTCGATAGAAAGCAGATAGCGCGTAATCTATAAGGATAGCTTCAAGGCAGGAGCTAGGTTTTAGGATTACCGGTCCGTGTTATAGCTTAGTGCTAGGTGACGTAGTGAGACTGTTATGGGCTTAGAATTGGGCTTATTTGTTAGAGTGCCGAGCTGCTTCTGTCCACTCGCTAAGTGTTAGAGCTTATAAGTTGGTTTAGGCCTGAATTTGGCCTAGAATATACCAGTATATGCCCTTAGATGGTATATAATACCCCAGCTTAAATTTTAGGATGGTATATAATATCCCAGCTATGAATCTAGGATGGTACATGATATACTAGCACTGATAGGATATCTTATAATATACTAGTATATGATAGGGTGGTATAATATACTAGTAAATGATAGGGTGGCACAGAATATACCAGTACCTGCCCTGGGATAGTACATAATATCCCAGCTCGGAATGGAATTCAGACTTCCCACTATCCCACATCGTCAGTTCTGCTTACTAAAGATATCCCACTAGTGTTAGTACATTCTGCTAGAAACACTGCATACGAGAATCTGTGGAATTGATGTGGTTGCAACTGCCTGATTGTTTTGCTTGCTTGTTCTCTCCAGCTCTCTAGCTTCGCTAGAGAGCCCTTATTGTCAGAAAGAAAGGGGTTCTGGCTGGCCCAGAAAGAAGAGTCTAGAAAGCACCAGAACCACAGATTTGTAACCATTGCCACAGACGCGCAATTATAGCCGTGTGGCTTTGCCACGCGGCTTGCCACTATTCACAGCTATAAGGAAGGTTCTCTATCTGAGCTAAAGAGCCGAACGAGGAATTCAATCACGCAGTTGCAACCCCTTTAATTCCACAGAATCCAGAGTGCAGTGCTTCCAACAACTATCCCATAATATATATTAATATATGCTAGCAATTTGAATACTATGGGTGATATCGAAAGGAGACTTTAGCCTAGGAAACTGAAAATAGGCCTTTAAAGCTATGAAGCGGTGACGTATGGGATTACCCTAGCTCAGGGAAGAATCAGGGAAAGCTTAGGACAAATCAGCCCTAGCTTATCCCAGCTTAGGATTACGAACGAAAAAAGAGATTTCGTGCGCCCAGATTCGTCACGGACAACCAGGCTGATTTGTCCTGAGCTTTCCTTGATTTTTCCCTGAGCTAGGGCAGCGCCTTAGAGGCTGTATCTTTTTGACGGCCATTTTCGCCATGAAGAATCCTGGGAGTCCCTGCCAAGGGACCGCACGAGGTTACTGAGCTACACCACAGGTATTGTAACTCGATCCTCACTCCGGAACCATATGTCCGAAAATATCACTGCTATTCTAACTTGTCGATATGAGATTAAGTCAGCCTCCCCGCTAGGCGAGAACTTTGACAAGATCAGCGTATACACCACCTGAACACCCGTGGGACTCTGTCCCAACGCCATGACCAAGGGAACGCAACAATATTCCTCTCCTGGGGTAGGCATGCGGTCGAAGCTCAGAAACTTAATCAGCTCGTTTAACTTTTCTGTCACTTTGAAGTCTTCGCGTACGGTCTGCACGCCTTAGACGTAATGCAGATCGTTGCCGAATTTAGAGCCGCAATGCACTAACAAATGAACACTAAACCCCGGAAGGCCAAACAGGAGGTGCCGCGGCGGAGTAAGCAACTGCCAGAGCTGCCAGAAGAGCTTCTTCATATATATCCGCTTGCTGGCCAGGTACCTGAAAATAGTCCCGGGACTCTAGGCAAGTACCAAAAATGCTGCAACCAATCCCTCTGGTGTTGCCTTGTCCGTGAGAGCCAGAGGAGATACAACATGGAAAGGCTCTATTTGGGTCTCCAAGATGTCGAGTCCCCCAGTCTCCCTGGTATTACATGTCGTAAAGTCTATGTTAGATATTAGCGGTACTTCTAGGTTCCTTAGCGCTAATGTAAGGGGCCTAATGTCGAGAAAGCTGACGTCCCTAACCTGTAATATCCAAGACTATGTCGGGATCTTTAGCTCAGAAGACCAGTCGCTTAGTGAAGGATGCTCAAATTTCCACGTCTTAGCGGCGCTCTAGAGGAGATCGAAGGGAGAGTCTTGCTAGATGCTGTAGAAGCACCGCTGACCTGGTCGCTGTCTTGTAACACTGTTAATCATTCCCTAAATGGCGACCTGTCGATCGCTTATACGCGTCAGTTGCCGCCTAGAGTACTTGCGTACAATATCAGCCCACTTGTAACTACGGTCGGGCATTGTGGAGGCAAGCGTCTCACAGTGGTTGCGCTTGTGACACTCCCACCAGAGACTTAGTTTTATGTAGCTGATAACCTGTTTTGGGAGGAGGTACTCCTGGAGGCACTAGGCGCGCTGCCCGAGAGGTCTAAGGTCCGGACGCATTACTATTAAGGCTTCCCTGGAGCGTAGTCGCAGGTAGAAGACGCTGTCCCGGGACCCATCTTGGCGAAGATATGGAAGTTCGACAATCTCGTCCCCCTTAAGCGTGTCGTGGTCGAGGAATAGGTCATCCTGGCAGCTGCGAGCGTGTGTAGCCGTTATGGTGAGATAAGAGGAGCTATACACGCTAGCCATGGTCTTTGCTTCACGCTCCCAGTCATCCTCATCGTCTTGCACAATACACAGTGAGTTAATCTAAAGATACTGTACGCCTAACTCCCTTGTTACCTCGATTGCCTCGGTAAATGTCTTACTGAATGTTGCTATGGGTAACTGCTTCAGATGATCTAACAGGGAGGCCGTGGTGGTGCTAGGTGGGTGATTCTCTTTAGGGCCCCAGCAGTGGCTTAGCGTAACGTACAATGGTTCTGTCGCGTCTATGTCGGATTTGTTATTAAAGCCGTGACGGTGGTCGATCAAGTGGCTGTTGGCAGGGGTGATAAGAAGGGGTTAATCCCCAGCGATTGACGATGAGGAATTGGGATGGCGGGTTAGGGTTTTGTCAAGATATGCTGATGAATTTAGGATTGAACAGGAGAAGTGTTTGTAGGAGCTGTGTAGGGGCTTTCCCTGATTCTTCCCTGAGCTAGGGTAATCCCATACGTAGCCGCTGCATAGCCTCAGAGGCCCGGTTTCAGTCCCCCCGGCTAAAGTTTCCTGTCGATGGAAGGTAGACGCGTAATCTGTAAGGATAGCTCCCAGGCAACAATTCCAATTACAATGTACGCGCGTACTGCGTGTGGTGTGCGTGTGACACGTGTGATGTGTACCAGAAAGCCCTATCGCCAAAGCAGAGCAACCCGCGCCTCGCAAAAGAATTCAAAACAAACCAAAAGGATCTAATCACACTAATGCTATGCTACAGAAGGACGCGGCACAGATGGAGTCGCTGACGACAGCGGCAACGTTACCCGTCTGTGCTCTTGTCTGGTTGACAAGTATCATTTTCTACCATTAGGGATATATAGGCTGTCCTAGCAGCTTTTCAATTTGTGCTAAGGAGACGTTAGGGAGTTAAGTGATAATGCTAACGGTTAGTTTGTGATAGACTTTTACCTTCAATATCAAGGATAGAATTCCTGCCTCGTTAAAATTCCTGCTTCGTCGAAATTCCTACCTCGTCGATATTCGGGTACGCATAGTTCTGCCAGGTACGTATTTATTCTGCCGGTAGAAAATTATGCGCAGCGTCTAACTCTCCTTCCTCCGTATTCTGCACCGTTTCTGCCGGCAGAATATTTACGCCTATAGAGACCCAGTTCTCGGCCACAAGCCCATATTTTGTCTCCGCTACCGCAGGCTACGTACCTTTTCTGCCGGCAGAAATTTACCGTCCAGCATCAGCGACCCAGTTCTGCCCCAGATCTTGTTTCTACCACCTCAGTACCTTTTCTGCCGGCAGAAATTTACCGCCTAGCGTCAGCGACCCAGTTCTCGCCCCAAGCCCAGATCTTGTTTCCGCACCTCAGGCTTCATACCTTTTTGCCGGCTGAGGTTACAAGACCACAACATCTCCAATTCGCGCCCGACAGCCAATCTCGGGACGGCCTGTTCTCATGCACCAGGCCGCATTTTGAGAACCTCATCACCAGCTCCTATCTATCCACCAAAGAATCCTTATACTATTACGCACGAACAATCCCAGGATGTTAATAGTCCGCGATTTACTTAATACCCACACTACGGATAGCTCTACACTATTCTCAGAGCTGGAGGGTGACGCTAACCTGGACGATCTCGATAATCGTCCGTCAAATTTCTATACTTCCTCGGACCACTACGTGCACCAAAACGGCGTATCACATGCATCATACATATTTCCGGCTCACGATGGCCTAGGCTCATTCGGAACTGACGGACCGAGGAAAAATATTCAAGGGCACAATCGACTATCTACTTTTGGACAATACAGCCCCGAATACGTTGAATGCGGAAGGGGAAGCTTTGACCCGACCTGTTTAGAGCTTATAAGACAAAAGGCGCAGAAAATCGAGCGAAAGCGGGACAGAAAAGGAGAGAGAAAGAGAAATCACTGATTGTCTGTCGGGAACGTCATGATTAGGACACGTCCCGACAAGCACCCAATGGCAATCGTTGATGCCGCTACGGCCGAGCATCCCGGCCGACATCCTGGGGGCAACCACAGCCAGTTTTCTGAGCCCTTTGTAATCCACGTGTCATACGGGCGTGTACCATAGTCTTGGTGAAAGGGCTTTTTAACATCGTCTAACCAGGAAACAATAGATGCAACGCAATAGACGTAATCGCTATACCCTGCAAGCGTCTGCGTGCATGTGCCCGTCGCCGCATCCCAGATCTTAACGGTCTTGTCGTGTGACCCGGACGCGACGAGCTTCGAGTCAGGCGAGAACGTAACGGACCAGACGTGATCGCTATGTCCCGTAAGCGTCTGCGTGCATGTGCCCGTCGCTGCATCCCAGATCTTAACGGTCTTGTCGTGTGTCAACTCCACTGCAGCGGGGCAATCCCATCTCTTCTCCGAAAGCAACGAAGATATAGTGGACAGAGCAAACTCGAAGCAACATTCCTCCAGGACCCGCTGGGCCGTGTTGAGGATCAGATGCTGGGCCTGGTATGACAGGTATGACGGGTAGAGCGAAGGCAGCTTCTTCTCTTGGAAGCGGTTCTTTTCGGCTGGTAACCCTTATATGGCTTCGTGTAAGTCTTAGAATATCCCCAATCCATAGCTGAGAACGTACCCGGAAGAAAGCATTGATCATTACCATCCGCTGTCAGATTCTCGGGTTGCACAGTCACCTCAGACGCAGTGTCCTCGATGTCCCCCGTTTGTAGCCTCTGACAATCCTAGCGGGCGATCTCATCACCAAGGCAAACCGACAGCGATTGGCTACAGCGGTGCTAGCGACATACAGTAAGAGGACGCATCCCCGTACTATGGCCAACGTCTCACTTGTACTATGACCCCACTAAATGCCCATACATAACTCTAACCCCCGGGCATTTCACTCCCCCGCAATGCCACACCAGCTGCCAGAACGCGACCGCATTCAACCCCCTCAATTGAAACGCTTACAAACAACGTTCACACAACAAAAGCCACGTAAACCAGGCCAATTCTTCCATTTCTGCAATAATCTTACAAATGATTACTAACTATCGTGCTACCTAAGCGCCTTCATCGGCTTCCGTGGCCTCTAATTAGCCCACAATTAGCTCTGCAATCGCCTCTGTTGCTTGCGACCGTGTGGCTCAAGTGCTATTACGCGTGGTTCACTTTCGCAGCCCGAGAACTCGCTCCACTCGTCGCCATCGGGGTCCGGAGGTTACATTCTGATCGGAATTAGCAGGGCAATTGATTGAGCTAATTTCCAGCTTACTGGGGCGATTTGTTGTGGTGTAGAAGTTATTTGCGATCACAGTTACTGCAAATTGCGGGGGCGCGCAAGGTTATATGGGCTGACAGCTGTCACAGATGCACGGCAGTGGTGCGGGGGGGTTGGCATCCGGGGGTTAGGGTTATGTATGGGCACTTAGTGGGGTCATAGTACAAGTGAGACGTTGGCCATAGTACGGGGATGCGTCCTCTACAGTAATGCCCTGAGGTTACAGTGACTCTTTTCCTGTCGAATTTATTCTCTTGGCAGACTTGGCATAGGCGGTGAGACAAGACTTTTAGTCGGCGCCTCCGCAAGCTGGCACCAATCGAAGAGGCCCATGGGAGGAACCATGCATCGGCGCGGAGTCACAGGCCTTCAAGTGCTCTCCCCTCTACCCTCTCTGTCCATTCCAGTTCCCCCACAAGACTGTTTCTTCTACTTCCATTCCTGAGAACTCTCGCCCCAACACGTACCATCGAATATTTCACGAGTCGCTGGCCTATCTCGATGCAAAACTTTTCGGCATCTCTTCGCTAGTCACTACTATATGAGAAGACGGACCATGGCCCTAGATCATCGTTAGTTACCGCCGTTAGCTTGGTTGTTCTGCCCGTCTGACTTGCCCTTCCACGTGCAGCCTATCGCCGGCTTCCGATTCCTAGCAACGCGCCATTCGAATTGAAGCCTTCGTCGGGAAGGGGATGGGGTGCGTTCGCTACGAGACGAATCGAACGAGGAGCCTTGATCCTGAGCGAGGAGCCATTGTTCACCATCCGGAAGCCGCATTCCGAGATCACAAACGAAGTTCTGGTCCGGGCTTTTCAAAAGTTGCCGGTGAACCGGAAGCCGCTGTTTTTCCTTCTCCGTGACAACGCATCCGAGGCATTTCGAAGCATGGAGCACGCCTTCGCCGAGAATTCGTTCAACATGGCAAGCGAGGACCACACAGGGCAGCAGCTTGACTACCTCCACGGCTTATTTCTCCTTCACTCGCGCTTCAACCATTCGTGCTCACCCAACTCCAAGATTCCAATCACTGGCGGAGAAATTACCCATCTGCGAAGTTTTGCCACCAGGGACATTGTCCCCGGCGAGGAGATCGCCTTCTCATACGCGGCCGATTTCGGATGCAGGACCAGGGAGGAGCGTCACCGAGAACTGCGCTTCGTGTGCAATTGCGACGCGTGCCAACCCAGAACCCCCTTCCAGAAGCTCAGTGACATGCGCCGGAGACTTGCCCGCGGCCTACAGTACCTGCAGATTGGCGTGGACTTGGATGGGCAGAGACAGGACGCTCCCGACCGACCGCTGATTACCGATCCGCAACTAAAACGCGCGGCTGAGACTTTCCGCATTCCTCTCTCGTCTCGGTTCATATACGGCCTCTTGATGATGTTCTTGTTAGAACAGGAGGGGTTGCTTGACGACTTCTTGGCGGAAAGGCTGGGCCGAAACGTATCGGTGCCGTTTGCCATGTTCGAAACCGAAAGTAATGTCCAGGTCGCCAAACTCGCTATGGCACAACATGATTGGCTTGGGAGGCTATGTGTGGCTTTCCAACTTTATGGGCGAGCCGACGCAGCTGACCAGGCCGTGGCTACTCTATTTCGAGCGCTGTCTGGTAGATGACGTTTTGACGCCTGTTACTTAGTCAATCTGTTGGGCTTTATAGCCAAAAGTGCTCACAAAGAACGAAGCAATTGTTCCAAGTGGTGATGATTCATTGTGTGAAGCAAACTATCTGCCCACAAACTGTGGTGGCCTGTTACAGACCAGAACAAGTGGGGCCGGCGGCCCCACAACACAATCGCTTATAGGACTATGAGTCCTGAAATAAAAGGCGCCAGCCCCAGAGCCCCGGCGACGACTCTGTCAGATTGTAGATACCGGATTTCGCTTAGATTGAGGGAGGGCCTCCGGGCAGTAATTCTCCTCCTTTAACAACAACAAACTGAGCGTTGACCTGAGCAGACCGATTTCCACGCCAAGTGAGGGTGCTGAGGCTCCACAGCTTAGAACAGCTCCAGTAACCTTAACCCAAGGCCTAGAAATGGGCCAGCTCCGAACGAATAATCCTATGGGGAGCAAATTTATTATCAGGGACTAAAGATCTTCAAGGTCCCGAAATTTTAAAAGGTATGTCAACCATCCTACTTCGCGTCCCCGCGCCACTCCCTCGTCGATGGCTTCCTTCTTCATACTTGGTCGAGATCGGCGGCCTATCTGGATTTCCAGAAGAGATCTCAAGGTCACCCCGAGGGGACGAACGCCTCCTACGACTTGTCAGACTTTCCCTTCAACCTTTGCCGCCATACTGCCTGTTCCCCATTGTAGCGGGTGCGCTGACAACATGGCAGCCAACTCCCTCCCAGATATTCCCTTTTCTTGGCTTGATGGAGACAGCAGAGGTATGCTCTGAGCGTAGCACAAAGACAAAGCAACCCAGATCCTACATACTCACTGTGATTACTTTAAGGGCCCGAGTACGTCAGCTATTCGCAACTATCCGACCTCCCTGCCTGTTCCTTCGATTTCGGCAACGAGGGTTATGCAGCGTCGTCCAACCACGGCGGCGAGCTGCTGCAGATGACAGCCAAGTCGGAAAAACATGGAATCATCTTCGCCCGCGGCGACTTCGAGTATTCTCTTTACCTAGCTCTAGCTCGCGGCCAGAAAGAGCGCGGAGGGAAGTCCGCGTTTGGGCTGAAGGTTGCGGTCGATGGGCTCACCACCAGTCCACGCGGCCTGAGCTACCAGCCTTGTTGCATAGTTGAGAGAGGCTGCTACAACTATCGCTGGCCCTTTAACGAGTTCTGCCTCCATGTCGACAAACCCGTCAGCGCTACCACCACGCCCCATGTCGGAGACATTAGCAGTGATATCTCACACCACTGCATCTGCCCTGGAGTATGCGGGGACTTGGAAGATGGAAGAGTCTACCCATCAGTTGGCACTTTCTCCCTTCTGTCGTTTGTCAAAGACGGTGTGCTCTACCAAGTGTTACGACTCAGCCCCCGATGCCAGCCTAACGAAGCAGCCGAAAGGGCTGAGCTGATTCTTACCATCGAGAGCCCCATGCGGCTCCAGTCTTTTTGTGGTCTCAATAAGAGGGACAGCAAGCGACAGGAGGTTCCTTTGCGGAAATGCGACAATGACGAGCACCGAGCTTGCCTATGTGGATCCTTGCCATCAAAAACAGGAGCAGCAGGCACAGGAATTCACTGGCAGGCAGAACTCTTCAACATTGACGTCAGTGACGGCACGAGAATCTCAATCCCTCTGCGGCGTCTTAAGGGCCGCCAAGAGAAAAAAGACCACTGCTCCAAGACCGGCGACGGCTTCGACTCTTTGCCCAGGTTCAAGGCCGACATACCACCCATCGACATCAGCAATCCCCACGTTTATATTGCGCGCTACCGTATTCTTGAGTTGTCAACAGACAGCTCCCCGAGCTTCCCACCAATGCCGTCACATACAGAAATTTCAGAATTTGTTCGCAACTGGCCACCGGAAGCGCCCGGAACGTCTGCAATGTGGCAATACATTTTTGACAGCAGACAGGAAAAGATGGATTCAATTTCAGAACTTTGCGAAGGGAGCGTCGTTGGTCGTTGTCTGGAGAAGATATTGGATGTCGACATTGTTCCGGCAACAGTCCCCCGACAGCCGCCATCAAAGGCTACGTCTCTTTCGTCAAGGGCCAGCAGTTCTCCTTCAGGGGCCAATCCCTCTGCGTCGGAGGCCACTCTTTTTCCATCAGCAGTTCCTTCTCGTTCGTTCAAGGCTACAGCGTCTTCATCAAACGCCAGTCCCTCCCTCAAGGCACAATCTGAGTTGCTTGTTGATCAAGGGACAGCCAAGTCTCGGCACAGCTCCGGAAACAACCCCCTCACCATCCCTTGCACTTGTGAGCAATATGTTTCTCAAGGCCAATGTTGACCTGAAGTCACTATTGTAAGTTACAATTCTCCACATTCGGCATTGCCCAATTTTATTGCGCTGTTGCTGACGGGGTTGTTAGCTGGAAAGTCAGGTTCTTAGTCAAAGTTGATCAGATCTTGTGTACCTTTATCAAAATCAAAGGCCAAGACAAAGCGATTGGTCTCAAAAGCCAGCTCGAGTACGACCAACCTATGCTGTGGGCCAATGCTAATATGGGGGCCGACAATGGAGAGTGCAATACAATCGCTACGGCCAAGGCAACAGTGCGCAGAATTCGACATGTCATTGGCGGGATCATGACATACATTGTGAGAGCCCTCCTCAGCTCTTCGGCATCGCACTTACCTCTCCTCGCTCCCGAAAACATCCCTGGCGAGCCAAGTCACTATTATGTGATGATCACAATTTGCTACGTTGTTCAGAAGTATCCGAAAGCAGAGTGGTCATGGCAAGCCGAGCTGAATGACAAGGGGATCAAGGACAACGAACAGGGGAAAGAGTGGGAATTAGGAGCTCTAGGCCGGCGTCTGCCGTCGAGGCGAGCCAACCCCCTGGTTTGCAGCAATCATGCCGTCACAAAAGTTAAGTACTCGTTACTTGAGTGGCTCCACTATGAAGCCATCTCAGCTTTGCAGACCGATTTCTCTTCGCCACGAGTCATTCCCCCTCAATGGGTTGCAGACAAACCCAAGATCGAGGCCCTGCAAAACATGGCCAAAACAGAGCTTGTGAGAAGGGTTGCTTCCTTGCAACCCTATCAGGCAGATGACGAGATTTCGGATAGACTGGCCTTTCTCGCCGAAGAAATGTGGCCTGATATTGAGGCGTCTGAACAGCCCGCGAATCGCCGCCGCACGGCCAAATACATTGCGGACCGAATCACAAGACGTGTCGAGGAGCGAGAATATACCCGGGCCATCAATCTCTGCCACGCCGGCCCGGGCAAAGGGGGAGCCGATGACAGCCCCTGGGAGGTTCACGCACTGTGCCACCACAGCCGTCTGGTAGTAGCGCATAAGAGGGCGTGCGCCACAGAAGCTTCGCCAATTGCTTGGGAAGATGCCCAACTTGCCGTCGAGCATTACAGAAAGAAGTTCTATCCTTTCTTGACTTCAGAGGCATCGCTCATGCCGTGCTGGGAAAGGAACAACTCTTCCGCTCGGCGCGGTTTTCTAAGATCCGAGGCAACAGCTGTTCTTGCATCAACCATTCTAGAAATATTCCAGAGTGACTTCGAACACTGCAATCGCCCGGCCACCGGGCTCTCCAAGTTGTGGACAGATCGTCGCCTAAGTATTGTTCTGCAAGGCTCAGACGCCGGTGGCGACAACCACGACAGCGCTTCGGCCATGGCAGAAATGAGGAGCCACGGAACAGGCAGACAAGGCGATTTGTCTTCATTGAGACACCTGCGGCACACTGGGGAGAAAGCCAACGTCGAGGCGCTCCTCGTCCAGCAATTGGAAACTCTAGAGAGGCTCGCCAACGCCAGGGGCCTTGAGCGGCACATCGATTACCTCAAGTTTCGGCCACCGCAGAGGTACCATCCTGAAGAGTTCTTCAACTCGCTAGACGACACGCCTGAGCTGTACGACAGTTGCGCCATTGACAAAGCAGACCTGGCCATTCCTGCGGTAATTCGAGAAGCCCTGTCCAAGCATATGTCCCTAGAAGATGACGGGCCCCACGGGGATCTCGTAACAGAGCTTGTTATTGATGAGGATCCTACCAATAGGCTGCGCGAACTCCTCGTCAAGGTGCCTCCTGGGCCAGTTGACAAGAACCTCCAAGCACGTGTTGCGGCCACAATGCTGCGCAAACTTACTGTTATCGATCTGATCACGCCAGACCCTCTACCATCGTTGAAGCCGCGGCCGATCCGAAACAAGGATATTGTGAGAGTGGTTAGCGACAGTGTAAGTTGGCTGACACGGCTATCATTTCATTGCACGTCCTTTTCCCCACTTTTGAACTACCCCCTACGCAACTCACGGCTAACAAAACTATCTATCTCTAACAGTTGATCGACCAAGAAGTGCGCCACCGCTTCCTCCTGGCTGAGGCTGCCTATGAGTTGCCCCCCGGTCTTCTTCGACTACTGGTCCATGTGCTTCATCCAGAAGTCGTAGAGTGTTTCAAGAATCACCAACTGCGAGTATCCCGGTTTGGGCTCTGGACAAGACAGGAGACAGTCGTCGTGCATATCACCTTGCGGAGTTGGGCGATCAAACCGAAGGGCTCAGAATTCTGCGCAATCAGAGAAGACGACAAAATACACCTCCCGCCAGATCTGGTCAGAAGCTACCACAACCCGAGTGACATGGAGCTTAAGGTTTCCTCCATTGGCATGTCGACAAACGAGTTTGGCGATTTCAGTAAGTGTTCAATTATCAGCGACTTGCTGCAGGAGAAGGATATCAACGAACTCGGCGAGAGGGCGCAGGAGATCTGGGACGGCTTCACCCACCAGCCCCAGATCGGTCGCTTTGTGGTCTTTTCTGTAGTACTCGGGCTGCTCTGCCAAGAGATGGTGGCCAATTACAACGGGATTATGGACGACTTTCTCAAAAACACACAGCTTGAGCAACAATTGGTAACCTCCCATTCTCTACCTAACAACAGGATCAGTGCTGACTCGCTTGTGCAGCCGAGCTATCTCCAGAACCCCGCAAAACTACAGGAACGTGACGCCGATGCGGAACTGAGACTGAGTTTGTGGAACCTCGAGGCTTTATACAAGCTAAACAACACTGTGTCTGCGTCAGTGAAGACCATTGAGGGTGCTATTACCGATATCAATAGACAGGTTGAGGAGGTAGGTCGCTCTGATCCCAATGTTGAACCAAACATCATGAATCTAACAAACCCTAGGGACCCGGAAAGAGAAGCGCGGAGCTAGAAAACACTTGTCGCAAACATATGGAGACTCTAGATCGGGGCTTCTCTGACCTGACGGCCATCCAGATCAAGCTGGAACGAAAGGTGGAACTCAATACGCGGTATTCTAATGCGGCAAGTTCCTACCACTCCATCATACCCCGGGTCTTGACGCTTCTTCCGCCAGGTTCTAACGAATGACAATACAGCTCTCTACAATGCTTGCGTTGCGAGCTAGCCATGACTCGTATAAGCAGAATAATACCATCCAGAAACTAACCTACATCACCATCGGATGTCTTCCCATTGGCTTGTCGGCCGCGCTGTTCGCCGTGCCCAAAGAGCAGGATGTGATAGCTGAGGGGTCGGGGAAGGGTTGGTTTATTGGAAGCGTGTTCATTTCTTTTGTTGTTATTTTCTTCATTGCATACTTCTTAGATGGGCTACTCGGGTTCTTCCGGAACCTTCATGATGGAGAAGTTGGGTCGCGGTCTTGGAGAAGGAGAAGCAAAAGAGAATCGGCGGTGGTCTAGTTTGCATGACGCTTTCACCTGACAGGATCGTGAGGTGCCTATCATTTTATCGGCAAACTCTTGAATAATTGTTTGGGTTGACAAACTGCAAAGTGCGTTTGCCATCATTTCGTCCTCGAGCTCGTATTGCTGAAGATGGTGGCAGTTAAATTTCTGTCGACACCCGTATATGAGGTGGCTTGGTGTTTATTTCCCAGCTTGTGCTTGCTTATGTTGTAGAAACTAACGAGAGTCCAGTCCGATCCCTGTAACTCGGATACAGAGTGTCCCACGTTGCTACCTACCTAACCATAGTGGCACACACAAACGCAGTACGCATTTCCTGGTCCATTGTGGGCGCACTGGTTGAAGCCGACTCAGTTAGCACGTATTTCTGTCTGTGATAGGGCACAGTTCTACAACAAGAGAACGTACATAAGAACCGGAGCAGCTCATGTAGTTGCAGTTGCCGTGAGTGCCGCAACAATAGTTGACACAGTCTAGCTTCATGTCAGTGTCCGTTGTGAGTCAACCGTCTAGTGTGTGTCGACTTACTGACACAGTTATCTCTGGGTTCCTATGATTCTATTAGTCAGTCCTTATCGATCTCTTTAAATTGGTATTTCTTTGGATATTGGCGAAGGGGACGAACGATGTTGTCGTTAGCTGGGCTAACTCCCGGCAAAGCACAGGCAATTCCAGCGAATACAGCGACCAGTGGGAAGAGCTTCATGTTTGACGATAGGCGGATAGATGGAAGTTTGGTAGAATTCTGATGAGATGACTCCCGAGAATCCCAAGCTACAGGGGGGAGGAGCACCTCTTTTATAGGTACCTGTTCTGGTGTACGTATTCAATCTCGTGCAGTCCATGCGCCCGATCTGCCGCTGGTCTTTGCCATTCCAGGTTCTCCCAAACCACCTATCTGCCGCCATCCTCAACCCAACAGAGGACGGACTTTCCATAATAGACGTGAGTTCCGGTGCGGGGTCTCAGCCGTTCAAGAGGTGGTAATTGGTGCGTTTATTGATCATTGCCATCGCAGCCGCATGGGAATTCGCTTCGGCCCTCAATGCAACCTCTCGGGCCGGAAATCACCCCGGCTTATGGTCGCTTGAATGAACGAGGGGACATCACAACAGATGGAACAATTCTGACAACAACACTCCCAAACTTGTGTGCGCATACGGGCTGAAGGCATGAAGTAGGTGCTAGGCAAATGCCAAGATATTGTTGCTGGCCAACTCATTCGTGGACTGTGGTATTTAGGTAACATGTATATTATTGGTGCACCGATTCGGCGATAGCTCCGCGGATTCGCCTCTGCCAAAGGTGGCTGGCACTAGCATTGCTGCGGGTTGCTGCAGGTTGGCACCCTTCATGCTCCGTTCACGGCTAGTACCGGCGCCACAAGCCTGGGTCTGGACTGCCGTGCCGCATACGGAATGCTGCTGGGCTGGTTGCCGGTGCCAGTCAAGTACAATTACCGGAGCATTTTCTCCCTCTACCGCAGAGAAGGCTCTAGTGTGGTGGAATTGGAAGTGTCCAACGTTTGGGCTATGTCTTCTACTCTCTGTTCACTTCACGCAGCCATCAATAAGTATACGGCCTTGTAATAACTGTTTCATGTTGATCGCGGAGTGCAGAAACTTGTGACTCAATCTGGTAAACGATTTGTCTCCGGCTCCCCGGAGCTGCATGACAACAGCAGCCCCCATGGTAAACCTACACAACCCTTCCAAGGAAACATACCTGTACGTATTGGTGAATCCCGCAAGCCAATGGCCGACTTGGGTTAGCCCTGCACTGTCTTGCAGCAGGGACAGCAAATGGGTGGTGCGAGCCAGTCAATCAGATGATGGCAGTATGACAGCCTGCATCAAACTACTTGGCCCGACAAATCGAACCTGACCTGCGCTGAGTAACGACCCCTCATGGCTGTGGGAAGCTGCAGCACATCGGACACCGCACAAAACCCCGAAAATTCGACTCTGCTTGATGCAGGCCATTTTAGTTTTAAACTACTACGGTTGTTGCACTGTGGTCGGCTACCGTGGCTTGGTCCATTCCCCCTTTCTCGGCCCGGCTGTTTTACCCCTTTTTTTATGTGTCTGTGTGTCTCTGGTCTCCACTAGCATCATGGGCCTGGACGACCATGGCATCGGCAAAGATAGCGTGCTACCGCTTAGCAAGTTCGTCACCATCATCGTTTTCAACAGCATCGCGCTCTGGAACGTGGTCGAGCTCAGCTTCATCATCTTCGCCACCTTCAAGCGTCGTAGAGGCCTGTATTTCTGGAGCTTCCTCGTCGCATCGTGGGGTATCATCCCCCATTGTCTCGGCTTCATCTTCAAATACCAGCAGCTCACCACGTCATGGGTCTTTGTCACTTTGTTCTTGGTCGGCTGGTGGTGCATGGTGACGGGGCAGTCGTTCGTGCTCTACAGCCGGCTGCATCTTATCATGCTGTCCCCCTTTCGGCTGAAACTGGTCAAGACCATGATCATCGTTGACGCTGTCATCTGCCACGTGCCTATCTCGGTCATGGCCTACGGCGTCAACTCGCCTAACCCGGCACCGTTCATCCCGGTTTACACCGTCTACGAGAAGATCCAGCTGTCGATATTCTTCATCCAGGAGATTATCATTTCCGGGCTGTACATCTACGAGACGGTCAAGCTGATGCAGATACGGAAGGGCGTGCAGGGCAATGGGACCCGCAGCTCACGGCATCTGATGTCGCATCTTATCGTCGTCAATGTCATCATTGTTGTTCTCGACATCACCGTTCTGGGACTGGAGTATTCTGGGATGTACGACCTCCAGACATCTTACAAACCGTTTGTTTACAGTGTCAAGTTGAAGCTGGAGTTTAGTATTCTGAACAAGCTGGTGGAGTTGACGACAAGGGGAGGAAGCAAAGGGAGTTCGACATATACGCCTTCGAGAGGGGACGCCAACCCACAGATGGATATGATGTACGATGGGGTTCATCGGGGGAAGGCGGTTGATCTGGGGAATAATGTGTATGTGCGGTCGGAAACGGCTTCGGGAGAGGAGGTCAAGGCGGGTGGCCAAGCTGTGGTCCTGACTACTGAGGTTAGTGTTCGGAGGAATACGATGCCGGTAGAGCATGATAGTGATGGGGATCTAGGGAATCTGAACATTGAGACCAGGGCTGGGATGTTGGGGAGTCCAGGCAGCTCATCGGAGAGGAATGTTGCTGAGGCGAGTTGTTGAGTTTTGGTGGCACACGATACCCATTTTTGGCCTTCTCTCTGTTCTTTCTTCCTTGTACAGTATAGATAATTGAATGTAAATTCCATTCTTGTCGTATAGTCGTGCGTTTCTTCAGTATCTAGCTAAGCACCTTTCAATCAAGAAAAGACGTTGCCATAGTCAAGTCCACAGCCTCCATCTTCCGAATCCGAAGAGGCAGCAGATTCATCCCTTCCCATATCATCTTCCTCCAGCTCATCCACGTCTAGTCCACTCTCTAATCCTAATGTGTCTAGATTATCCGACCTATTAGTCTCAGTTTCCCATCCAGCATCTGATGACTCTCGTAGCTCGGCTTCGTCGTTCCAGTAGTATGGGCAGAGATGCTCCTTGCCTTTCCACATTCTTTCAAACGCAGCTCTTGTGTATACCCCCGGGAAAATCTGCCAGCCCCAGACCGGATAGCGACCCCTCCTGGGGAAACCCACACGAAAGCTTGCAACGTCATAACCATTGTCTGCTAGAACCATGTCCCACACATCACCAAAGCATAAAGATTCCTTTTTAAGTCGGAGGGGGGGGTTCCTGCACACCCCCTGTTCTTGCACAGGCCACCACGCACTCCGGCCACGTGTCACCCCCAGATATATTTCGGCCTACCTCCTTCAATTCTTTTCCGAATTGCTTCAACTTTTCAACAATCTTTTCTTCAATCAATGGAGCAACAGTATACCGAATCTGACATGCGTAACGCATGTCAGGAATACGCTAAAACCGGCCTATTGCGCGCAACTGCTCGAAATTGGGCTATTCCTCCCTCCACCCTACGCATACGCCTCAATGGCACCCTACCTCGTTCAATCGCCTACCAGGATTACCAACGCCTTTCTGTGACCCAGGAGCGCCATCTAACCGACTAGATACGCGTGCAACAAGCCTTAGGGGTCCCTCCTACGCATGCACAGATCAGAGAGATGGCTAGCCGTGTGTGCCTCGAGAGGGGGGACGAGGTTAAGCTGGGTATTTCTTAAATGGAAGGCTTTTTAAGGAGGCACCCCTATCTTAAGACCCAGAGGGCCAGGGTAGTCGACACAGACCGTATCCACTATACTATAGAAGCTACGATTCGGCCTTAATTTAACCTATTCTAAATACTTGAGGTTAAGGCTATCCTACCAGAGAATCGTTAGAATAAGGACGAAGCCGGTATCATAAAGGGCTGTGGGGAGAATGGCTTAATCGTTAGTACAGCTAATCATAAGGCCCTACAAAAGAAATAACCAGGTAGTCGTACCTAGACGTCATTTATCAAGTATATCTTAACCACTAGCCGGTTTCTTCCTCCCCTTATTATTTTCAGGGGTAAGACAGTTTAACAACAGTAGTTTCTAACGGATTTACGGCCTTTTAAGGATTAGAAGTTTACAGCAACGCCAAAGGGCTGGACCGATAACGAAACTGGGCTCAAATGGCTAAAGAACGTATTCATACCCCTGACTAAACCGGCCTCCCCTAACTAGAAGCGCCTCCTCGTTATTGACGGTTACGGTAACCACGTGACAGCTAAATATATGTACGAAGCTTATATTAATAACATCTACATTATTTATTTACCTGCCTATACCTCCCATGTCCTCCAGCCCTTAGATCTTTCGATCTTTAGCCCCCTTAAGCGCGCTTACCGGAATTGGCTTAACCGCTTTCTTTCTATAGCTATTAATGACACTTCCGTTATTGGCAAGCGCGCTTTTCTCGAGTGTTATTATCAGGCTAAGTCTATTACTCTTACAGAGGCCAATATCAAGGCTGGGTGGCGAGTAACCGGCTTGTGGCCCCTTTCCATGACCAAGCCCCTGATGAGCCGCCTTCTCCTCAAGAACGCCAACAGTGTGAGCACCCCTAAACCCAACAAGGCGGCTCAGGAGGTTGCCGTTAAGATGCAGGCCTTTAAAACACCAATTTTGGATTGTGGTGGTGAGAAACAAGCAGTGTGGTCAACCCCAAGGAAGGCGAAGGAGTGGTCGGAGCAATCCAGGAAATTTGCCACCACCATCAAGGCCACACCCACAGAGCGGTTGTTTCTTAGAAAGACCGGTAAGGCCCTGGATGAAAAAACCTTCGAATTGGCCGCCTGCAAGCGTAAGATTCAGGCCCTGGAGCAAGAGGTGGAAAGGTTACGGCGCACAAAGAAGAGGAAGGTCGAGGAAGATCCAAATACGACCTTCGCTAGTATCCGTACTATTTCTGACGCCTAGAGGCTAGTTGGCAGAGAGGTGGCTTCGGATTCAAATTCTTCAGAAGAAGAGAATTCTTCTGATGCCGAAAGTTGTATTGAGGTCCTGTAAATAGTTGTGTTAGGCCTTGTTGAAATTGACGGTTGTGGTTAGGAGCAGTTTTGGTGGCCTGTGCAAGAACAGGGGGTGTGCAGGAACCCCCCCCTCCGACTTATACGCAATCTCCGAGACAGACCGTCCTTCACTATCGATGGCCAAAACATCAGTCCCAGCTTGAACTAGAGAGCTCAAAGCGTCCCTTAAATCATCAGGTAACTCAACATCTAATCTTGCATTGATGACAAGATGTAAACACGTCTCACCCCTCGCGGTCCGAGAATGGACGTCGGCACCTCTAGACAGAAGCAGCGAGAGGCCTTCAACGCTGATATTACCATACAAGCAATACGCGAGAAACGCCGTCCGACCTCTTTGGTAAATAATCGTATTGGGTGTCAGGAAGCCCGCACATTTATCCAGAATGAGTTTCATCAGCGGCTAATAAGCATGTTTCGTCAGAACTGAACTCCCCGGCCACTATGGCATACATAAGGGAAAGGGTATATGTCTTACCAGAGATCCAGTGCCAAACACATTGTAGCAAAAGTTTCCTGTGTCTTCGCGTTCCTTTATATTGAATGTCGGGATTGTAGGATCACAGCCCGCCTCAAGGAGCATATTTGTCGCCAAT
>Ga0247780_1000815_pt1 | contig 24834 bp, 21 predicted proteins | sample UWRJL079202R5_FD_179927 | JGI IMG/M metagenome (GOLD analysis project Ga0247780, IMG submission 179927) | Plant litter microbial communities from Arlington Agricultural Research Station in Wisconsin, United States - UWRJ-L079-202R-5 | ecosystem: Environmental > Terrestrial > Plant litter >... | reverse complement strand
TTTTGTACCTACCAGCCAGTCAGTTAACCGCGGCCGGCTAACACATCTAGAGTCTGCACTATTATGTTTTCACGCAACGTAAATGGAAAAACTGTTAGGGATCTGATAGTGCAGGCGTGCACGTGCCATTTTTAGTGTACCTCTTTTTCTGACAACCGCTTGCTAGGTACATGGCCCCCGTGCAAAGTACTTTAAGCAATCGGACCAACCAACATCCCCTCTTCCACGAACACTCCCGAAGGTTCTGATTCGGTGTCGTGAATTTTCTAGCCCGATCGTGATTGGTAGCCAGGATCAGCGAATAACCACACAGGTTCGCTTCATTGCCCAATTGGCAAGATTTGTAGTTTCACAAAGGATGCACCTTCCACTGCCGTTGACATACAGCTGGACTTCGGGTATCGAGACCCAGTAGGTTTCTTGCAAACCGCATGCCGACCGGAGAACGGAACTTGGGAAAATTCATCCTTCAAAGTGTTAAACCCTTGGTGCCGGCCCTCAACCGCTCACGCGATATCGCATTCGCCGACTTCACTTGCTCGTCACGGCCCCTGTGTCAGCGGTGTCCCTCGCAGCATATACACCCTGGTCCCTCATAGTCCACCTGACCGCGAAGCACATGATACATGTAGCTTACATCCATTTTACGTCCCTTATAACTTAGACTTGCTAATTTTATCTAAGTATCTATGCCTAGGCAGCATCTATATACATTGGCGAATTCGCAGTCAGGTGACCTAATTCTACACTACTACGTATCCTTATAATACCTTCTAGGGTTATAGGCTTATAGTTAAGATCCTTTATCTTTGTTCCCGCCCTTATCAAACTCCTGTTTAGGCAGCTGCTTCTTATGATACGTCTCCTTACTTTAAAAGGCGATTCATTACATTTCTGTGAAAGATGTGTCTGTAATGAGAAATTGTTTGTTCAAGAAACATGGATAATTTAACTTGGGCGTAACGGAATTAGAGATACTGGAAAAGATCTACAGTAATACTTTCGGATTGCGAATATTATACGTTAGGGTTAATCGCGTGTTAAAATTGCACTTTTTTTCTCTGCTGTCGTTGGAGTGAAGGAAAGCGCAGTTAAGTGTAGTGGTAGGAGATCCCAAAACTGGGTCCTCGCAACGCCACGGCCATTTTAGACGGGGCAACTATAGCCGAGGCAGCCCAGAACAGTGACCCACTCGCTCAGTCTGGCTCAGGCAACTGCTCAGTTCCGAACAAGGAAAGGGAAATTCGTGGTGTCGATTTTAGGGTGGTGAAATGGCTGTTTCCTGCGACGAATCTGGGCACACCAAATTTCCTTTTTCGTACCTCGCCCACGTGACGTTGCTCACCCCGGCTCAGGCACGGCTCAGGATTTGCTCAGGCTTGCTCACCCTAAGAACCATTTCCGGAAGGCTGCGCCGCAGCATGCACAACTACTTCAACTCTAGCCGAGCGAGCCCAGAACTGGTCCCCATATATAAAAATGGCCAAATTGGTCCCCTTCTTTTAAAAGCGAATGGTTCCGCCTTTACCTAGCTTTTGCCTCGACATTTCGCACCAAACCCATCTGCATACACTCTTACTTCTGTTGCTCAATACCTTGAACTCATCACTACCCTCGACAAAACGCAAAAAGATATGGAGCTCGAATCAGCCTTCAAGTCAGCAGACGCTATTGTTGAGCGGGCGGTAAAGAGAGGTCTTACAGCAGACCGCTCTAAGATCAACCCTCGCGTAGTTCGCAGGAATCTGAGACCTAAAAGCGAAAACCGCTATTCACGTGCACTTGCGGTGTAGCATTCGTAAGTAAACATTGTTGACGTGACCACCCTTTCCCAGATCAATGAAATGGGTGGCATCGACTCGTTGCTATGCAAGGCCAAGAATCTCGGTGGCGCTCTTAGTGAGCCCCTAGACAATATGCTGAAGGATATGGCAAAGACTCAGAACTAGACGACCTACACGTCATTCTGTAGTTACAACACACTCAACTGTGGGGCCTGATTGGGAACACTAAAGCTTAACGCTCCTTACTGTCTTTGGTTTGGAAAGTAACATGTTACTGTCACTCTTTTCGCAAGTATAGCACAATAAGTAAACTGCCTTGAGATGCAGGTCGTTTCATGGAGTAGACAATTTTTTCGACAGAATACTTGCACCGGGACTTCACTTGCAATATGAGTAGGTCTCAGGAAGATAACAGCAAGCGGCTGTTTTTAACGGGGCGCTGCGGGACACGCAGGCTGCCCGTCACTGAGCTCCTCGCTGCCCTTTTCCACGACATCGACGCTGCTAGGTTGGCCGGCCGCAAGGGTTGCAGCCCTGACGAAAGACGTCACGCGAGCCTTTCTCTTGGTAGGCCCCAGCGTCTGTCGTTGAAACCCCCCGAAGCAAGTTTCTGCGCTAAGACAGTGCTCTTCATCGCCCTTTCACTTCGTAGGCGAGGTTTGCGACTGGGAGAGAGTGTACAATAACTTTAACAACGTCGCGTTCTTCGGCACCGGACGCTTGCGAAAATGATGGTAATCTACCCTTAAAGGGGGACTGATGGCGGATCTCGGTATCTCCTGCCCTCCTACCACAAAGAGCCACTGAGCTTTAGGTTACTGACTTTAATCCCAGACCACTAGACCCGATTTTAGTGCTAAGCTTCAAGGGGAGAAACGCTGGGGCAGCTTCCAGCTCACGAAGTACTCAGATATGTTGCTTACTAAGGTCTGGATGTGCCAAAAGATGACTAATATTTGATGTTTTCACAGGAACCAGCGCAAAAAGTGAGGTTAAGCCACAACCGAATGTGTCGTTTCGCAAATGTGGGTTTCCTTCAACGATAGAGAAACTTTAAGGTCCAACGAGGACCGGACATAGTGAGATTCATGTTGGCGCGGAATCGAGGCTAACATTCGCTGCATCCCCCATCTTTTACATGTTTAATAATCTTGACCTTCGCTTAACACATTATGGTCGCTCTCCGAGACGTGCTGCTCGCTAATCTGGTGGCGCTTGCAGCTAAGGGCGAAGCGTGTTATAGATGACAGCCATACAGAGACTTCATCCTCGCCTTTTATCAGGAATCTTGCATCGTTTTTTATAGCTCAGCAACTTCGGGACTTAGGTATACGAGCATGTCGATCAAGCCCGACATGCTGGTCCAGCAGTGCCGGTAAACCGCCTGGCAGCCATAGCCATGTGTTTTGCTGGTAAAGATTATTAGAAGGGGGCTGTGATTCGCACCGTCAGATACATCACGTAAAGGGTGAGATTGTCCGACCCAGCAAACCTATCAAGGTGGGAAATTATTTTAGTGCAGATCATACCCCAAACGTACCCAGCTTATTTTCCTTGGGTCAGCCAGCTTCGATTCGCAAGGACATGTGGGTCCTTGCTGTGAATGCGAATTAAATGCGAAAGAAGAAAAATCAAAGAGCCGTCCCAGGTTCCAGCAATGAATCTATAAATGTGAATGAGAAAAATTTGGAGATCAGTAGGCCGTCATCCCAAGTTCCTACCAATGAGAGAGAAACGTCCAGACAGGCCAAACCTTTTCAGCATGACCGACCAACAAATATCTCCCCTTCCTCCAGTGGGAATTTCCTCGGTCAGGCCGACACCGCAGCTATCAGCAATCAATATCTTCTTCACAAAGGCCATCGCACCTCTTCCTCCGCTTTTCCTTTCCATTGTCATCTACCCCAGACCTTTTTTGCCATAAAATCTTTCCTCTTCCGCTTTTTCACTGGCATTGTCCACTCCGGATGGGATCATGCTCCGTCGCCAAACAATACATACACCACCTCAACCAGACCTCCGCCTCCAACCACCGTAACACCCCTCCAAGATAACTGCAGCTATCGGTGGCAAACAGCCACCACCCCAGGGCAAGGAGGTTTTTGAAAATCTTGCAGCAAAGAAGACAGTGAAGATCCTACAACCCAAGACCGGGGACGAACAGCCCGCCAAAGTTCCGATCACGATCAAGACGCCCAAGCTTGTGTTGATACACTCGGACCGCATAATCAACGGGAACAAAGCCTTTGCCCACACCGTCTCTCGGATTGCTTCAAGGCTCAGCGGGCAGCGGGTAACAGTAAACGAGGCAGACATCGCCGACACCCTCAACGAAGGCACACCACTGAGGGAGCTGTACAGCCCGTACGTCGAGTCCGGGGCGTTTGAAACCGACGAGGAATTTGACGACTGCTACAAACGGCATTGCAACATCTTCAATGACGAGGGCAGCGAGCTAATGGAGCCCCACGACGGCACCCAAGAGCTTCTCTTAACGCTGCGGGCGCTCGGCATCCCGGTTATCGTCCTAACCAACGCGAGAGAGGCGACCTGGCTCTTTCTCAGGAAAACAAAGAATGGCACACCTAGTCGGCATGTGCATCGGCAATACACACGAGTTCATCCAGTCCGGCACCTTTATCAAGGCGCTAAATAACTTCCTCGTTAGTCTTTTTCCGGCTTTTATCACCGCATACCACACAAGAGAAACGATTCGCAATGAGATCGGCTGGCAGTCTCCAGCTACATCCAGGGCGACGTCCGCAGACCTATCCATAGCAACCTCAAGGGGGATATCCTCGGCGGTGTCGAGCATAAGAGGAGTGTCTCCTGCGCCGTCTAAAGGAGCATCTAGAGGATTATCTCCGGAACTGTCTCAAGGCACGTCCAGAGGGCTATCCCCAGGGTTCCCGCCCGCAACGCCGTTACTGTCTGAGAACTTCAAACCCGTAGACGCGAGCGATGTTCTGTACGTCTTCCACTCCGTCTGCCATCATTATTATCATGTCGAAAAATCCAGCCTCCAGACCTGTTGGTTCAAACAGCTGGGCGTCATCATCCGCAGTTCAATTAGTCCCGGGTTCACCAACATAGTTCTCCTACGCGTCGGGGATGTGGCCCAGATTCTCCAAGCCCTCGTCGAGGATACAGACCAAGATTCCGGTCCCGCCGGGGATACCATCCTAAATTCTATCGAGTCAGACCTCCCGGAAAGAAAATCGAAAGTAACCCGATACGTCAGCCCGTACAGGCGGGTGTGGCAAGACGCACGGGAAAAAACAAAGACACCAGTGGCCGAGGATGCTAAAAAGGCGGCAAAAAAGCGGGCCGCAAAAGATAACGTTAGGAAAGCGAAGAAACGTGTCTCCGATAATACTGGCAGAAAGTCGGCGAGGAAGAAAAGCATCTCCGATAATGCTGATCGAAGGCCAGTAAAAAGGAGGGCCGTCGAGGATGATATTAGGATGCCAGCAAAGAAGAAAGTAGCCAAGGAGGATGTTGGGAAAGTGGCAAAGATGAGAGCTGTCCAACGCAATCCTAGACAAGAGGTGAGATAAAAGATGGTTATCAAGAATGATGTTGGGAAGCCGGCCAAGACGAAGAATGGCTCCGCAAGTAGTAATCAACAACCGGAAAAGAGGGCCGTCGACGGTGATGCTAAAAAACCGGCAAGCAAGAAAGCCAAGTTTAAGAGACCAGAGATAGACTGGTCAAAGGGCGGGCCGATGAACCGTAGTCATTTCGGTGTAAGTCTGGCTCGACTAGCTATTATCTTTTGAGATAAGTTCGGATGACCGAATAGACGGCAACGCAAACATGGAATAAGTAATGGATTGTCATGGGGACGAATGAGCTCCACATAACCTTTCAACGTTAGAGCAAAATGTCGTCTGCCATCACTGAAAATCCGATAAACACGGAATTGTCGAGGTAAGGTGCAATACCAAGAACACTATCTGCACATCCAAATACCCAAGAACATACAACATTTGTATTTGGTAAAATGTCCCGAATCCCACGCCGTGCAATATAGCCCAATTCCAGCTACGACACCAGGTCAGCCAGCACGAGGCAGGAGCCGTCGATCACGCGAGCGCTAATTATACTCCTAGCCCATTCCTTCCGGGTTCAACGCTGCATCGCGCTTTCCACCTGTCTCTTTTTTGGTAAATGGTTTTTTTTTTTTTTTGTTCGTTTTAATACCCACACGTTTCCTCAATCCAAGAGGATTTGTTTCCAGTCAGCAAGGATCAAGTTCCCACCTAACACCTCAGCCCAGCAACCGCACCAGGAATGGACGAAAATGAAATCCCGCAGGCTGCCAGGATTCCCCGTCTCCCAATGGAGCCCGAAAAGGCCATCTTCCTCCACCTCGTCCCGAGAGGCGCGGTCACGACACCCGAGTCGGTCGGCGAGAACCCCCAGCTGCGCGAGGAGTACGACCAGTTCAACGACATGCTCGCCAACGTCTATCTCGCAAGCCGGCGCTTAAACCAGGTCGCAACCCACATTCTGTACCAGACCGTCGTCCTCAAAGACATGAGCTAGTTCTCCTCTTCCGCACCCTAACAATGGCGCCCCACCTGCAAAACCTCGTCCTCCATCTGGTCTGGGCGGGCTTCATTCCGCCGGCAATCCTGTCGAGCAAGCACTCAGGCCTTACTGCCTCAAGGTCAATAATAGCCCTGGTTGGCGATACCTGGCTGCTCGATCTGCTAAGGGATTGCTGGAGGGCGACGAAGTGGCCCCATACCGGGGACAAGCAAGCCGAGAAGATAGCGTGCCATCTGTACCTCAGTGATACGATACACTTTACAGCGGTCATATTCTCGGTACTGTGCTCGCGTTAGCTCCCCGTCTGCAGTCGTTATTCACTGTTCTCAACCAGACCAACCTGATGATCATCAGTCCCAAAGGCGCGTCCTCCGACGGTGTCCCGAGTTTTCTGGTATCCTCCAGATCCCCAAGTGGGATTTATTCCAGTATCACTCCGCTCTCCCCGGCAGTATACCGTACCCTCTGCGCTACCGGTTTCTGCACTCGCTAAAGAGCATCTCCATCGAGCCACATTCCGACCGAAACGCGGAGTCATACTGGACGCTCTTTATCCTAGAACCGCTATTATACAGCTACCCATCACTGGAAAGCGTCGAGATCCAGGGCACCGCCTCGTGGCAGGAACTCCGAACCCGCGGCGACGACTGGCAGCCCCCGGCCGTCTCGAGCGACAAGGTCACGCAACTCGTCCTCACCTGCGCGACCCACCCCGAGGACAACATACCCACCATCGCCGACACGTTCCCCAAGCTCCGCGCCCTGTACGCCGAGTTCGTCGAGAGCTCGCACGCCGGCACGTACTGCACGCGGCTGACCAAGGAGCACTTCTAGTCCGGCCTCGCCTCGCTCAGCGACACGCTCGAGACGCTGCACTTCACCAGCACGCCCAACGAGGCCTGGAAGTTCATCAGCGTCGAGCCGCTGCTGCACCCCGTCCTGCAGGGCATGCGCTCGCTCAAACACCTCGTCGTCGAGTTCGCATAGGTGTTTGGGTGGGAGAATCTGGTTACGGCCTTCGACTCGCGCTTCCTGCCCCCGTCCCTCGTCAGCTTACACGTCATTGACTTTTAAGGCAGCGCGGGGAAGCTGTACTATCCGCATTTTTCCGGCGGCGTCGGGCCGCTGGAATATTTGGGTGACATGCTCGACAGGATTCTCAGGGGGTGTCAGGTCGGGTATCTAGCGGCGTTTAAGGTGTTAAAGGTCACGTCGTGCTTTGGGGTTCTGCTCGTCCGAGGAGCGGACAAGGATGCGGACCGTGACCGGGACCGTGACCGTGACCGGGACCGTGACCGTAAGTCGTTAGCGTACGAGGTGTCGCAGGAGGCAGTAACGGCGTTTAGCGTGTAGAAGCTTGGACCCCCCAACTGATCGACCCCCAACCGATCACATTCCCCGCCGGACCACTACCACAACAAAATGCCCACAACATCCAATTGCTAAGTAATTTGTATACAAAAAAATGCTCACTCCATCTCCTCAATCTGGTGAATCCTATCTAGCCCGTGGATTATCATTTCCTGCGCCTGTTCAATAACTGGCGCTAGGTCTTCGCTCCTGGCCCTCCTCCTACGCTTCGGAGGCCTTCCGGAAGCTTCCTCAGCATCGGTGATATCCTTGATGGTAGCGAACTTGTCGTTGGCTGGAATAACGGACCCTTTTCCTTGTATAGGGCTTCACAGCACGAAAATCCTCCTTCAGGCGTGCGATTTCGGCCCTCAACTTTGCCCTCTCTGTGTTGCCTTGATCCAGGGCCTTCTCCACCTTGTGAAGAAGCGCCCTCACAGAGCGATTAGTAGGGCTTTTGTACCCTCTGGCATTATTTAAGGCTTGACGAATATCCTGGGACTGTTTTGGTGTTTTGAGAGTGTTAGGGTCTGTAATAGGAGCCCTGTCAGGGGTAAGGCTGCGCTCCTGAGGAGGGGGGGAGTCTTTAACCACTGCCTCGGGGTCCCCTAGTATCCTTGCTGGATTAATTGGCCAGATTCCAGTCTTCCTGAAGCCGCTGAGTATATTGTGAACCGTTACCTCCTTCTTAGAGGCTTCTTTATAGCAGAGAAGGAAGCGTTGCTTGTTGGCTGGCGCTGAAGCTCTGCAGTGTGCGATGAGCTGGACCTTTTGCTAGAAATACTCCATTAAAGGCCCGAAAACGCTCCGATCAAGTGGCTGGCTTTTATGGGAGGTGTGGGCTGGAAGAAACAACAACTCCACTTTGTTGGTGTAAGCTGTACGTATGAAATTCTCAGTCTCGTGGGTGGAGTGTTCGTCGAGAATACGAAGGTGCTATTCTAAGGGGTCTTGAGGCTTCGTTTCGGGTAAATAAACCTTATTTAACCATTTAAGCGCAATCACTTGGTTGCTTCAGCCTGTAGGAGAATAATTGTACTTCCACTTGTTTAGCTGAGGTTGGGATTCCATGAACTTAGGGAATGACTGGCCTTATAAGGAGGCACCTGTAAAGATAACCACTGGGGTAAGCCGACGACCCTCGACTGTGATTGCTTTAATGACAGTAACCCAGGTAGTACCATCAGAGGATGCTACGTAGGCTTTACTAGTAAGAGATTCCCCTATAACCTTTCCTTTGTTGGTCTCCTGCTCTTGCATGCCGTGTTCGTCTATATTGGTGATATTTCGAGGCTTGATCTTCTTAACCTCGATCTGGTAGCGTAGGCGGCGAAAGAAATCGTCGTAAGCCTCCTTCGTAGAACCGCGCTTTCGAGAGCTTTCCAATGGTCTGCTTGGTTTCACCTTGATGCGTTTGTGCCGTTGAAGAAAGCGATCAACCCAACGGTGGCCGATTTTCTCAAACACACCTCCTTTACAGAGGATAGATTACGCCATTCTGGTGATCCGAGCCTTTAAAGGAGCGCGGCCAGCGGCCTCCTCATTAAGGCACTAGTCCATAAGGAAGCTCTCTTGAAGAGGAGAGAGCCTTCGAGAGCTTAATAAGGCTTCAGTCTTAGATGTGGCCCCGTGGAGGCGGCCACTGAGGGTCGCCTGTGGGATCTCCCATTTCGCTGCGACGGCGTGCTGCTTTTTTCCCTGGCGAATCTCATCGAGCGCAGAGGCTATTTTCTCCTCTCGCACGGTCGTCATCTCGAATTTGGTGTTATTTGCAGCAAAACTGAAGGAATTATGGTGGTTGGAAATGTGGGTGTTGTGGTGGGGGGATGCAGAAGATTGTGATCGGCAGGGGGTCGATCGGTTGCGGGGTCCAAGCTTCTACTTTACCGAGGCGTTTGCCAAGATTAGTGTCGAGTTATCGCTTGTTAGGCTGGAGGAGCGGTTCATGGGCAGTGGGATTGGTCTACGATTAAGTGCTGAGGGCCCGGGGTGTATCTGGGTGGCCGCTGAGTTTCCCCCCTCTGGGCAGCGACAAGCGCTAGTCCGGAATCCACGACGGCAACACGTCATCCCAGATAGCGCCAAGGATTGGTCGGTAATTCGCGCAGTTTTCGAGGTGCTTGAATCCGCCCTTGTGCCGGGACATCACAGGTTCCAGGTGGGAATGGTACTTGTCTTTTAGGTCCTTCAGCTTTGCCATGCGATGGGCATAGGCGATGGGTATGTATTTGCAGAGGATGTCCAGGCTCTGTAGCCGAGTGACGCTGTACTTGACTACCTCACGGTAGACCAGAAAGAGCGGCTTGTCGTAGCTGATTTTGAAACCGGGGCTGTCGGTCAGGCCAAGTGCACCGTAAACGTGATCTCGCGGGTCGGTTGCTTTTTGGTGACGGCAAAGCACGAGAGCGTCCAGCAGAGGCAGCTTGCCGCCTTCGTCGAAACATTTCTGCGCAGCTGTCAGCATGCCCACCCGTTGCCTGTGAAGAAGACTAAGGGCCGACAGGCAGCTGCTGGTGCAGGCGACGTTTCCTATCGCATTCAAAATCGCGACAAGGACGTTGAAACTGAACTATAGATAGCGGCGGGGACCACAACACACAATCCCGTAGCTGGAAAGAAGAATCTCCTGGACAATCCACACTCTTGACCAGTACGGACGTCGTTGCAGCGCTTTAACAGCCTTCTAATGTCGGTCGTAGGAATGGTTGTTAGTGACACGCTCGAGACTTGATGCCAATTCCTCCTCTGTTGACCTCTCGCTCATTGCATGTATGGTCTGGAAGAGATCGAATGCCATGTTGCTGTTATCAGCCCCTGGCCCGAGCCACATCAAGACGGCACTGGCCCGCCGATAGATTGCCCCCATCAGTTGTACTTGGGCGTTTCGCTCCGGGATATCATGCTGATTGATGCACAGCGCGTCAACCCAAAGTTCGATAGGCCTAGTCATCTGACGGAAATGGGCAAGGGCGACGAAGAGGTTTTGCGTAACCGACACGGTCTCGCCGTTGACCCGAATCGTCTTTGGGTTTCGGGTGTCTCCTTATACGTATGAGAGGGCAAGATAGGACATCTTCTGGTCCTCGTTCACGCCGGAGAGAGTTCGACGGTTGAGCTCGCACTGGATCTCATCAACTCGATTGACACTGGCAAGTATGGTGATGGTCCAGATCTCGCCTAATTTGGCGTCTAAGGCAGGTGCGTAAATGCCTTGGGGCGCGGGCGACGAGAACATTAATTGTAACGGTGCCTAAAGCCATGGCGGGATGTATTGGGTGATGGCAGAGAAGCGTTGACGACTCGACATTGTGCCTCAGTGTTGCGGTTTCGATGAGGGTTGTGTGTCGTGTTGGTGTTTGACGTGTTGTAACTACCAATTACTAGCAATATCGACACCTTGCTAGTCACCTAGTGTTATGTCCGTGTCGGCACCGAAAAGTGCATACCTGCGGTGACTTAGGTGGAGATGGGTCAGTCTTGCCTAATAGGATCTGATAAGAAAGCGATTCCGATGATGTGCTACTGCGGGCCTTAATTACCGTGGCTGAATAGTCTACGAGTAAACTTTCCAACCCTCCGAGCTTCAACTGTTGAATAAGACTTTCTGGAAGAGATAGAAAGCAAGAACAAGCAAGCTCACATATAATACAACCTCTTCACACATACACACGGGGGGATTCACAGGTGCTATGTTTCCAAGATTTAATGTCAACAAGTCACATCTTTACTTATGCTACTAGAATGCCACTTTTTATCGAGAGAAAACATTCACCAGAGGACTAAAGATGGGCCTTTGAAGTTGTATAGCCACTATGTAAATCTAGGACCCCTCACCTCAAGCTCAGAGGGAGAAAACCTAAGGCTTCCAAGCTCCATAATTACTAGCCCGGGAAAACTCAACCGCAGTTCACCCTACCCCAGCTCAGGATTGACCACAAATCTACCATGACTTACACTCCAACCTTTGAAAAATTGTTCGCGCGAGACTTTGTGCAATGCCAAGGAGGCTAATCTGAACACTAAGAAGCCGCCGGAAAGGCATCCGTACTTGAACTCAAGGAGCTAGATTGGTGAATCCGCGCCTTAATTCTGTACCCCAGGCCCTCTAAAACGATAGAATAGCCTACTATAGATCTTCAACGGTTTTATCGAAGTTGAGGTGTTTGGGATAAATACCACGTATCACGTGTCTTACGATGGTACCATGACTTCTTCGAAGCTACTCAGGGCCATTTGCCAAGCTGGAAAGTTTCACGCTAACAATCTTTCAGGGGTTGGATTATACACCGGCCAGATTAAAGACCCCAGTCTCTCCTATCTACTCCGCCTGAGAAGCCGCCGTCACCAGTTCCATGGGAGCGGGGCTGAGCACATCACGTGACGATTCCTGCAGATTGGATGTCAGGCAAACATGCTTGTGACCGAACCGTCTGAACTTGAGCAATCTGGCATACCAAAATGGCCGACCCCCTATCCCTCGCTGCCAGCATCGTCGGCCTAATTGGCCTTGCCGACCGGGTTATCCGGGCAGGGCAATACTGCATCGACACGGTGCGAGATGCGCCGAGCGACATGCGCATGATTGTCGGGGAGGCCTCCTCGCTGCGGGCCGTATTTGAGAGTCTCGCCGATGCCGGCTCTGGATCTTCCACCCGACTTCTCGCCGATGGCGGCCCCATTGAGGCTTGTCATCGCTGTCTCGGAGGGCTCGAGGCTCTTCTTCCGCCACACCGTGACCGAAATGGGTCGCGACGAATCACTCTTGTTGACCTGGCGTGGCCGTTCAAACAGCCCAAGGCGAGGAAGATTTTGGCGGAGATCTCCCAGCACAAGGCGACGCTGCTCCTGGCCATTTCGGGCGATGTGCTGTAAGTATAAACTCTCTGGCTCGGGTGTACGCTGTCGCTGACAGTATGGTGACAGCCACGAGCTCCGAGACATCAAGCTGGGAATCGAGCGAGTCCATACTTCCATGTCTGGTAAGACATTTTTAACAAATACCAAACTCCACATTTGTCCTAACATGGAACTTAGACTCAGAGCGTCGCCAAGTCTGCGACTGGTTAGAACGCATTAATCCCTCCACCCTCCACAACGCCACCCTCGACAAGCACGAACCACTCACCAGCGCATGGTTCCTCCGATCCTCCGAGTGGGCCTCTTGGCTAGAACCGTCAACGCAAGACCGTTTCCTCTGGGTCTACGGCATCCCCGGCGCCGGAAAAACGGTCCTCGCCTCGGTCGCCATCGAAGAGCTGAAAAAGCTGACCAGAAAGCGACCCGGCGACGTGTGCGCCTACTATTACTGCCACTATTCGCACAACCAGGATGAGTCGGTGCCGTTTCTCGGTTGGCTTGTAAGCCAGGTCTGCAGGCAGGCGAGGCACGTCCCTGACAAACTCCGGGAAATCCAAGATAGCGCCTGCAACCCCACGGCCTTGGAGCTGCTGCATGCGCTGGAGGAGGTGTTGGAGCGGGTCAACCGAGTTTATGTCGTGGTAGATGCTGTTGACGAGAGCACCCCCCGCGAAGGTTTGGTGCGCCTAATCGGGACCCTGGCGCTCGATGACCGGTTCTGCAAGGTCCATATAGCGGCGACAAGTCGTCAGTACCTCGAGATCGAGCGCGTTTTCTCGGGTATCTCTTGCAGTATATCCATGTCCAACGACCAGGTCGATGCCGACATCCGTCAGTTTACCCGTGCCAAATTGGCAGCCAGCTACCGCCTCAAGCGGTGGCAACATCGCCATAGCGACATCGAAGATGCGCTGGTAGCCGGAGCCCGAGGCATGTTCCGCTGGGTGGATTGCCAGATTCGCGCCATCGAACGAGTACGCGACGAAGTCCAACTGCACGCCGCTTTGCAGGACCTACCGTCCGACTTGAACGAGACCTACATCCGCATATTCGATGCCATCCCCGAAGCAGACAGGCCGTTTGTGCGCCTTGTGCTGGTCTGGATTTGTGGGCACACACGAGCCCCGTGGGTGGCGCCGATGGCGCTGGACCTCAACTTGCTCCTCTCGGCCGTCGCCTTCGAGCTGTACGGTCCTTCCTCCGAGTGCCCCTTCGACAGCGAATACTTGCAAGACCAGCTTGGCTGTCTCATCACCCTCGACACCGAAGACGAAGCCGAAGACGAACCCTACCCCATCGTGGCACTCGCGCACTACACAGTACTGGAGTTTCTCACATCTCCGCACATCCTCCAGACAAGCGTCGCCTTCTTCTCGCTGCCCATCGCAGCCATTGAGTCCGAGTTTGCCGTCAGTGTTCTGCGGCAGGCCGTCGCCGCGGACCCGACCGGCACCAGTGCCAGCTGGGTGCACGACCGCGAGGCATACTGTCTGACGCTGGGATGTGCGCTGGGATCCTTCATGCTCGATGGCAACGAAACGCATAACCTCTTTATGCAATACCTCACCCCGGCCAACCCACACTTTGCCCGCTTCGGCGCCATTCAGGAACGTATCCGCTGGAACGGCTCGCGCGGCTTTTACCTCGGCTATCTTCCTGGGGCAGTGTACAGCCCGTCGGCGCCCGGAGGACATGATGTCGCAGCCGAGCTCTTTCTGTGCGTTCTCCTTCTCCCGGAACGCTTTCATAATTCTCTTCCTTTCATCGAGAAGCTTGCCGGAGGCCGAAGCTTGCAGGATCTCTTGGAAGTGGTCATCGCTGGCTTCTTTGTTACCGAAGATGATTTTGTGCTGTTGAGGAGGCCGTTCCACGGAACCGTTCGTGACATTGCCGGGGATGAGCCATATGGCCGGCAGCGAATCACCGAAGTAGGTCTCGAGTTGATGAGACAAACCAAGCCACCAGAGTTCAGCTGGATTCGAGAAGATCCCAGGTGGATTTAAGCTGGCTCCCCCGTTGCCGGGTCTCTCCAATGCCGCTCGTGAGCACTTTTCCGCTGAAGGTCTTTGTCCATGCGGTAGAAGGAATGATGGCCCTCGCGTGTCCAAACATCGGCGCGTACGGTGCGGCAAAAGTCGAGCCATGTTGCGGTGGGTGCGAGACATGACCAGCTATATAGGCGCTTCCAAAGGGCTCGGTCACCGTCGTAGGCACCATAGTCCTCGCTCAATGTAGCGATGGAGTCAACAAGGACCCCATCAGTGTCCAGGCGCCAAGGCTCGTCGGCTGGAAAGCACACCCGAGGGGTTGCCTTAGGTGACGCGTTATACCACTGTAACGATCGCAACTGGCTGACACTTGACGAGTAAAAAGTCGACGTTGCGGACCAGTCTGGGCACCACGAGGGCAACGCCAAGTCCCTTGGGCTGGGGGGAAGGATGGATGCCGCGGCGAGGATATCGAGCGAGCCAGAGGCTTTGATGATTGCCTTTGCGGTCATCAGGTAAGCTTCTTCCGTAGAATCTCCATAGTCGGGGTAGATCGTGAATGGTTCGGTGTTTTTGACCAGTGGCAGCAATGCGTAGATTTTGTCTCGAGGTCGCCTGTCGGACCCTGTAGGTGCTGTAACAGCGCCTGGGATGTCAGGCCGGCGGCCTGTCCTTTGGGTGGTATGACATTTGGTCCCAGCGCGTTTTCCAATGCCCTGACGCTGGGCTGAGAGCTGCGCAAAGTGCGATATACACCACGAGCTCGTTGGATGTCTTGAACCTGCCTAATGAGAGCAAAGGTGGCATTTGCGTACCCAGGCAGAGCGCTGTTTCGGAGGTATGGTGTGCAGCAGTCGCTCACATGCGCCTCCAAGGTACTGGCGGCTTCGAGGATCAGAGCCCATGGCACCGCAGCGGTCTGGTAGAAAAAGACAGGCTCCTTTCCCACGACGCTTTCCTGGATCGTCCAGACGCGCGTCCACCATGGCGCATCGAGAAAACCGTTGAGATCCGAAATGAGGGACCTCAAAGGGTAGTTTGAGTCCTCAGTATCTCTTGGTTGGCATCCCCAACGAGGGACTGCTGATGGATGGTCGTTGATTTTGAGCCTGCACGCTCCTTGTAAGACCTCAAAGAGCAGCAGCGATGTTCCCCTTATCTTGGTCCCTGGCCCAGCCAATGGTCATCGATTCAAAGGTGAAAAGGGCTCTAATCAATGTCAGCATCCATTGACCATAGCTCAAGGCTTTATATCGATGGCTGGGAATGACCACGGTTAATTAATTTCAGATACCTATTCCTTAGTATTGTTTTCTTATAAAGAACGAGAAATAATAGAGTCCGATAGCCGAACTAAGTAATTAGGTAACTAAGGTAATGTAATCTAGCTTCGAAATGAGAGCTGGCTTTAAGTCGGGTGACCGGCTTTTAGACCGACCCACTTTTAGACCACGCACTAAAATCGCACCCCCACTACATCACCAACTTCAATTGCCCACAACTTCGTCAATTAGATAGCTACGTCAATACAGCTTACAGTTTCAGAATCCTCTTCTTCTAACAATTCAGAATCTGTAATATCCTCCCCAGAAACTAACCTCTATGCGCGGCGGATCTCATTAATACCAGCGAAAGCCTTATTAAGGTCGATTTCAACCCTCCTTCTCTTCCGCCCTCTCGCGCGTTCAAAGTCTTCCTAGGCCGCTTATAATTATTATTAAATGGTAGCCAATTAGAAGGCTATGCTATCAACCGCGTAGAAAACACTCCCCCTAAGCCGAGAAGTCCTTAGTCTTTTTAGGGGTAAACCACACAGGCTGGTCCTCTGAATTCTTACCTAAAATAGGATTATTAAACAACTTAAGGCCTGCAGAAGGTGTAGGGGTTACTGTACTAACACAGCCATTAGAATTCTTAATAATAAGGCTGTTATTTAAGGGCTTCCTTAGGGAGACTGGCCATAACCTTAAGGCCTTTTAACCAGCCTTGATATTTAACTTAGTTATTCCGTAGATTCTAATATGCCTATAGCATTTTAAAAAGGCTTGTTTTCCAGCCGCAGAGTTGCTAGTTAGGCCAGAAAGGCAGTTATTCAGCTATACCCTGTACTTAGCCTTTAGGGGGCCGAAAACAGCTATATTTACAGGCTGGAGAACGTAAAAGTATTACGACCTGCACCCGACACAGGCCTCGAGAGGACTGGCGCGGGTTAAGACAGAACGTATGGCAGGACGCCAACAGGTAAGGGGCGTTCTGAAGACGGCTTATTGAGCTAGCACTCCTAGACGGGGGTTTAATGTCACTGTAGGTCGCTGTCACTATAATGCACAGAGGTGAGTCTAAACAGTAAGATATAAATAAACAATTGAATATTAGCGTAAGGAACCAGAGTCCCTTACGGTGGTTGTAGGCATAACCATAACTATCTATACTAACTGGGAGGTACTTCATACCTTACTTAGCCCGTTATACTTAGTAGTGCACCACGCAACTACGGCCAAGCAGTTAACTGAGCAGTGCTTAGTGTTATCAGTCCTTGTGGGCCACCAAGCACTTTTCTACTGGTCGTAAGGGCTTCGGGTCTTTACACCCCTAGCCCAGTATACCTGGACGGTATACACTGTCTTTTCACACCGTTCCTCCTACAGGGGATTTATCGGGCCGCTCCAGCCTAAGTGACGGCCTGCAAGGTCGTTACACAATTCCCCCTCTTTAATATTCTTTTTCCATAAAGAATCGCTAGGTTAGTTTCCTTTCTTCCCCACCTTCATCATATCTTCTAACCGCGTTAAAAAGCGTAAAAGACAGAGAAAACAGGAAAAGGCTCCTTATAACCGTTACATCCGCCTTACAGAGTCTCTTAACGCTTTTAGTTCGTAAATATCTCCTTACACCCGTTACTAAACTAAATCTTTACCGTGCTAAGTCGCAGCGTAGTCTGATAGTTACAGCAAATGCTAATCCACTAGCATGCCTTCTTTGTATAACGTATTTGGTTACTTTAACAAGTTTATTAAGGGTTTAATAAATAAGAAAAAGGAGTTAGATACTTTATACAATTAAGCGGTTACTAAGCACTGTAACTCCCTTACGAAATTATAGCGTATCGAAACTTAACAGCACGCTATTAAGGCGAAAGTAATAAAAGTGTTTTCTCGTAAAGTTAAAGTTCTGTCTTTCTAAAAGTAGGTAAAGGTAGTGGACCTAGTTTAGGTAGAGCCAGTTTCTTAGGACTGGGACTCTTTTCTTACAGGTTTTCCTCCTGAAGGGTCGCTACAACCTACAGCGTCTTCTTAACCTAATTTATAACTTTTTTTTCTTAATAGACGAAAACAGCTTTCTTTACACAGTAATAGCGTATTTACTTGTTTTCTTTTACTGACTTCTTTTCTTTAATAGCACTTATTCTTCGTACGGAGCTTTCCAGGGGCTCTAGAGGCTTAGCCTCCTTACTGGGTCTAAAGTCTTTACAATCCTGGCTAAAGGTTCTGATAAATGTCCTTCCGTACCTATTAAAGAGTTTCTTACCGCTTCTTAAGCTTTAAATCCTATAGTAGTCTTGCTTTTTAGTATAATAGTTTAGATGTCAGATCTTATCTTATTTCTAGTTCTTATTATTAGTTTTAATCGGTCTAGATTTTTCCAGTAAAACTCTATAATTAAGTCTAAATACTTAAGATTCTTAATTAATTCTTACGAATTGTTTTTAAAGCTGTAATCTAACTACTTAACAAGATACTCAAATATGTTCTTTTCCTTCCGTAAGTTTATAACTTCCTTAACGTTATACTTATCTTCGTTAGCGTCGATCTTAATCTTCTTTTCTAAAGGAACTTCTTTTAAGGTAAGTTCTAGAAATAAGACGTGAAAAACCTTAATCCGCACCTTTATACTAATAAGTAAGTTTAGTTTATAATTAAAAGTAACGATCTTTTTCTTAATTCGGAATAGTCTATACCTTTTAAAGTTAAGCTTCTTACTAAGTTGTTTCAAGTGTAAGTTTTGTGAAAAAAGGTAGACGTAATCCCCTTCCTGAAAAGTTAATCCCTTAACTCGTTCGCTATCGTAATAAAGTCCTTTTTTAAGCGTTAGTTACTTAGTTTAATATTTATCGGTAAACTTCTTTATTCGTTCGCGTGTAAACTCGAGTTCAGCTCGTAAGTAATTATATAACTCTTACATCTAGTTTATATAAACTGTAGCTTAAGGGGTATTAGTAGGCAGGCCTTAACAGAGCTTAAGCTCTTTGCCGTAATTAGCGAAGAACGGTAATATACTTATTAACTTAACTAACGTTATATTATAAACTATCTATACTATCAGTAATAACTTAAGCTAATTATCTTATTTAAAGTTAACGTAAATTTAAAGATATATTATAAGTATCTAATTAACTTACTCTATTTAGCTATCTATCTGTAAGTAAAATGCTATTAAAAACTTACTTTTTATACTTATTCTTTATATTAACCCTTACTAGAATTTCGACACGATTAGCTTATCTCGATCTATAACGATATTATCTAACTAGAGGTATTGTAAAACTACCTCTTTCTCGAAGATATAAGTAAGTTACTCCACTATTATGTCCTTTAAGGTTAACAGGAAGTAAGCTTACTTTATTAATCTGTCGACCACTATAAAGATCTAATTATAAGTGACTTTTATAACAGGGTCCTTAAACTTTAAAATCCTAGTAATAAAGTTAAGTAAGATTAAACTCTATAGCACCTATAGTATAAAGAGTAGTTCAAGAAGCTTATAAAGCTTATAACGTTAATTCTACTTCCGGTAATAGATATTACAGTTATTAACCACTTCTTTAACTAGCTTCTTTATTCTTAAGAAGGCATACGTTTACTAAGCTTATACAAAAGTCTTAGCTCGGCCTATATATCCTCTAAGTTAAGACTTATAAACCTGCTAAACGTACTCCTTTCGTTTATCTAGGTTATAAATGTACAGTTTCTCTTAATACTAAAACCTTACTCTTAATTTAAGCGTGCTATCTACACCTTCTAACAGCTATTCTAGCTAATAACCAGTTTCGTTATAATTTAAGTACATTAGGCACTCCTTCTTACAGTCTTACATATATCTTAAGAAGTCCCTTAAGGGGTATTTATACTTATAAGTTCCTTCCGCTAACCTTCTTACTTAAAAGTCCTGTTATTACTAATAGATATTATACTTTATCTATAAGTTTATACAGACGTTAATAATTTATTCTAATATCTAGTTATCTAACATTTATAACGTATACTCTAATATACCGTTTTTAACTTCGTTAAATATAATAACAGGAACTAGGACTAAATTAATATCCTTATAATCCTATCTCTAATTAAGAGTATTGGCTTACTTATTATCTTTTCCTTTAATATAGTGGATCTAGAAGTAGAACAGAGCCATTAACTTTACTTATTGTGTTTACTATAAGTTAAGTTCCTTCGTTAAGAAGTATTAAAGGTTATTATAGTCTGAAAAGACCTAGACCGGTTCTTCTGTATTACTTAAATACAGTGCTTATTTAGTAAAGCACTAAATGATTACCATCAGTTCTTTATTATAAATTAGATATTACAGGGCTAGCTTATAGATTACTTTTAATAAGAAGGTAACTAGGTAACGTTTCCTATCGTCCTAGACTTAGCTAAGTTCTCTGCTAATTACAAATTCTAAAGAGTCTGTTTCGACTCGGAAAGGCTTTAAGAAATCGGGGAGGGCTAAGACTAGTGTTGTAACGAAGGTGTGTTTAAAGTCCTTAAACGCCTTCTACTATCTATCAGTCCACTTAAACAGCTTTCCCTTACCTATAAGTTTGTAAAATAGTCTTACGATTTTCGTAAAGTACTTAATAAAACAGCAGTAGAAGTTTATAAAGCTAATAAAAGCTTACAACTCTTTTTAATTCTTCAGAATAAACTAATCCTTAATTACCTTTATCTTTTCCAGTTACATTTTAAGCTTTCTAAGGGTTACCTTAAACCCTAAATAGTTTAGTTCCTAAATGTAAAAGTAACTCTTCTTTAAGTTTACTATTAACTTCGCTTTCTTAAAAGCTGTTAGAACTTATTATATATATTTTTAATATTCTTTTAAAGTTTTAGAGTAAACTAAAACGTCGTCTAAATATATAAAAATAAACTTATTAAAGAAGGGGTAAAGAACACTGTTAATAAGGCTTTAAAAGGTTATAAGGGCGTTTATCAATCCTATTAGCATAACACAGTACTGGTAATGCCCGTTACAAATCTGAAAGGTTATCTTATATTTATCCTCTTCCTTTACTCTAATATAGTTAAATCCTATAGGGAAATCAAGGCTAAAGAATTAATTTACCTTAATAATCTGTTTTTACATCTTTATAATAAATAGTAATAAATAGTAATTTTTAATCGTATCTTTATTTAACGTTTAGTAGTTAATAATTATACGTAACTTATTATCTCCCTTTTTTAAGATAAATAGCATTAGGTACTTTACTAAGGATTAGAACTTTATAATAAACCTGTTCTTTAAGTTTTTATTAACGTACTCCCTTAAGGCTTTAACCTGTTAAGGGTTTAGATAATAAGGTTAGAAGCTGTAAAGCTTTACTCCCAGCTTCAGCTTAATTTCGTAATCCTATAGTCCGTAGTCTAGTAATCGCGGTATCTTTTTTTAAAATAGGGTAAACTTCCTATATTCTGTAAGTACTTTAAATAAGTCAATCTTTTCACTTATTTATAAATCAGCTTCTAACTTCTTTCTACTTTCTAAATCGTTATTTAAGTAATACAGTAGACCTTTTAACCCTTTAACTGTCTTAGTAAACTTAACTTAAACTGTACTTAATTCTAAGGGTTTAATATACTTTTAAATACTTTATACATCTCTAAAACAGTTTAATACTTTCTTAACTTTCTCCAAATAGTAATCATAACTAAAAGACTTACTAAAGGTAAAGTAGCCACTCCTTTAATTAATTACAAGGTTATACTTTTCTAACTAAGGTAGACTTAAGATTATATTATATCCTGTAACTAATATAATATTAAAGTCCACTTATTATTTATCCCTATCTACTTTAATTAAGAGTAGTAAGTAATAAGTGACTTTACTATTATTATACTAATACAAGCTTCCTTCTCTATTCCTAATAAGAATAACCTCTTTATACACTTTGTTAGGGAGTTTCCTTCAGTTAACTAGCAAGGGGTGCACTAGGTTAAAAGTACTCCTACTATTAATTACTGCTCTTACTCTAAATGGCCTCCTTTTTCTGTCTATTATATCGATATTAACGAAATAGTGTTTATACTTTTTCAATATCTAAATTATAATAATTATCTGTCCTTAAAGTCTTATCCAGCTTAACCTCTAAGTACCTCTCCTTCTCCTTAAGGTTTTTACTAACTAACAAATTACTAGTTTCTAGCCCTTCTAAAAGGCCTGTAACCTTTTCTTAATTCTTTCTGGAAAAACAGGCAACTTTAATAAACTTAACAGTTAACTTTCCCTAGGTTTTTACACTTTAGCGTTTAATTAACTTTAAACAGTACGATATTTCGGAAGTCTTTAATAAGATAATAATATACTTTACAAGACTAGATTACAGTAATATCTTTTTACTCTTAAATCCGCTAGTAGTTTTCTCACTTTTACTATTCTCAGGTTTTCCCGTTAAGGTGTAACAAGCACGTTATAACTGGGTAATTATTAAATACTCCTCCTCGCTAACACGTTATAAGAGCTTAGTTAACTATAATAACCTTCCACTTACTGCTAGATTCTCTTATTAAGGAGTAGGAAACTCAGTAATAAGCCAGTTCTAACTTTACTCTTACAATAACGTAATCCCATCTTCGTACGCTGGGGAAATAGTCATAAAGGGCCTTAAATCTATAATACCAGTTAAAAGCGTAATTATTATATACGTAATTAATCTACAATATATCTTTATAACTAAGGTAATTAACGTTAACTACAGGTACTACAGTCGTAAAGTACAGAACAGGGGAAATAGTACTTTATTCTTTTTCTTCCTCTACTTACCTCTATATACATTATTTCTCCCAAACCTTTTCCCAAAACTCAGGTAATAATAACCTAACTTATTCTTCCACAAAGTAATCTTCCTTAACAAGTCAATACTTAAGCTAATTAGCAAAGCGAACTTTATTATAAAGTTATAACTTAATTTCTACTACTTTATCTTTAAACGTTATAATAAGACCCTTAACTTACAAATCCTCCACTTTATCTATTAACTCTTAATATTTTTCCTTTAACTCTTAGACTCTTCACTAATATGCTTACTTTATACCTTCTTAAGGGACCCTTAAGGTACCAGTCCGAAGCACACCAGCCTTAATGTAAGGCAGCTATTTAAATTATCTTTCTTCTAAGAAGGTAAGGGTACTAATCCACTTAATATACTTAAAATATTTAAGAGTCTTAAGGGGCACTGTTAAAAAGAACTTCCGTTTCTTTAATTTAATTCTCTTAATTTATTCCCTTTTACCTTCTAAAGCTTACTTTACCGTTTAGGTAACCTAAAGGGCTAGTTCTTCAACTCTTTCTACCCTCTTAGTGATTTCTAAGTTAAGGTCTTTCTTAAACTTCCTTAATTCTTAAGCTTACAAGGTAAGGTTTTTAAGGCTTACAACAGCTAACCAAAACATTTCTTCCTAGAGTCGGTCTTCTACAACCTGCATTTCCAGTAGTTTTAAGTTTCCACTTTAGAGTCGGTTTTCTATAACCTGCACCTCTATAGCTAACTCTTCTAAAACCCCCTTAAAGACTAGATATACTACATCCTAAGGTTCTTCCTCTTCTTCTTTATCTTTTAAGTTACACTTATTTATTTAAGTGCAATCTTCTTCGTTACCTGCTATTCTAATATAGATATCTCCTAAGTTAAACCTAATATACCTTCTACCTTCCAGAACGGGTTTCTAACTAACTTACTTTAACAATAAGCACTGTCGTACTATATATCTTTTCTTATTGCAGTTAAAGCACTAGACTTAAAATAAATCTTTAAATTACTTTTACTATTACTATCGTTACAGCTTATCGCAGTTAGGTCAGTTCTGACAGTTTACTATACCGATATCTATTAACTTAGGGTAATAACTTATCGCAGTCGATTAGTTCCCCTTCTTCAGTTTATTTAACTAGGGGACTTAATCTTTCTAAAAGTTCTTTCGATAATAGTGATTATAGTACTAGTTATTAGCCTTAATAGCTATCTTAACTAACTCCTAAAGACAGTTTAATCGGTCCTTTTAGTAAAGGTCTCCAGTAACGTGCTCCTTTAGACTACTTTAAAATAGCATTACTAAGGCTTCTTAGCTAAGCTTAGTCTTTACTATTTCCAGTTTAAAGCATGTAGAGAACTTAAAGACTAAGGATATCTGTCTTAAGGCTATAAGGTGTTACTTAGCCCTCTTAGGGGTATTTAGTTCTTTAAACTCGGTCCGAAGCTGGTTAATAAATATGTCAAAGTTGTTAAAAAGGGCTTAAGTCTTAAGGGTTTCCTTTCGTACTCTGTTTATAAAGAGGTTGTTAATTATCTTTACATAAGGTTTATATTAGTAAACGGTTACTTTATCTAGTAAGGCTCTGGCGAACCTAACTTTTCCTTCTTCTTTAAAGAACTGCTTATCATAGTAGGTAATATAACTCTGGAGCTGGGCTATCTAGAACTTTAACTACGTTAAGTCTTCTTTAAAGTGCGATAGTAAGGGGAGTTTCACTTATTTCTTTTGTAAGCCCTTAAGGTCGTTATTCTCTAGCTTAACAGCATTAAGTCAAGCCTAAAGTTTTTCAATAAGACTGATGTGGCTCTTAATGTCTCTAGGGAAAGCTTTATTAAGTTCCTTAACCAGTCTTTACTAGTTAAGGTTTAAGTCTTTAAGGCGTGCGGCTAATTTGTTAATAGTAGGGAGCTAAGGTTAGGCTTACGCTTTCTTAATCTCCTTTCCTTTTCCAGAAGCCGATATGTTAGTAGGAGGAGGGGGGTAGTGTCTGGAAGTTTAACAAATAACGTTTAGAACTGAGACGTTAGTATCGTATTATAACCTGCACCCGATATAGGCCTTAAGAGGACTAACGCAGGTTAAGACAGAATGTATAGCAGGACGCCAATAAGTAAAGGGCGTTCTAAAGACAGCTTATTAAGCTAGCACTTTTAAATAGGGGTTTAATGTTACTGTAAGTTTGTTGGGTTTTTACAACCCTAACCCGGCTAGTGTGGTTAGAACAGTGTGGCTGGATCCACGCAGCCGCTCCGCGGCTGCATCCGTGGATCTGCA
>Ga0247780_1000814_pt1 | contig 24844 bp, 19 predicted proteins | sample UWRJL079202R5_FD_179927 | JGI IMG/M metagenome (GOLD analysis project Ga0247780, IMG submission 179927) | Plant litter microbial communities from Arlington Agricultural Research Station in Wisconsin, United States - UWRJ-L079-202R-5 | ecosystem: Environmental > Terrestrial > Plant litter >... | reverse complement strand
AAATCCAGCCTCTCCGCCTTCGATCAGGTCCTCCAAGGCTTCTTCTTCTTCTTCCGAGAGTGGCTGCGTGCCTCGTGTATTCAACCGTTCCGTGATATCTTCCACACTAACTATGGCTCTGAACCGCTTGAAATCGTCGTCACCGAGAGCCTTCGTGAGGCCATCAGCCACCTGTTCCTTCGTACTAACGTAATTAACCGTAATCTTACCGTTAGTGACTTTCTCGCGTAACTAGTGGTTGTGAATATCAACGTACCGTAGTTTCGTTTACAGGGTTGCTGTATCCTTCGTGATAAGCTAAATTGTTTAGAGGTTATTACACTAAATTAGTATCTTATTACCATTAAGCGTAACGCTGGCTTTTTAAATAAGGCGTAGTGAGAAGAGCGCTTTTTTAATACCTTACGCTAACGCTAGCAGTTCAGCCTTAGTAGTGGAGGTTGTTATAGTATCTTACTTATTAACACACTAGCTAATTACTCTATTAAATAGCTTCGTTACGTACGCCTGCAAGCTACGGCGATTAACAGTATTATCGGCGAACGAGGCGTCAGTCCAGGTTTTAAAGGTATCACCACCCCTGAGTTTAAGCGTGTAATTACTTATTAAAAAAAGGTATTAAATTACTTAATCTGTGGCTATAAGGTGTTTAGGGCCAGGATTAAGGTTAAATCGTGTAAGCCGTAATACTGTAAAGGCTATGTCTAGCCTAGTAAACACCGTAACGTATAAAATCAAGCTAGTTATCTGTTAATAATTAGTTATTTCTTTATAGGAGGCTTTACCTTTATACGGTAATAGCTTAACGTTACTTATTAGCGTTAAATAATTACTGTAAGTGCTGTTAAGGAATCGATCCAGCTTATTAACGTAATTAGCTTACGATAGGTAAACGGTACGATTTACACGGTCGCAGACTATCGCTACTCTTAAGAACTACTGTAGATCTTTACCGCCTTAAAGGGTGTATTGTTACTTAATTAAGGCTATTAAGGCCTTAGCCTTTTAGCGGCTTCCTTTCTTAAAGGCGATAACGATATTATTAACGTAGAAGAAAATAATCACGCCGTCCTTAATCCAGTAATAAAGTTCGTAAGGCACTGGCTTATAGTTAAGGTTCTTTAGGGTAATTATAAAGTCTTTCTGCCAAAGTAATGGTGATTCTCTAAGGCTATACAGAGCCTTCTAAAGCTGCAAAATCCTTCCTTTCTTAATATAACCGTCTAATATCTTTATAAACACATTATACGGTATATTAATGTAAACAAAGGCGTTAATAACGTTATACTAAATTAACTCTATATTAAAACGCACAGCGATAATAATTAACGTTCGGAACAATTTACCAGTTAAGGTAAAAGCGTAAGTATTTTTAACAGCACCTTTCCTTTACTAATCTCTATAAATAATAAGCTTTACCTTAACCTTAAGAAGATACCTAACCTTATTAAATTTATATGTAAATACCTATATACAGGCTAAAATCTAATAATTATTAACCTTTTACAGAGAGCACTCCTTAAAGGACCCTATCTTATAATGGTTTATTATATGTTCCTCTATAACCTTACGATAGTTCTGATTAAAAGGGTGCTTATGTAAGTACCTGTAATTAGTTAGTGGTGGTGGAAGGTCTTTTCTGTAATAACGGTTATTAAAACGCGGTTTTAACTGAAGGGGAGGATTCTTAGTAATTACTTACGTTATGAAGGCTGCTTTGTAACGCTTTACTTAATGTAGTCGCTAAGGATTAATTCTTACGGCTGCAAAGGCGGTGTGGAGTTCTTCCACTTCTTTTACAGTAACAGTATTACTAACTTCTTCCTCTTTAAAGTTTAGGCCTGTGAAGACTCTTTCTAATACTACGTTAACCGGGGCTTAATTAGATCTAAGAGCCTTACTAACGTTAAACTTACTAATAAGGTGATTAGTCTTATACTTTAACTTTACCTCTCTTTTAAAGTAGTTAAAGCTATTTAACTTATTAAGGTTTTCTTCCTGTAAATCTTTAACCTTTATAACCTCTCTGGAATCAGTCTTAACTAGAAGGGGCCTAACAGTGATGGAGTTAAGAATAATCTCCTTATCTTCATCTTCTTTTTATAATTATAAGCCCTAATTAAGGAGGTTTATTAAAATGGCTTTATCGTTATATATCTTATATATACGGATAAGTTCGTCTATCTCCTCCTTAGTAACGTTAAGAAAGTCGTCCTTAAAGCTATTAAGGTCACTATTATAAAACTTGTCTTCGTTAAAGGTTACATCTCTCACGTAAATAACTCTGTTAAGCTTAGGGTTTTAGACGTAATAGATATTTATAAAGTCGTAGCCCACTAGGTAACTAATTTAGGCGTTGGGTTTTAGCTTATTAAGGTAATTGGTTTTCTTAAGGGCATCGTTTGTTATTATAAAGGCTTTGCAGCTGTAATTATGTAAGTAGTTAATCTGTAGTTTACGTACTGGATTTAGAATACTGTCTTTCTTAGCTATAAACGTGTAAAAGTCTTTATAAGGTAATTACTAACCAAAGCTCTTCTTTAGGGTTTTATTATATAGGTAAATAGCAGCCTTATAAATCTTTATCTATAAGAGTACTAGTAACTTTACTGCTATTTATAACACTTTAGCTTTCAGCTTAATTACACCCCCTAAACGCTTAGCACCTCTGTTCTGGCTTTAAAAATAAAGTGCGTAAGGCTTAATTTTAATACCTTTTATTACCCAGTACTCCCTTATCTTTCTTAACTTTACCAGTTCGTTATTGCATTAAATAGCCTTCACCGTAAGGCCGTGTTACCGTATCATTATTGCTATAAAGCGATTTAGGCCCTCCTTTACTATTAGGCCGCTTTTATAATTAAGGTAGACGTCGAATACGTAACTAATACAGCAGTTAGTAAACAGTATAGTGGAGTTGAACCTTATAAGGTCTAGTGTAAAGTTTAGAAAGTTAATAGCGATAACCTTATTTACGTTACGTAGTAATTCTTACAACTTATAGCAGATCCACCTTTTTACCTTAGCTTAGCCACAAGCAGGGCACTTATAGGAATTCGGTCTTTAGAGCTTTACGCTAGTAGTGGAAACGTTAAGGTTAGTAAGGGTATTACGGCCTAGATAGCTAAGTCTTCCGTGTTAAAGGAGGGCTTTAACTTTACTTAGTTTTCTACTGGTTTAAAAGGTGTGTTTTCTTGCCGTAAACGCTGCAGATAAAGGTATATATTTTATCACAAACTAGCCATTACAGTTAGTAAGCTAGTAAACGATAGATTTATCTTTCCTTCTGTAGATTTAATTAGCCTTAGTATTCTAGCAGTAACCCTTACGTAATAGGTACCTAAGCGAGACTACGTTACAGGTAAAGTCTTTATAATAAACTATATCTTTTAACCTTATTTAGTAATAAGACCCCTATAGCCTTTTAATCCGTATAGTTACTTTTCCGTAACTGTTAATTAGGATTATAAAGTTACTGGTGTATAGTAGGTTACCTTCTAGCGCTAGTTAAAAGTTATGGAACCTTAATTAATTATTAAAGATGTAAATAGTAATACTAGAATCTAATATTACTAATAGCGTAAGAGGGTAAGTTATTACATTAAAGGCCGCTTTAATGTAACAGAAGGAGACGTTCTTCTTAATAACTGTTTCGGCCAGAATTTCCTCTAATTTAGCCAGCTTAGTAAAGAATTCAGCTAGTTAATCTATCTTCCACTTTTTCCTTACCTCTGTAACCTTTTTAATAATCTTAAGGTTAACCTTTATAAGTTTCCATATTACCCTATTAAAGCTAATCTTTTCTTTCTATTAAAACCACTTTAATAGGCTACCTTTTAGTATTAAAGGATCGTTAGGTTTATAAGTAAAGAAATAACAGTTAATTAAGTGCCTTACTGTATTGTAAAGCTAGTAATTAGCTTTATCAGTTTAAAGCCTTTTTATTTCTCACTTTTAAGCCTTATTATTATTATTAAGCCTCTTTAAACCTTTATAACCTCTGTGGCCTTTATTACCATTACCATTATATCCTCCGCGGCCTCCTTTTCTACTATATAATTTGCAGCTACTATTATAGCTTTAGTTATTACCTTAGCTCCGGTCTAAGCTGTCGCTTTCTTCACTCTCAGCACCGTGGAAAACTGGAAAACCGCCTTTAATCCGCCTATTATAAGTTGGTAATAGTCCAGCTCCGATCTTTTATTATAAGATAACTCTAACTTTTTTATAATCGATCTTACGTGCCTTTACATAACTATTAATAAATTCTCCTATCACTTAAGCTCTTCTATCCTCTATATTCCTTAAAGCTTTAATTAAGTAAAGCTATTAGGCGTTTAGCTTTAATATATCTATTAAGTTATACTTTTCTGCCTTATTAAGGTAGTCTTCCTATTACTTAATCCACTTCGAGAGCCTCCGCTCGTGCTTTTTAATCGCCTAAAAGTGGTTATAATAAGCGTTATAAGCATTATTAACCAGTTTATCCTAATAAGGAGCTACTAGCCGTTTAAAGGACTAGTATCCTTCCTTTAAAAAGCCTTCCTTAAAGTAGTAAAGTAGTAACGGTTATATAAAGGTAAGGACCCATCTTTATAATTTAACTTTAACGTTATTAACCACCCTCCACCTTTTATACTTATAATCGTAAGTCTTTTACGTGTCTTAGTAGTTTAAACGGTCAGCTTTAATAAGGTCTCTAGGCCTTATAAGCTCCAGTTTGTTTGTAAGCTTACTAATAACGTCGTCGTCGTTCTCTCCATCTTCGTCTAGCTTGTTGGTAATGTGGTTCCCTTACGTTATCGTTACTGTTAAGGCTTTAGCGTTATAGGAGCTTACTTAGGCTTTCTCAGTAAGCCTTTTGCTTCGTTAACTTCGGCCTCCTTGGCCTGGCGCTGCCGGTAGTTATGTTCGTAGTGTTCGATTAAAGTCTTTAGCTTATAGCCGCCGTGGCTCTCAGGGCCAGTCCTCCGTACCCATTGCGTACTCTAGGATTCTGTCGCTCTTTGCGCGTGTTCGGAACGCTAGGGACCACATTAGCCAGTTGTCTGGGCCTTTGTAGTATACGTTCTGCGTGGTTGTGGTCATCTTGAGGCGTTCGTGGAGCGTTTGGATCGGTCGCGTCGTGTGTTTACGAATAGGGTCGTTATTGGGCGCGGAATTATAGGCTCAAAAGAGTGCCAAATTCGTCTTGAAAAGCTGGCTGTTGCAGATCAGACTGTTAATTGTCAGAATCTAGCACTCATGGCCAATTGTGGTGATTGTTGTGTATTGTTGTTGTTCTGTGGAAGAGAATCTCTGGCCTACAGGGTCCCCTATTGCCAAGCCGGCTACTTCCGCGAATGGCTCCAATTGCTTATATAAGCTGACAATTAGCTGCAAGAACCGAAAAGGTAACTCGCTGCAAAGCAAGCCGGTCTGCCAGGCGCGATTAAACAATATTCCTATGAGAGTCTCATTCCTATGTGGAAACGGTTTTACAATACAAACCCTATCTTACTGTTTGTACCGTTCTTGCGAAGAGGTAATGTTTTCACCACTTCACGCCTCGTGGGGGTACTAGACCTGTCTGGTAGGCACCTTAACAAGGAACCAAATCTCTGTATTAGTTGGGCGCCCTAGCAGTTTTATCAGTGAGCGTTACAGGTGATTGTTAGGGGATCAGCCGCGCTAACAATTTTTTTCAGGAGTCGCATGGTAGATTGACAGGACATAGTGGTGCCAATTGAACTTCACACAGCCACATGTCGGGAAAGACTGGAGACCCTGAAATAACTGATAGGGGGTTCCATCGAGCTGGAGAATTCGGTCACTGCCGTCCTGTCTCGTGCATCATGTGATTCTCTGACGATCTTGCCAGAGGTGTTGCGTTGCGGCGGTCAGCTCGGCGTACAATTGCTCCGGGGGCAGTCCCAGCCGTTTCGGTCCGGACTTCTCGAGGATCGCACCGTCCACTCTAGAGGCGAGGCGTCGGCCCGCAATCGAGGTTCAGAGCAATCGTTCCACTCGTCGCCGTCGTCATCAAAAGGGCCCATTTCGTATTAAAATCGAGGATGCAATTGATTGAAGTTGTTTCCGGCTTGATTCAACGATTTGCGCGCTGTTTGGTGGAAGTTATTTACAATTGTGGTGGTGATCTTAGTGATGGTGGCAAATGGTGGCGGTGCGTGGCTGACAGCTGTCACAGATGCGCGGCAATGGAGGGGATGTTGCAGGGTTATGGTATGTATAAGAATTAAGTGGTCATAGTACAAGTAAGACGAGAGCCATAGTACGAGGATGCGTCCTCTATATCCTTTCATATCTAAAGTATGCTAGTTCTCGGTGTAAATTATATGCGCAATATTCACTTACGAATGCCACACCTTAAGTACGCTTAAATAGCGTTTTTTGCTCTTAGGCCTTAGATTCCTGCGACCTGAGGGTTGATCTTGGACCGGTCTGCTGTAAGGCCTCTCCTTACGGCCCGCTTAATAACAGCATCTGCTGAATTAGACGCCGTTGATTCGAGCACCATATCTTTACGTTTTGTCAAGGGTAGTAATGAGTTCAAGGTATTGAACAACAGAAGTAACTGTCAGAAAGAAAGAAGTTCGGCCTCTGGCCAGAACAACAACAAGGCGGAGGTTCTGGAAAGTAAGGCCGCGCAACGACTGTTGCCACTATTCACCACTATAAATAGGACCTTTCTGGCCATTGCCAAAGCTGAACAAGCAATTCAATCAACCAGTTGCAACCCCCATTTCAATTCCAGAAATTCTAGTGTGCAATGTTTCTGATAATAAGAGTGTATGCATTTAGTTGTAGGTGCGAGATGCTGAGGGCAAAGGCTAGGTAAAGGCGGAACCATTCGCTTTCGGAAGACGGGGATCAATTAGCCACTTTTATGTATAGGACCAATTCTGGGCTCGCTCGGCTAGAACTGAAGTAGGCTGAGCAAGCCTGAGAAAATCCTGAGCAAATCCTGAACCGGGCCTGAGCCAGGGTGAGCATTGTCACATGAGCGAGATACGAAAAGGGAAACTTGATGTGCCCATATTCGTCGCAGAAAACAGGGGATTCACAGCCACGGCGCTGGCACGGAACCGATCAATATCGTCCGTAACTGGAGCCTCCAGCTTTTCTGGCCTCTGTTGCCAGCACAGGCACACACGGGCACACCTCCAGGTGTGGAATTTCACGTCGTCAACCAGAAACGCAGTAATTGCAAGCCGCAAAGTGTCTGTTCAAATTCAAGGACCGTTGGGCCGTGAAAACCCGGACTAAGCGCGGCCACGCCGCCCTCGTGGCGCCAAGGCTTGATTCTGCAGCATTACCTCGTTCTAATAACTTGAGGTCTCCACCTATCCGTCTCCTGGTTCCTGGTCCCAATCCATCTGAGCCAGATCGGGGTATTGCTCCAGCACAGCATTTGGGAAGAACACAATATCTGGGATGGAGGGAGCCGAGGAAGTCGAGCCAACAAATGTTGTCGTGTCAGGGGTGTTGAGAACAGGCATCTGGCTAGCTGACGCTATGGCCATGTTATGCAGTCGTCGTCGCTCTAGCATCTCCTCATCAAGAAGCGGTTTGATACAGATGCGACCGGCTTCCGACTTGAAGTGTCGTCTAAGCGATTTGCCTTGCGCGAAGCGGCGTCTACACCCCCATTGGCCCCCGGCCTTTAGGTCTCCTTTGCAGACGAATTTCTTTTCGCCAGTATGGAGATTTTCGTGGCTCTTGCGATCATTGTTCCTGCTAAAGGCCTTGCCGCACAGAGTGCAGACAAAAGGTCGTTCGTCAGTGTGTGTCCGAAATGAGACCTCAGGTTGTGTGCGCGGGTGAAGCGCTTTGGGCAGAGCGTGCATGGGAAAACTGCAGGTACCTTGTTGACCTTTGCGTTCGGGTTTGGATTCGAGACGTTGGGGAAATCGGCACCATCCGCTCCAACGCTGTGTGTCTCCAGCAAGTGTTTGTCAAGGTCCTTTTTCGAGACGCAGCCAATGGTGGCCATGGGGCATCCGTCGAATGTGCATATGTAAGCTCGCTCGTGACGATCTACGTGCTTGTCCCTATCTTCCTGGACTTCGAATCCATCATAGAAGTGCTGGCAGTAGATTCTTGAACATCTGAACAATTTGCTGCCATAGTACAACTCCAGCGCTGCCCTGATTTCTGGCGTGAGGCTTGCTCGAACTGTATCCTCGAGCAGTAACCTAATGCGCCGTGTAATGCTGGGTAAGTCGAGCTGGTCCGGAGTCTCGTCATCGTTCTTCAGGCCGTCGACGACGAGAAGTTGCTTCCGTGACCACACAATGGCCTGTGTCAACGAGTCGTAAAACTCGAACCGCTTCATCAACCGCAGCTTTTCGTGCATCTGGTTAGAGACGTTGCTTGGTGGGCACTCGGCAGAGAAGTGTTGATCGAGGAATGGGCCAAACGTCTCCTCCAGCTCCGAGATGTCGGATTCGTCGTGGCCCTTTTCGGATACCCATGCCATCATGGTGAACCCAAGAGGCCACTGCGTACTCGTAAAAAGCAAAGTAGCCCGAAGCTAGAGCAGTCTTTCTCCCTGGGGCGCAAATATCAGGAAAGTTGATGTATGCTATGCACAACAGGCAGAGCTCGAACTCAATCTTTGTGGGCTGTACGACACCCACACTTTCGAACTTCAAGAAACTGCCAAGTATTAGCAAGGTGAAATACCTGGTTTGGCAGCATACAGACACAATCCCAAACCACGCAGCACCCTGTGACTTACTCTCTGACGGTGCTGTGAACAAATTTGACAGTTTGGTCCGAACGTACTTCGACGAAGGAGGCGCAAAGATCCTTGGAAGTATCTACCAAACGGCGGTCCGCTTCGTTGATGGTCTCGTTCTCCAAGTCAATCGATATCGCCGCTTGGATTTCGTACCACCGCAATGGTCGCATAGACAGAGAGATCCAAGACAGTAGTTTCTTGGTGATCTCCCATTGTGCAACGTGGACATCTCTGAGCCGTCGAAGAATTCGATTGTATCCATGTATGTTCGTCAGCACAACTCCCCCGAAGGTCGGAGAAGAAACATACACCTCTTTTAGCTCAGTAGGAAAGCCTTCAGCTCCCCATTCGCGGAGAAGGTGCTCTCTCGATGGTTGCTGATACAGTTCCGTGAAGACGCACTTTGCAAAGATGAACATGCCTGCGTATGACGTGTCGGTTAGCTGATTCCTTGATTAGGAATTGACTGGGCTCAACTCACCTTGAGAACGTTCGGGAACAATTTTGGCGATGGCCAGGCCAAGATCCTGTAATGATCCAAATCTCTCTTCAATTCGTTTCTGCCAGTGGAGAGCATACTCTGAAATGTCTTCCCTCGTCTCTTTCTCAGTTATGCCGAGGGTGGGCAACATGGCGAGATCCTTTCGGGCGAATCCATCGTCCTGGCTGACGAAGAGACATCGGATCTCGTCTTGCTTGGCGGTAGGAAGAGAGTCTGCGAATGACCTAAACCAAGTGCAGACGTCTTTTCGATCATCCCTCGTGCATTCGTCTATGCCGTCCAGGATCACATATGTCTTGCGGCTCTTCAAAGCTGTCTCTAGCAGTTCCTTCGCAAGGCTTCGACTTGACAAGACGGCTTGGCCACTAGACGTTGATATTTTCTCGACGTGAAGAAGAAGGGAGGGGTCTTGGGTCAGGAGCTGAGAGAGGATTGCTGTTGCCATGGGGACGAATTTGTCTCGCTCCGGATCTCCGTGCCCAAAGTAGAAAAAGGCCACCGAAACGTCCTTCAGCTCCTGTACACGCTCGATGATGGCGGAAGCTAAGGTGGATTTGCCTTGGACATGTCAGCCAACATATAGAGCGGTAGGATTGAATGACGGAAATTACCTGCGCCCGGTTTTCCATTGATCCAGAGAAGCGGCGTCGAGCAGTAGAGAGGATCAAACCACTCTTGAAAGCTGTTTTCTGCGAGAATCCAGTGGCCGGACTTGGGATTCCAGGACCTGGCTTCCAAACAGCGCTCATGAGCGTCCTGAACGTTCGGGGAGGATAGCCATTGAAACACGGCTGACCTGCACTGCCTCTCCTCAGCAAGTTTGAGTTCCCGGAAATTGGCTTCAGACCGCGTGCGTAGATTCTGAACCGTTTCGAACTCGACAAGGGAAGCTCTGGTCTCAACGAATCGTCGGTGACGGGTCAGGTTGTCCTTCAGCAGACCGATTTCCGACGCAAAGCCTTTCCAGCTTGTCTGAAAGAGCGATCGCCACACTACGGGCGTCGAGACTAAGTAAGCGTGTGACCGCACAGATAGTCGGTCGGAAGGGGGAGCATATGTTTTTGCCGAAAGTATCGAAGAGCTACAACATGGACGCTCAAAATGTCCTCGTAGATTATCCCAAGGAGCTGCCGCATATGGGCATTTTCTGAGATCAGTGTTTTGTAGGATTCCAGCAGGAGAATTGATAGATATCCAACAGGGAGTTGAATGCATCGACAAAGCTTGAGGCTACCATGATGAGAAACTTCAACGGTCCCTGCGGCTGTGAGTGATGTCATCGAGGATAATCGTGGACGGGTGCTTATCCAAACAAACGCCAGGATTTCGGATGTATTAACGAAGACTTTGATGACCTTGCCATACTCGGCCATCGTCTTTAAAAAGGGGTCAATCCTCTTCATGTAGACCAGCGTCTTCTTCTTGGATTGCTCCTGCTGGACCGAGCTCAGCGTCGTAAGTACATCGTCGAAACTGCTGAACTGGAAGTACTGCAACTCTTCACTGGTCAGTTCCGCTTTTTTCTTAAAAGCATCTAGCGCGTGACGGAACTGCTCTTTCATGTCCATGTTGGATGGGACGAGGAAGAAGCTTAGCCGTGGTGGGCGGGTGATAGTGAAAGATGGACTGCTGCGCAGACATGAAGGGTTGTGCATTCGCTGGCCACGGGGGTGAAATAACAGACGAGAAAGGCTTTTGTGGGGAACCATGCGGTTGCCACGAAACTTCCCGCCTCGTTGTTTCCCCCCCCCATCATAGGCGCGGTGGTGCCTAACCGGGACACCGATCCAAAACTCTCTGGATGACCTCGGGGCCCTGATAAAATGCCTGCGGATGCCTCTCTTCAGCGAAACCGCAACGTTCCGGAAATACGTGACGAAGCTCCACTACAGCAAAGACGGTACAAACGGAGAATTCAGGAACATGCAACTTATTCTTTCGAGCATCTGTCTACGGAGGAACAAGACGGTTCTGCCGAACCAGGAGCATACAAAGTTTGAGACTATCACACCAGTCTTTACCGCACAAGAGCGACGGGAATACCGAGGCTTCGAATTGGCATGCAAAAGAGCTATAGTTATCGGAAGCAAGGGCCTCGGCGATGACAAGACGCACCACATGGTTATGGAGGCTTTGTTTCGTCTAAGGATATTCTGCAACAACGGCTTTTTGGCGGATCTCGGGTCAATTACATTCTCGGCCTTAAAACCTTCAGCACACCCCGACGAGATGCTCAGTCTCCTTCAGCAGAGCAGCGAAGCCCTTTGTGCTTACTGCTCCGTGGACATCCTGTCCATTGGCGGCTCGGCGGACACCAATTCGGGTTGTCTCACGCAGTGTGGGCGAGCAGTGTGCGGCGAATGCTATGAGGACCCATACTGTAGCGGCCACTGCAAGGGCGAGCCATTTGTCTGTCCGTTATGCCACACTGAGCATGAGGTAGACAGCTTGAAAGGTAGTGAAAGTGTCGCCCAGGGGGCCAGCGAGAAGCAGTGGCCGTCCAAGATCGCGGCGGTGGTCCAGAACGTTCAGGCTCACTACCTTGGGAACAAGTGGTAAGACGTGGTAGTCCTTTCTCATTCCACATCGAGTCTAGTCTACTAACCTACCTGCCTATTCTAGCGTGATATTCTCGTTCTGGAAAAAGACACTCGACATCCTCGGCGCCGCCTTGGAGGCTCAAAAGATTGAGTATCTCCGCGTCGCTGGAGACATACCAGTAAAAAAGTGAAACACAATCCTGCTACAGTTTCAAAACAAATCCGTGTCCCGAGTTCTTCTGATCACTTTCTCCACCGGCGCTGTTGGGTATGTACCTATGCACCTGTCGGAGATACTTCCCGCTCTCAATGTGCGCAGATGAGGTGGTGCGTTTTCAGCTAACAGCTTTCAGACTGAACGGCCTCACCGTCGCGAACATGGCCCACATTCTCGAGCCTCAATGGAAACCTACGGTGGAGAACCAGGCTATCGGTCGTGTTCTGCGTCTGGATCAGCAGAGAAGAGTGACGGTGCTGCGATATGTGATGCAGCCGTCCATCGAAGAGGTTGATACATGAAGCTCATCGCTGGTACGGACCTTGAGCTAACCGTAGTGATTGCCAGGTTGTTCAAAGCAGACAGCTACGCAAGCTTCAGTTGGCAAGCGGCGGATTTCGAAGTCAGGAGGAGCGACGAGGGCTCAAGTCCAACCAGTTACAGCAACTGCAGGAGTACCTCGAGGCCAGTGAATTGAAATAACACTCCAGCCTCCAGAGTAAGACAGTCCGCACGTTTAGACCAAGTACCAAGACAGAGCGAGCTTCCAAGGTGCATTCAATAGGTACCTACTGCATCGAATTATATACAGCGTAACCGCTACGCGGTGGCTCAACGCCACCTCGGCGGCCCCAAGAACTGAACCATATACGTGTTCTTAAACCCTGCGGACGGGAGGTGTTCTTCCACAGAACCCACATCCACTCCCTCCAACACTTCCTCATCCGAATCCTCCGTCGCATTGTAAATCACACGCACCTGTTTTGCATTCGGATCATCGTGGAGGTAGAGGCAGTCATCAACCTCGCCGTCCTCGTCTCCTTTAAAATCCTCCCAAATCTCGTCATCCGAGTCATCATCATCCGAGTCGGTCTCCTCATCATCACTACTCTCACTCTCACTGCTCGAGGCGTAGTAAGCTCTATCCCCCCCCCCCCCCCCCTCCCCCTCCTCCACCTCCGCTAATTCCTCCTCCTCACCCTCCTCTACTTCCCCCTCCCACTCCTCGACACCACAGCCCCTAGAACATGAACTAGAGACACTCCGCTCAAACGCCGCCTCCGCTTCAGCATCCGCGTCGTCGATCCTACCCAAAATATCATCCAGCAAGTTCGCGTGTCCCACGAGACGCACAAGGCTGCGGTCCGGATATGTCGCCTCGCGATAGAGCTTGTCGCGCGCAATTCGGGACAGTCTGTGCAGCTGTGCGACGGTGTTGGCGGTGTCTGAGTCTGGGACACTGCCTGTGGGAGGAAACACGGAGTGTCCCCGGGCGCGGCCGTTCGGGGCGGCGTGCGAGTTGGTGGTCGTGGTGGGTGCGGTTGGATGCTGCTGGTGTTTGTGGGGACGGGTTGGGGATGGATGTGGCATGTAAGTGTAGATTGTTGGTGTGGGTTTGATTGTTGTTGTTGACTTTTAGGTTTTGGCTTCTTTCCCTTTTTCGTTTGGTGGGGTATGCCATGCTAGCTGCTACCTAAAACTCTGAAGTGTGTGTGATACTGCCGTCGTTTATGTGCCCAAATTGGGGGGGAAGGTGGGCGGGTTGGGGCAAGGGTAGCTACCTACCGAGGAATGTCTGAGTTCCATGTGGCAGGGCGGGGCGGGCCGAGACAAGGCTAGAATTTGGAAGAGGACGCGAAGTCACGTTGTGACGTGCCGCTGGGAACCGAACCGTCAGGTTCAAGTCGGGAACTTGTCAGACCACATCCGCTACCTACCCGTGGAATGATTGCGACGCAGGCGTGGCAGACCAACGCAGAGCGGGTATAAAGGGAGGAAGGATGAGCCCATCAGCCCATCAACTTGGCATGGCCTGAGTGTTCGAGCGAGTAAGTTAACACATACTATCATCGTTTGCTGATCAGGGGTCTTGTGCTGTCACGCCAGCAATCGAGCGACCGAGCGGTGTGCGAGTCGGGCGGGTCGGTCACGGCGCCGGGCCACTGTTCGGGTCTCGGTCGCTTGGCCTGCAGCTCGGCAGTGAGCGGGCGCTAATCAGAGGGGGAGATGCGATCGTGGCCAAGCGGCTTCAGTTGCTGACACCCTCAACCAGCCGGACACGGTCGTCCCACCGGCCTCGTGACCACCCGGCGCGCATCAGTACCTCAGTCCTCGTTCATGATCTCCTGAGAGTGTCTGGCGTTTCAACAGCGGTCGCTCCGGCTTTCCCCGGACGGCGGTTGCGGAGCTAGTTTGCGCAGAGAATTTACGCTGGGAGACCGTGGCCAAGAAAAAGAAGTGATGGTGGTGCACGTAATAACAGCTGCGGTAGCCTATCAGGGCCAGGGCATGACACACAAAATCGCCTGACGGTTGCTTGCGCCCTGTCGGTTCAGGGCGGCTGTCCTGATCGCGATTGGCACGTCGTCCCGGCTCATGCACTACATGCACGGGAAAATAAGCAGTGCTGCGACTCGGCAGTCGGTCTAGAACGCTGGCGGAAAGATCAAAAATCAAGTTGGTACTGTTTTGACCACAGACAGACACACGGAAGCAAATGTATCAAAATTGCCTATATTTTCAACTCGACCCCAGACAGGGAAGGGGCACGCAACACTAAACTTCATTGTGGCCCCCAAGTCCAACACACTGATAATCACCAACTGAATATCCCCACCAACATGAACTATCACAACAACAACATGGGCAATGTCAGCAAACTCCTTGAATCCCCCCCTCACCAGATTCGATCCCGCTCACCAGCCTGGTCACCAGAACTCCGACTTCCTCCCCCTGCCCCTCTCCCTCGACGACGACGTCAGCCTATCCCCTACATACTACTTCACTGGCCTCCAATCCCCCGACACGAGCGCCGATGAACCCGCCAGCGATTACTTCCGCTCCTGCGGCATCGACGATCTCGACCCACAGCCCGCCTACCCTCCAGACAACTGCACCTTCTTCGGCGGCGGCTCGTGCTCTCCCGACTGGCTGCCCAGCCCCACCGAAGCCGACCCTCTCTACATGCATTCACCAACCTCCAACCGCCTCGCCCTCCCCACCCCAAGCCCAACCACCACTACCGGCAGCAGCATGAAGCTCCGCACCGCCTCCCGCAAGCGCCGCCAACCCAAAAAACCAACCTCATCCTCAGGCACCCACCCCTACTCCGAAGACACCAACAGCACCACTGCCAGCGACCTCTCCCCGGAAGAACTACGCACCCGCCGCTGCCACAACCTCGTCGAAAAACAATACCGCAGCCGCCTCAACGCACAGTTCGAGCGCCTCCTCGCCGTGTTGCCGCCCGAGCGCCAGCGCCGGGAAAGGGACGGTGAGAGTGACGATGAGGCGGGGGATGTTGACGGTAGTAGCAGCAGTAGTAAGCGGATTAGCAAGGCGGAGGTGCTGGATGCGGCGGTGCAGCGGATTAGGCAGCTGGAGGTGAGGAATCGGAAGTTGAGGAAGGAGAGGGAGGGGTTGAGGCGGTTGAATGCTAGTGCGGGCGATTTGGCGGTTTGGGAGGGCAGGAGGTTGTGACCTAGGGTGGTTGGTGCTAATGGTAATGGTAATGTAATGTCTGATAAGAGGAATGGAAGGTTCGATTTGAATCCGTGGGGCTCATCACAATGCTCCACATCAAGTACGGCCGTGCCTGCCCATATAGTCTCACCCGACACTTTCTTTCCGCCCGAGTCGAAGCGCCGTGTAGATTTTCTGGCCTTGTTCCAACTCAGCCGTCAGGCTGAGGATGGTTGTGCTCCCAGGCGCAGGGGAGGGCAGTGTGCTGAACAGCTGTCACGTGGCTGCTTGAGCGGGGTAATCTTTCAGCTTGTTCACTACCTTACGCACCTGGAACGACAGACCTGCACTTCTCGAAGCTCTTGGATGCACCTACCCTTGGATATTTGATGGCGCAACCAGGAGGTCAGGCACCGGCGTCGACAGCTGTCCCCTCGGTTGGAAACCTGGTTCGGCAAGATGAGGCCTGGAAGAAGGCTCTGGAGGCAGCCGCCAACACAACCGGAAAACCCGTCGCAGTCCTGCTGAACAACCCCGCTCATCCCCGAGATGTCTCTGCCTACCTCGAAAGTCTCAAGGAAGCACGGAAACAGAGCAGATTTTCGAGAACGTGCCGTGCTGTTGCGGCCTGCATCGATGCAATCAGACGGCATGAGAAGGCCCTGGACATGTTCGCCCAGGCAGGCGGCATGCCAGGGTGCCTGATCTGGGGATGCATCAAGTTCGCCCTGGAGTTGTCATATGGCTATTCCAAAGACTTTGAGCGCATGGTCAACACCATGGCCCACATCACGAGGTGGCTTGAGCCTGTCTTCATCGAGGCCAATACCTTCCAGGACTCCGCCATGGTCTCCCAGTGCCTCCTGGAGCTCTATGCCCACATCGCCACCTTTTGGACCAAGTGCCTGGAATTCTTCTCAGCATCCAAGTCGAGGCGCGTGTACAGCGCTTTCAGCGCAGTCTAGACAGACTACACCGCCGAGTATGAGACTCTTCAAGCGAATATGGATCGATCGATAAAGATACTTCTCACCGCCGCTGCAGCTGAGCATCATCGGCAGTTCAAAGAGTTCGACAAGAAATTGGGCAAATTGGCTATCTCCGAACGACAGTTAGTCCGACAGAGAGACATCGCTCACTGGCTGGCCCCACCGGAAGACGTGACTTACGGCAATGACTTCCACGTGACGGGTCTGGCTGGCCAATGCTCTGCCCGCTTTGGCGACACCTGTGAATGGATCACTGATGATCATCAGTACCGAACATGGTCGACATCGACGTCAGGCTCAGCTCTGTGGGTCGAGTCCGGCCCTGGGGCGGGAAAGACGGTCTTGGCATCGTACATGATCATCCATCAGCTCACCGTGTCGAACCGGCGGTGCTTCTACTACTTTTTCAAAGGGACCGACAGCTACCGCGCCACACCTCTTGCGGGGGCAAAATGCCTCCTGAGCCAGATCTATATGTTTTGCCAACGCGAGCACCTCGACATGGCCACCGAGTTTGAGGTTCTCTCAGCAACCGTCATAGAAGACGGGCATGCGAGAAGCAAGTCCTTCGAGAAAACTTGGGGCATCTTTGTCTCGTTCGCTTCATTTATTGGCGGCTGCAAGGTCATAATTGACGGCCTTGATGAATGTTTGCAGCCAAGGCTCTTCCTCGACTCACTGCTTGCGTCATCAACCAGATGCTCAATGTCGATCGCCTTGACTTGTCGGTCGTCTACGGTGAATATTGACGGCATCGGTACCATTGTTGTCCTGAGCCTGGGCTCAAGTCATTACGGCGATCTTGAAAAGTGTATTGCGCACAAAGCTTCGAATCTCCCTGTACATGTCCCTTCGGAGGTCAGGGCGACAGTTGTTGAGCGGTTAGCTGGAAAACACAACGGAATGTTCCTCTGGGTGGCGCTTGTGTTCGAAGAGCTTGAAAGCGCGGTCACCCTCGATGAGCTGAAACGAGCACTCGAAGATCTGCCTGATGGGCTCGACGAGATATACCGTAGGATTATTAGGAACCTGGACAAGAAGCTGAAGAAAGCACAGCGCCGGCTGTGCCAGAAAACCCTCGTTTGGCTCCACGCCTGCCGGCGTCCCCTCCAATTGGATTGGCTCTATGAGGCCCTCGAGTTTGAGTATCGCGGAGAGGGATTCCTTTTCACCCGCCAAGATTTTGCGGATGCCATCAAGGCGGCATGTGGTCCTTTGGTTGTGGTCAAAGGAGACGAGGTTGCGCTTGTCCATTTCACCTTGAAGCAGTTCCTCGAAGGATTTGCGGAGACAAACAGTGCACCCGCGGAATTCCGTGTTGAGGCCAAAGAAGCCCATCGACATCTGTTGCAGGTGGCCCTTGCATATATGGCGAGTATGCAGGTGGTAGAGCAACCAAATGCGCCGGGCTAGTCCAAGTCCACGGGCCAACCTACCGTAGGTTTCGATCTCACCAGGCATCGGCTCGCGGGGTACTGCGCCTCCCACTGGATGGCCCACATGAGAGCGACGAGGATGTCACCCGAAGCATTCGAGGCTCTCTCGAAATTTGCAGACGCTCCTTCGTCCCTGGCATGGGTGTATTTGGTGCTAAGGCTGGACGAGCTATCCTTGGAGACCGTCTTCTGGGACCTAGAATCCTTGATCGGAGCATTGGAAAGTCACCAAAAACGCCAACCTGAGAGGATGAATGCGCTTGCTATCTCCCATGATTGGTGTGTCCTCACACGATACATCCTTTTCGAATACGGCGATGCCCTCCAGAAAGACCCTTCATTGCTCCTCGGGATTTCGTTTTCATCTTTGGCTACGAGGAGGGCTCTCTTTCCCAACATCGCGTGGATTCGGGAGAACGACGGTGACCCGAGTTGCCACATCTTACCAGACCCCTTCCACGTACGACATGCAATAGAAATTCCATGCCATCGACAACTACGTGGCCACGTATCGAGTCTTGAAGGCACTAAATTGCCTCCGTTTTATCGCGTCCCCGACTCCTTGGGACTGTTCCACAATCACTCAAAACTTGGGGCTTTTATCTTCGCCGACTACTACCTCCTTGACAAACCGCAGCTTTGGATCCAAGACGTTCGATCAGGGAAACAGCTACGACCAGTTACAATTGAGGCTTTTTCCGAAATCGAAAGATGCGCATCGACAAATGGCCACTACTCTTGTGATGATGAACCAGTCCTCCTAGATGCAGCGGTTTCACCAGACGAGCATATGGTCGCTTGCGTCTACGGCATGAAGAGCGGGCACAATTACTTCACATGTGTGTGGGAACTGCGGCAAGACACCAATTTCGAACGTGACATAGATGACGATGACTGGGCCCGGGTTATTTTCCAAGCGGAGAGTCATCAAGTTTTATTTGACGGATCCGCAGCACATGTTATTTTTGACGACGACAGCACATATCTCTGGTGCCCAGCCGGACGCATCGAGCTAAGAACTGGTGTAGCCACCCCGTTTGCTGTCGTCGACCTCCCAAAACTACCACAGGAGGCAAATGGACTCTGCACAACCAGCTTGTCGTTTTATGGCGCCGGCGAATCCATAATCGTCAGCCGGGATCGGTATGTCGGGCCTATTGGCCGGGACTTCGCAGGCTACCGATATTCTTCCCTGGGGGCACGCTTGGCTGAAATAAAGAAGCCCGACTTAACGGCGCTTGCCAGATCAAGACGCCGAGTCAGTATGAGCGAAATCCTACGTCTAGATCCCTCCGGGAGATTTATCATGTGTTCATTCATAACTGGGAAGTTCCAAGGGGTCGCCCTGGAAGATACGCTGACGGGAACAACAGTGAAGCTGCAACAGTCGTTAGCGTATCCTCAGCGTCAGATCATATTCGTGCCCGAGGCTAAGCTTGCAGTGTTCTCAACATACATCTCGGACCGTCTGGACCTCGAGATCACAACGTGGGACTTGTCGTCAGACACTGAAGAGCCGCGGAAACTGGCCTCGAGATCGTTTCGCGATAACCTGTGTGGCCTTTGTGTGTCCAAGGCCGGCGATTTGTTGTTTATGGTGACTTTGTGGAACGTTTTGGCTGAGTAACGAGGGGCTCAGGAGCAGCGGAAGTGCAGTTGCAAAGTGACTTGATTTGGTAGAAAAGGGGAGTGCTTCGCACTCCCCAGTTATATACAAATGGAAGCTCCCTGTGTGTGGGGAGAGCACATGATCCAAGGCCCCTGCGCTCCAGCCAAGCCTGGAGCGGTAAGGCCCCTGCGCGCCTGAGCGCCAAGAACTGCCGCTGCAGTTCGACAGACTTCAAACCGCATTGCATCCAGGCTCACTTTGCCCGACTTGGAGGAACACGACCAGCCTCTGGGGTTCCGCGGGCACCCCGGGATGACATCAAGTTTTTGATGTCCCCAAATGGCGCAGAATTCTGCAGCATGCTTACGAGTCCGGCTGGGTGAGTACGCACAGTGTTAAGTTTAGAGCACCCGGCTAACCCCACTCAGTGTGCAAATGAAGATCTGGAATCTCGACAATTCACACAAGCGGGAATATCGATACAAGCCAGACCACATCGTTGGGCCCCTGTCAACGTCACAAATCAGCCCCAATTTACATTGGATATTCTTCAGCCCGAAAGATACCTATAATATTTGGCCAATACACGGCGGATCTAAGCTCGAACAAATGGATACTGCTGATCAAAGTCAGGCCCCCCAGCAGCAGCCCTAAGACTAGAGAACATCCACCTACTTTTCCAACGATGTACGCACGGCGAATTAGAGCAGGGGATGGTTTGACAGTGCATCCATACACTTCAGTGCCTGTGGACACTACTTGCTCATTTCCTGGGATTCGACCGCTGAAGGGGCGCTCATGTTCGACATCCGAGTATGGACAGAGCCTGACCTTGAATCGGAGGGACAGCGACGGTGGAAGAGCAAGGGTATGGTGGGCCTCCCGGAATTCGAATCTGAGGACGTGAAAATATCGGCCAACTTCGTCCCAGGCAGACCCTGGTGTGTCTTGACATACTGGGTTCGCAGCAAGTCTGAAGACCCTGGAGAGATATGCGACATCCACTGCTTCCTTTTAGATCTTGAAGAGTGCATGAGGATGGACCTTGCCCAGGCGACTATGAGATTTGACGGCCATCAACCTTGGTGCTTCAAATCAGCAGAATCAGCATTTGGTGGCAGTATCACAAGCTCTTGGCTCACCTGGATGGAGCAAGCCAATCTATCAGCCGATCTTTCATATTGTGGGGGATACATTGTCCTCGTCGCAACGGTGGGAGGCTCCCATTGGCAGATGGTGCTAGACCTACCAGTTGGCCAGTATGAGGCGTGGCGGAATATCCAATCCGGGGTCACCAGAGGGGATGCGTTTCGCGTTGCTGGCCCATCCCGAAGCTACTGGAGGGATCACTGCTACTGGACGTCGATTCAAAAACAACGGGTGCTTTTCCACAGAGCCACGAGGAGCACCGAGAACGAAAACCAGTTCTGTTCCCTCAGTGTTTTCCACGAGTTGGCTCTCATCCCTGCCAGTCTTGCTGATGGGTCGGCTTGGTTGATACTGCCGGAGTCGGACAGCCAGCCGACGAAGATCGTGATCGCCGTCGCGGGAGAAAGTGTAGATGTCATGCACCTCCCTGAGAGTTGGGAGGATATCACTACCGTCCTGGGTGCGCTTGAACATCAGCACAGGGAGAAAGCTTTGCTCGCAGGCTGAGAGATACCCTGAAAACTGTTGGAAGCACTGCACTCTGGGTTCGGTGGAATTTATGATGGCATCGCAACTGCTTGGTTGCATTGCTTGTGTTCTCTGTTCTGTGGTTCTAGCCTTGCAGCCAGAGCCTCTTTCTTTTATAGACTTTCTGTAGGAATCAGACTTCGTCACTACAGTGGCACAGGGTCACTGCCAAATTGGCAGTGCACAGGCTAGGTACTTCACTGCCGCCACTGGGGGCTCAGCTCTGCTGGAGGAGTCTTGACCGCCCTCTCCGGCCATGTCTTTACCTCGGCCAGATTAGGATTCTCAAACAGGTAGTACCTACTTAGAAGCTGAGAAGCGCGATTTTGGACATGTTTCCTAGGTAAGAGACAGGAGGTGAGCCTAGTGCTGGGCCAACTGTCGGCTATCTTGAGCTGGATGAAGTCCAGTTGTATATCTTCCCCCTTGCAGCTCTGCTCTTCAAAACATAGGTAGGTAATGAACTTTTTAACTGCGGCACAAAGATATACGCCAATAAACTTTCTTAACTCAGTACAGAAATAATAGACACCTTCGTTCAACAGCCTTTTAAAGAACAGTACGATACTTGAACTGCAGACCATAATAGGCACGTCGGCCCACCTCTCCCCCCTAGATCTAATGTGCACAATTGCATCCTAACATTTAGTGGTCCAGATAGTTGCATACCTAGATAAACCCCGAGTGTCCTTGACAGCAGAGAGTCTAGGCCACCATACGGACACTGATGTTGGCACTGTCTTGAGCATCCTCAACCCTGTTATCAATATGGGTGACCCCGGAAGGCCTATTCAGGACTTGGGCACGTTGTTTGGTGGCATCGTTTGGACAACTTCGATATCCCGGGCCCGGTTAAGGTGGGTCTGGAAGCAAACAAGAACTTTTGCCTGAAGAATGGATAGCGGCAGAGCTTTCAAAAGGCTTTAGTTACCCGAGACTACACCTGCGTATTTAAAACTTCACTATGACAGCCACCACCCCCAGGCCCTAGTGTCGGTTTGATATGATGTGAGAAGCATGCCCTGCTGTTATACTACGTACCTTCTTAACCGATGTGACCGCTTATGGGCCCGAGTCCCCGCTGCCAGGGCTATGTAAAACACAATCAGAAAGACAGGCTTGCTAATGCATATATAAATATCTTCTCAGGATTGTGGGAGGTATAGTTGAAAGTAGATGATACAAAGCTGTGGCAGTACATAGTGGGAGTACTGGCATGGGCCAAGTGGATCGAACTTCTAGCTTTCTGCAGAACTCAACCCGCTGAATACAACCCTAGGAAAAATATATACCTGTTTCTGTTAGCTGCCATAATCATCAATGAACTCGATGAGCTGGAGTATCTATCATGATTGGAATAATTGTGCATACTGACGGGCAGTTCCATGTTGCTACCTATATACTGTATGTTGGTGTTACGTTGTGCGCAGATAACTGCCCGTTCAAGTCATTCCCCATATTCCATATTTCACATCCATGTCAAAAGAACACATCAGCATGTCCTGCTGAACCTTGGCCTCCCATCTAAGGTTGAAATATGTCGAATAACTCTCTTCAAAGTCATAGTATCTTATTCGTTTGGGTAGCCGTGCATCCCAAGGCCCCATCTCGCTCAAGCCTCGTAATCCATTGAAGTCAAAAGCGGAGGGATCTGGGATTTGACGCTCTTGTAGTATGTGCAGTGTAGGATGTCCATCCGAAAGACGGCGTCCAAGAATTGCGGTATCGTAAGAATCAGCTGAGTTTGATGATGTTCTAGGATGTAACGTGACTACAGCGGCCACACCACTCTTGCCCAAGATATGCCGGCTATCAGAGATACTGCTGGGGCAATAAACCTCTGTGCTTTCCACATAGGCGGTTGTCTTTTTCTCATTCGAATATGGCGTCCAGATAGTGCATCTTCTGTCATGTCTGGAGTCGTTGTTGATGATGAATCCGCGCCATCTCGACGAAATGTGGTTGGTGGGAACATGAATCGTGTTCCGGACGTACAAGTCCGAAGGGGGCGGAAGAGGAGACTGACCGGGGGTAAAGCGGTATAATATCGAGGGGTTGACACGTGCATACTGGCGGTCGGCTGCACCAGGTGAGAGTTCCTTGATGAGAATCGCTACAGTTTGAGCCTGCTTCCCCAGCCCGGTCCCTCCGATCTGGATTTTTGCCTCGGTACGGAGAATCGCGATGAACTCATTTGTATAGTCAGGGGACTCAACTGGCGGGTTTAGGCTGATACCCATTGCTGTCACATGGGCCAACGGAGTGAGACTCATGTAGGCATTGAAGCCTAAGCTAGTCGATGAACTTGGAGAAACGAAGCCCTCATATTCGGAATGAGAGAAGCTGAGTTCCTCAACTATGAACTCTGCCGGAGATCTGGCGAATAGCCCCCGATATTTTGCAAAGTTATCAAACCAAGTTGACTTTGCCATCCATGCGAATATCGACTGATCGTCTGTACTTCGACAGATTTCTTCCTGTAGTCGCAGGAATGCCTTGTCACCCTCTCCGTAGAGAAGCGGCATATTGACATCAAAAAGACCGAGAAGACAGTAGGCCGTATCCTCAATCCTGGTTGTTTGTCGCCGAGACGCCCATTTCATCTTTTCGGCAACAGGGGTCCGGGAAAAGTCGCCGGTCCACAGAACTTGGTCAGGGATTCCGGTTATTTTGTTGAGAGCGCGGCTCAGCTCTGTCTTCGTGTGACCGGGAGTCCAGTCAGAGAAATAGAATCTAAGAGCAGTAGGTGCCAAAAGCTCCTGGAGTGTCCAGCCCCTGGTAAACCATCGGCTCTGGCGAAAGATGGGTCCAACTCTAGGTTCCTTGGTGCTGCGGACATTCGTGGCCGATAAATACCAGTTGGTGCCCTTGGCCGAGCCTAAGCGATGGACATTTGACAGACTGGGGACGTCGGCCAGGTAGACGTAGCATTGCGCAGCTTTCCGGTACCAGCGGAACATGGAGTTGATGGCCTCAGAGAGCCCCGCGCTGCTGGACTTGTCAATGCAGCAGGTATCGACCCAGGCGTACTGGAAGCCGTCATCCGCGGCTAAGGCAGCAAACTTGGTGATTTTCTGGTACCCATCTTTTTGTTTTATCTGGTCTGCTTCGGGCTGCGCGTTTTTGTTGACCAGCAGCATTTCCTGGAGCGAAACCTCCTCTTTTTCCCATGTGTGCGAGAGGATGGCATACCGGTCGTCGTAGTCGCCCATGAACTCGACGAGCTGGAGCGTTTCGGTCTGAATCAGTCGCATTCTGTAAAAGAATCGCGCGTGTCGGCACGATGTTGGCTCCCGGTCGCTGTTGGGATGGCAGGAAGCTTGGAAGGAGCGGGCATCAGGCTCCAGCCCCCAGTGATTGAGAAAAATCCGAACCAGCGGCAACTGCCGCGAGCTCCCATTGGTCTTTCTCCCCCACCTCGATCGGAACAATGTCACGCGATATTCACGTTTCATGCACAGCCAAGAAAAAAGACTTGGCGGTCCCGCACTGCGCTATTTCTTCGCCATTTTCACACCTCTCGGGCCCCTGAGCTTCCACGGTCACTAACGTGTCAAAACCTGTGGAACGTTTCACTGAGGGTACGGAGCTCATGGGAGCAGCGGAAGTGCAGTTGCAAAGTGACTTGATTAGGTAGAAAGGGGGGGAGCGAAGCTCCCAGACTAAATA
>Ga0247780_1000813_pt1 | contig 24862 bp, 24 predicted proteins | sample UWRJL079202R5_FD_179927 | JGI IMG/M metagenome (GOLD analysis project Ga0247780, IMG submission 179927) | Plant litter microbial communities from Arlington Agricultural Research Station in Wisconsin, United States - UWRJ-L079-202R-5 | ecosystem: Environmental > Terrestrial > Plant litter >... | reverse complement strand
AAAGTTACGGATTACGGGGGCCGCCCCAGAGTCCCGACAATCCGCATCGTGGTGTTCCTCTTCGGGGGTTACGCAGCCATCGCGGCCCACGCCACGCAGCAGCGTGTTCTATCTATGGCGACTGGTAACAATATGACCTCTCCCATCCTATACCATGTTACCCCTATCACATAACAGGTCACATCGGAGGTCAAGTAGCTCAACCAAGATGAGCGTATCCTGGTAATACGGGCTGTTACCTGCAGGGCAGATGCACTGATCTCCTCGATGGCCCACGTTTGAAGCCAGTGCTCAGTCCACGGACAAGGGTCGGTGGTCCTGTCCAAGCTAACTACCCCGAGGTTTGCAGAGCCCCAACAGCCCCCAGACGTTAGGAGTGGATGTCAAAGCTTTCGTGCTCTTGTCTCTCCCCGATTCCGTTATGGCCGGCTGTGCCTGCTGCGGCATTCGACCTTGACCTTTCCACGCCGCTTGCTGCTACATATCGCGCGGCGCAAGACAGCAATAGTGCCGACGCCCAGCCGACGCTCGAGCAAGCTACTTTCTTTGCTTCACTCGCTTTTGTTCATCCCAAGTCCTAAACTTTCATCCTACCTATCATCACTCGTTTCTCCCCTGGCCGGTGTTCAGTTCCTGGATTGCGCGCGGTCTAGACGACATCCGCCCCTCCTTTTCGCTCTGCCTTTGGCCGCGGTCGACCACTTCCATCCATTTGACTCTCGCCGCTACTGTGTGTATCGCCACGGCCGGTATTGCTGGTCTGCCGGTGATCCGGATCCATGCTGCTGGGCCTGTATATCCAAACAACACACCCGAGATCCCACAAATCAGCAGCTTCCTCGCAGCACAGCGTTTTCGAGATCCGAGTTTCTGCGTGTCCACAGTCCTGCGAACACCTGCGGGCGCTGCTTGATTTTCTCGTGATCATCGTCTTTCAAACGCCTCCCCCCTGTTGGCAAGGGCTGGGCGTCCCAGCGAGATTCTGCCCCGTTCCGCAAACCTGAAACACCACCCCCAAGGTTGTTCACGCACACCATTGCTGGTCCGTAAACCACATGCAGTAGGGCATCGTCCGCTCGCACTCGCACTCCCGACCCAATCCACTGCTGGTGGTGGTACTCGGGCTGCTTCCGCTCCTCTTGGTCGTCCTCGGCGCCCCGTCCATCGTCTCTCCAGCTCTCGCCAGCAAACCCAAAGGTGCAACTGGCCAGCGCAGGTCAGACCTGACGGGTGCTCTTGATTGCATTGCCCGAGGCGGTGTTACCAGCGGAGTTGATTGAATTCAGAGCCCGCGCACGGGAAGAAATTCCACCAGCAAGGCCTCGAAACACCAAATGTACGTGGTCCTCCCAGTTGCGGCCCCTTTTTGCGACTCGGCTGTTTAGGGGTGAGCTGCTTGGTTCTGGCCGCGGGGTGAAGCGACCCTCCCGTGCCTGCCTTCTTCGTCCTGCTCGGGTCGGCCTGAACAGGCAAATCTGGCATATGGGTCCCCCGGCCGTGGTTGCTTGCTGCACCGAACACCCGCGATCTCCCCTTCTCTTCCCTTTTTGCGTTGTGTGACGGACTCTTGGGCTAACCGTTCATCTTCTGGCCCTCCAGACCACCTAATCTTCCGGCCTCACTGGGGACGCCGCTAGCCTACCGCAGTTACTCAACCGTTTTTCTTGTTTGTTCTGGATTGGTTCAGGTTACACTCTCTGGATTTCTTTCCTTTTTTCCCCCGTTGTCCGGCAATAGAGCGCGCGCTCGCTGTGTTCTTCTCGTTTGACACGGCTACATACACACGCTCCGGTTCCACAACCTTCGATTCTTAAGTTGAACTCTCCGTCGCTTGCGATACGATACCCATCATTTCCGTTCAGGTCGAGCAACACGAAGCCTTATAGCCGCCGATTTCGAAGCGGACAAGGCGTGGACTCCGACTCCTGCTTCTCTTGGTCCTTCTCTTGGTCAGAGGGCATTGCAGTCGCCAGCAGCTAGAGGCCACCAAAGGCGCGATACTTGGATTACGGGCACTGCTGAGATTTAAAGAGGGGGGACAAGCGGACTGCTGATAGTCCGGCAAGAGTGAGGGCCCTAGTGAGGGGAGTGAGGTTGGAGCTTGGATGTTTCGCTATCGAGGGAGGCTCCCACTAAATGAGTTATCAGGATGGGAGAGATATGGACCGACCGCCGCCGATGGGATCCGTTAGGAGGGCGAGGGAGCGCGCCATGGGGGGAGGCCTGCCAGACAGCATGGACGAGGAGCCGCAGATAGCCCGGCCGTCGATGTCTCGCCAGATGCCCCAGGGGCCAATGGGTGGGCAATCGAGAATCCCGCGGCCTCCACCGCCGCCTGGACTACAGACAAGAGACGGGCAAATCGGAGTGGCGATCTCAAGACCGACACAAATTCCGCAATGGCCGCTGCAAGTACCACTTGGAGGTCCATCAGGCTCAAGCGCAGGTTCCTATCAGCCCCCGCCAGGCAGGTCGCAGCAGGCACCTCAACGTCCTCCTCGCCCGAGCAGGGTACCGTCGATCCTGGATAATTCCAAGGTTCAGGACATCACCCCCTCCTTCCAGTACAGACCGCCATCCGGGGGCGATTTCGTCGGGCAAGAGTTGCTAGCAGTGCCCGAGACGTCATCGTCGCGGCCGTCTACCGTCTCGTCCGTCGGCACCATACCCGATTTTCCCCTCCCGGCCCAACTACCCCCAGGACCTCCGCGGCGGAGCGTCAACCTCGGTCCACCGCCATCGGCAAGGCGCGGTGCATCATCTTTCTACTCTAATGCTTCATACGTCTCCCCGATCCCCGAGGAGAGCCCCAGGGCAAGATCCCACACTTCATATGCATCCAGCGCAGCTATGCCAGAAAGCTGGGGCACGCCGTCCCCGGGACCAAGTCCAAACTACCCTGATTTTTACGACGATACAATAGTGGAGGAAGGACAGTCAGTCGAAGATGATGACGAGGAAGATAGCCGGTTGGTGAGAAGCGCGAGTTTAGGAAAGAGGGCGAAACCGACACTGGTGAGCGCAGTGACTCCTCGCGGCCAGGATGATGGCTCCCCCGATCAGAGACCCCGTCCTACGCCGGTACAGAACGAGCCCTTTAAGGGCGGGACCGGGTATATCGACAACTCAAGCTCTTCGGGCTCGGTTCCCAGGGCTCCAGATGCCCCGGCCGGTCCATCGCTCACGCCAGATGCCATGCTGAATGCCTATTCGTCCGCAAGCGCACCCGACCCGCCAGCTTCTCCCTCCCCATCGCAGCCACAAGGAGGTAACCGATCCTTCAGTCGACTTTCAGCAATCCGGAGGCCACCAAAACTCGATATCGATGCAGTTGCAAAGGCCGAATCGAGAGGCAGCTTGACGAGCTTACCCGATCTCATCCGTCGCGCAACGAGACTTGCTGCAAGCTTGGAAAGGGGGCGGAGACCAGCAAGTCGGTTTGATGACATGGACTATGATGGCGACGATAGGGGCGTGTCTTGTAAGGATGACCTCCAGTAAAGCCCTCAACCTGCAATGACTGATCTTGTGTCAATAGATGACGGGGAAAAACACCAGTCTGGTTTTTCTGACATGCTTGCGGCCTTTCCACCTCCCGCACACGCGGGGGCGCCTCCTCCCCGGCGTAGTTGGCGAGACAGCGTTCGGCAACAAATACAATCCTGGCCGCTTCCTCTTGGTGCCAGTCGCACACCAAACACCTCACAAGAAGCAAATGCTGGTACTTCTGACGCAACAAACTCATCGGAAAGCCAAGGAAAGAGAGGGCGAAGATGTTGTGGTTTGCCCTTGTGGGGTTTCATGATAGTCTTGGTTGTGGTTATCCTCCTCGTTGCTGCTGCAGTTGTCATCCCCGTTGAGTTCTTCGTTATCCGCAAGCAGAGGGTCGATCGTGAGGCCCAAGCAGCGTTACAGCAATGCGAGACACAGCTGGACTGCGCGAATGGGGGCACCAACGTTATCAATCAAGGGACCTGCTCATGCATTTGTACAAACGGATTTACTGGCTTCGATTGCAGCCAGTCGGATTCGTCAGGGTGCACGACGATCGCCTTGACAGGCGAGACGAACATCAACGATGTCACGATTGGCAGCGCTATTCCCCGCCTCCTTCAGCAGTCAGAGAGAAACTTCTCCATCCCCCTCTCCAGTACCGAAATTCTGGCGAAACTCAACGCAGGGAATCTGAGCTGCTCGGCTATGAATGCACTGGTCACATTTGATGGAGAATCAGCCCGCCAAGCTGCCGTTCCGCCTGTCGCCCTGGGCGCTGCTATCAATGGCGTCGTTTTTACAACCGTCACTGTGATGGTTGGGCAATTCACGACGGTCACTTTGGACGCCATGGGCATGCCCATGACAACCACTAGCAGCCAGCGCGCTGTTGCGAGCCCGGCTGTTGGAAGCGCCGGCGGCAATGGCGACTCGGGAGGATTCACCACCATCATCACGGCTCCCAATTCGGGGACTGTGGGTTTTGCCACGACCATAACTTTGAACAGGTCTTCTGCAATCTCAACGAGCACCATGATGACGACAGTCTCGGGCACGCCACTTCCATCCGCTGCTTTTATCGTTTCGCCAGAGGTTCTAGACTTTGCCCGTGTAGCGGTGCTATATATCCTTCAAGAGGAGAATCTAAACGATGCAAAAACGGGCCAGGCTACCCTACAGCAGTTTTTTACTTCCGCGGCCCAGGGGAGGAGTGGGAGTGTTAGTGTCGAGAGAGCTCGAAATGTGACGCTTGGGAATGGAAACTCGATCGATCTGGTCGACTTTCTGGTTGATACGAAAAGCGACGACAAAATCGGCAAAAAGCCCGCGGTAAAGGCCAGAGCGCCGACGGCCGTGCCGTTCCCGCATCTACTTCGTCACAGGTGATGGTTCCGACGACGACACGCAACGGAGGAGACGAAATAAGGACAAGTCATCCACGACACCTCTTTCTGTTACTATGGGGGGTTGGGGGAATTTCGAGATATACTGAGCTCAAAAGCCAACGAAACGCGGGATGAGATGGGAAGAACGCTCCTTATTCACATTTTGGCGAGTGAATATTTTGGGAGGGGGGTTGGTGTTTACATGTTGTAACAGTAGTTGGAACTTTCGGAAGCTGGAAGCCTTCTTGGAGTCGTCACATTGTCTGAATATCTGCATTCATCGTCGCGAAAGAAACACTACATTACTACTAGTTACAGGGATGGGGGAAGGGAAACATGCGCCAGTCATTGCCTGCCTCGGACGAGGCGGCTAACGGGTTGGGAATATAGGTATATACCACGCTGAGAAAATCAGAAGGTCTAATTTTCAAGTCAACTGCAATGATGATCGCGCTGGAGATGCACTCGAGTGAACTGTGTGTCTTGAGGGTGGTCGATTGGGTTGAGGCATCATTGGATTACGTTGTCTGAGTGAGACTCAATGACGCATAAAACGCTGCTCTGGACTTGATGCTCTATCAACTGACGAGTGATGTCTGAATCGGACATCCCTCGATGTGAAAGTCATCAGCCGCCAGAACTTTGGATGCTCGCTAGAATCATCTCCCTGTTCTTTTCGGAATTTTCTGTGGCCATGGCTGTCTCATGTTTGGAGCTTTCGCTTGAAGACTGGGCCGCTTAGTTACTTGCAGACTGCGGACTACGGGACTGCGGTGATCCCCGCCATCCGGGGAGGTCGCGTCTCATCAGGGAAATAAATAGAAGAAATCAGCACACGGTATAGTTACACAGTGGGCGTACGTGGCTTGCGGGAGGAAAAAGGTTAAAGCATAAGAGGACGTATCTCAGATACTGGCTGCGCGAATATTATTTGTTATTTTTATTCCTGCTAGTGTTCGTGGCTAGTACAATCAATCGCCAGAGGAGGCAGTGTTCGTTCGTTCGTGTCTCATGTCGTGTTCGCTGGGATGGATGGAATTTGTCGCCGAAACGGACCGGGGTGTGCTACGAGTGGGCGACGCTTGGCGAGTATCAAGTCTTTGAGGCCTGGTTTGGACCTGAGAAAGCGAGGTGGTTCCAGCTAGTTGAGAGTCCATTGTTGATAGTTTATTTTGGGATCTTGTTGAGAAACTTCCCCCGTGAGCACCTCGGCGAGATTGGGGAATATGTGCCATTGATGGGATCACAGGACAAGCTCGGCCGAAGCCCCTTTTTTCTCCCTCGTAGATTCTAGAATCGGATACGGGAATGGCGCATTGTGAACCAAGTGCGGGGAATGGCCTTAGTGTGGACTAAGGTACATACGCCCAGCGACTGTACTGATCAGCAGCAGGTACGTAGACGGCACCTTGGGTTATCCTCAAATGGCACAGGGCTTTGAAAGACTGAGAAACCGCGACATAATGAGATGGCACCAATGGCAGCCAGTTGAGAGCACTGTGGGAGTGCCAGTCGATGCCGTTGTCGCTGCTCAAGCCGAGTGACGGTTGATCGACAAAGGAGGTGGGGAAACTGCAGAGGGCGACAGGGATGGAATGTCTGCCTGAGGCCGCAATTACGTCGGTCTCTCCTGACTCAGCGCTTGGCTCACGCTCGGTGTGCTAGGTAGGGCGATTATTAACAAGGCCCGAAGGGTGACGACCAGCTGAGCCACTCATCTTACCTCTGACAACAAACCATCACCCAACATCTTCACCTATCTTCAACTCAACCTGAATATTTGGCTGGTCCATCACGCAAATCCTGGGTTTCCTTTTCTCAGCAATTCCCTAACACCACACACCGCAATACATAGCGACAATACACATCGACCATGTTGGTGAAGCCCGTTGCTGTAGCGGCTGGCCTCCTGGTCGCATCGGCCAACGCGTTCCTCGTGCCCCCCCAGCTCTTGGAAGTGGAAGTGGCCAACGGTCCAGTTCCAGTTCCCCTCGTCCAAACCGAGAGCAAAGATGTCAAGGTCAATTGCCCGGGCTGCCCGGTCGTAATCAACGGTCAACGCGCGCCAAAGTTCATGGAGGAGAAACCACACCATCTCGATCTTGCCTTCAGCATCGACCACCAGCCCGAGGCTGCCGATCGTCTCTTAGTCAACGGCTTCGAGCTCTACCCGAACCCCGACCCGCTTCACGAAGTCCTCAGCGCTACTCCTCTCTTGGATAGCCCACCGTGGGGCGGAAAGGGGAAGGGTAGGGGACCGCCGTGGGGCAAAGGGAAATGGGGCCACCACGGAGATGGAGGCAAACTTGGCCATCACCGTGGCCCCGGAGGACCATTCGGGCGCATGCGACCGGAGCCTCAGCCGCTTGGCTTTGCTCTCCATACTGGTACCCTGGCCCAGGAGGCTGACAGCGAACTGGAACTCATCGTGGTCGACTTCAAGATTATCGAAGTGGGAAGCGAGTTTATCGAGGGCATCCCCGAGCTGCATGTCAAGCTCATCAAGGATGCGACTGGCCGTCTCATGATTGGAAATGTCGAAAGTGAGGCGCCACTACCCGCTCCCACCGAGGACGAGAAGTGTAAGACTCTTTTGTGCAAATGGATGACATCCATCTTTGGGTCCAAGAAGCCCTGCCATGGTCAGAAACCTGATGGCCCTATGCTGGACGGTCCTATGGCGCACGGAGGTCACCATGGCAGCCCTAGACCTGTCGAGCCCTCTCGTCAAATGGACAACATCCCGGAGCGCAGCTGGGGTCGTCTGTTCAAGAACATTGCTTCGCATATCCTCCTCCCGGTACTGATTGGCATTGTTGCTGGTGTGAGCGTCAGCTTGTAAGTTGGAACAACCTGGTCCTATTGTTATCCATGCTAATGAAAATTGACAGGATTGGTATGGCTGTGGGTACCCTCATCGTCTCTGCGTGGAGGACCTTCGTCCGTCGGCCTAGCCACCACCACCACCACCACCGCCGCCATCACTCTCGTAAGTCGGTCCAGTTGGAGACTGCCGTCGTCGAGGAGAAAGACGCCTTGATGGACAACGTGGAGCCAGAGGACGAGCCCCCGGCCTATGAGGACGAGACGGTGAAGAAGGCAGACAACCAGGTTTAGATATCAACCCGGTGGTGATTTCCTACGTGTAAGATTATTGAGGTGATTGGATGCAGATCAGCAGCAGGTACACAGCCCCAGATTGGAGTAGCCGGCGAACAGATGGTTACCATCACGGCGTTACGGTTCAGTGGTGATGCTGTATTTTATCTCAGGGGTTGAAGAACACCCGTGGACGCTCCTTTTCAGGAATCTCTGACATTTCCTTGTGTTTCGGATCTGGTGGATAGTTTTCGTAGTTATTTTTCTTAAGTTGAGGTCGGTTATCTTGGAGCTGCGTTTGTATAATGTATCTCCGATGGTCGAGCGAAATACTTGAATGCCTGCATTCCTGGAAGCGCAGAACATTGTGACCGGGAATTGTACTCGCGTTGTCTGTTAGAATCCTCGGTTGATTGCGGGTCGCGGGTGGCCGCCCAACAGGTCGCATTGCATTGACCCCCCACGAAGGTGAGCCAAGACGGATTCGGCTGCAAGGGAAGTTTTGCTGCCCCACTCCCACGACTCCCCGCCTTTTTGCGGAACGGCAGTAAAAAAAAAAGTTACTGTCGCCGTGGTGTGCATTTTGCTTTCAAGTTTGCCAATTTTTTGGAGTATATCGCCGACCTACTCTTTTTTCGCTCCCGTTAATCCTACCGGTTCTACACGAACCAGACCCGGTTGTACTCCATCAAACACCTTCACGTCCTCAACCTCAAATTTACGATGGGAAAATCTTCCTCCAAGAAACGGTCGCGCGCCGCCGAGGAGGACATCGCTGAGATTGGCGATGTTGCCAATGGCGAGCAGGCTGCGCCTGCCGTGAAGAAGAGCAAGATTGACGAGAGCGGAAAGTCTGAGGTCACCAAGAACGACACTCCTAGCAAGAAGGACAAGAAGGAGAAGGACAAGAAGGATAAGGAAGGCAAGGAGAAGAGGGAGAAGAAGGAGAAGAAGGATAAGGACGAGAAGGAGGGCAAGAAGGAGAAGAAGGACAAGAAGGAGAAGAAGAGCAAGACCAGGGAGACTGCCGCCGAAGTCGACGATGTCGCAATGGAGAATGGCGCGACTGAGGAGCCCGCTGCCACCCCTGTTGTGAATGGCGCCGATACGCCCAGCAAGAAGAGCAAGAAGGACAAGAAGAGCAAAAAGGACAAGTCCAAGAAGGAGAAGAAGCCGGCCGCTAAAGGCGACGAGGAGGAAGAGCCCTCAGCCGACGCAGACGCCGACCCCGACGCAGCCGAAGGAACCGGCAAGGCCAACCGCTTCATCTGCTTCGTCGGCAACCTCCCCTTCACCGCAACCGCTGAGTCCGTCAAGCAGCACTTTGCGACAGTCCACCCGATCAGCGTACGCCTCCTCACCGAGCGCGACAACCCTACCAAGTCGCGCGGCATCGCCTTTGTCGAGTTCAAGGGCTTCGACCACATGAAGACCTGCCTCGAAAAGTTCCACCACACCGACTTCGACGATGGAAAGTCGGCCATCCGCAAAATCAACGTCGAGCTCACGTGTGTTTCCCTCTCTTCTCCTTATCTCTCACCACCACCATCACAACCCCTAGCTAACAACAACCCCAGTGCCGGCGGCGGAGGTAAGACACCCCTGCGGCAAGAAAAGATCGCTAGCAAGAACAAAAAGCTCAACGAGGAGCGCGTGAACCGCATGGCTAAAGAGGACGCCGCCAAGTTGGAGAAGGCCAAGACCGCGGCGAACCAGCCCGCCGCTGCCGTTGAGGAGAGCAACCCCCAGCAAGAAGTAGGCTACATCCACCCCAGTCGTCTTGGGTTTGTGCCGCATGAGAACCAGACCCAAGAACAGCGCGACGAGGCTGCGGCTGAGCAAGCGAAGATTGAGGGCACCTGGGACGGGGGTGGTGGCGGCAAGTTCCGCGGCGGAGGCCGTGGCCGTGGCCGCGGAGGTGGTGGCCGAGGTGGTGGCCGTGGGCGAGGAGGGTTCTCGCGTGGAGGCCGGAGATGAAGGTAGACAGTCTGGAGAATGGCAGGTAGTTGGGTGTATAGATGATGGCTGTTATTCAGACGTTTTCAGGCACTGTTAAGATACCCCCCTTTTCTGGTAGACTTCTTTGGCGAAAAGATGAACTTAGGGTATTACGGAAACAAGGTTACGGGTATGGTCGGCATTTCCTCTTGTCACATTTATATATGCCAGTACGTTTTCACTTGTGGAACAAAACAAAACAAAACCCAGATTTGATGCTAGATGAACAACACACACGTCTTTCGCATTTCAACCATGTAATCATCAAATCGCCAACCGCCAAACACCCATTCTCTCCACTCAGCTCCCCGCTAACGGGAGAAGGCTTGCTCGTTAAAAATATCTACAACACAACCAACAAGACAAACTGAAAAAAAAAACCGGGATATCCTTGGATGATCAATGATGCAACTCCGCCACCTTGTGGTGCGTTCGTAGTATAGCTAATTCGAGCCGAAGCCACAGGCAGCTGCAACCCCGTGCTAATCCCTCGCCGGGGGGAGGTAAGGCGGGAAACCCGGCAGGACAGCACATGTAAGACACGCGTTTTTGCTATATTTGGTAAAGCTCGCGCGTGGGTGACCGTATTCATCGTGTGCACTGGCCATGTTGCAAGGTGCCTCCCAGATCGCTTCATCTACCGAGATGTTGCCGCAACGTAGACAAGACAGATCCAAGAAGCTCGGTTGGGCGCCAATGGGAGAAAAAGAGAGCACAGGTATATGCTGGCCGGGTTTAAAGTGGCGCTTGTGGTGTGTCTCGGGTCGGAGACACCACCGAGAGTGTTGAACTCTTGGCTGGATTACAAAATGGTGCACTTGCTCTTCTTCTGCTTCGCCTGTGGCTCCCTTCGGGGGTTCAGAACAGCCCTAACAAACTTGGTTAGCGTTCTAGTTCGTAGCGGTGGCTGGGTAGGTGACTATTGCTTACCGGATAGCTTCATCGAAAACGGTCTTCAGGTTCCTCTGTGTCAGGGCGGAGCATTCGAGGTACTTGACCGCCTTGATTTCCTTGGCGCAGCTAAGTGCCTGCTCATATGTCACGGGCGCCATCCTCTTCTCGGCCAAGCTCCTGATGGTGTCGGGGTCCTCGCGCAAATCCAACTTTGTGCCGACCAAAATGATGGGAATATTGGGCGCATGATGGTCGATCTCGGGGTACCACTGCGAGCAAAGTATTAGCATCCAGAATCCTGTCCCCAAAAAATATGTGCTGTTGGACCAACCTTGGCTTTGACATTGTCAAACGACGGTGGGCTAACGATCGAAAAGCAGATGAGGAAGACGTCGGTCTGGGGGTACGATAGAGGTCGGAGCCTGTCGTAATCTTCTTGACCGGCCGTATCCCAAAGTCCCAAGCTGATAGGCTTGCCATCGACCATTACACTCGCCGAGTAGTTATCGAAACTATAACGCGGTCCCTGTCAGCGGACGGCCGCCAGGTATTCCACAAGAGATGCTAGGTTTCACGTACACTGTGGGGATGTACTCGCCCGGGAAGGCGTTCGTTGTGTAAGAGATGAGCAGACATGTCTACAAGACTCGGCGTCAATTCGCTGCATCACCAATGAGGGTTGCCGCAGTTTTGCTCACCTTGCCGACGGCACCATCGCCTGTGACGACGCACTGCGAATTGAGGAGGTTAGCTTGAATAGTGCATTTCTCTGCCCGCCGTGGCGAGCGTAGAGTTTGGATTGGCGGTGTCGATGCAGACGGGAGACGGGACCCCACGAACCTTGAGCGACTGAACCGCTCCGGGAGCAGCCATGATGGAAATATGCCTCTTTTAAAGCCGTTGACTATTTGCGAAGAAGATTTTGGGGTTCTGCAAGGCTGCGGAATGCCTGGCTTGAATGGCGATATAAATCGGGTGCAGCCGGTCGGGGGGGTTGGTTTAGAAGTGGAAAGTCGGAACGGGAGGCGGGAGCAAGGAGCGGGCAGGTTGGTAGGCAGACGATACCAAGGTAGATCGTAGCAGCGAAATGCCCTGCAGCTGACAGCTCCGAATCGGCAGTCCGAAGATGATGAAAAAGCGGTCGCGGTCACTGTGTAGCTTCGGGACGAAGAGCGGACGTAGGCTGTACAGACGATCTTTCTGGGAGAAAATGTTTTAACACTCGAGAGCCGGAATGGTTTGGTGCCGGGGAAGGTGTCTGATCGAATTCGGGAGCGAAAGCTGGGGAGGAATCTGGATGGCACAGCAAGGGGCGGGCGAGATAAAGAGCCACCGCCGCTGCGCGCACTGTGCGAGCAGCTGGCGAGTGGTGGCGTCCCAGTGGAGTTCTTGCCTGGCCGCAACACGGCGTACCGTGGTCTTGGCACCGCTCGCGGGGGGGGGGGTCAGGAGTCGCCTCATACACTTTCGGCGTCAACCGTCCCAAGGCGCCGCGAGGCGAGTGGGAGAGCCACGAGTCTAAACAGCAGCGCAGCGAGCGACACGGTCCGGGAGCGAAACCGTGCAAGCGGAGATCCCAAACGCATTTTGCCCCCAGGCCCAGGACGACCAACGTACCATCGTGAAGTGGCAGCAGACGCAAGGACCAGGGCTGTAACAAAATAACTGGCGGATGACAGGTGCAGGGCATGAGGGCGGGGGCTATCGAGAAGTCGAAAATCAGATGCGCGATCCGAGCTCACTCACCTGGTCTGCCCTTGTTGTCCAGTGACGGTTCTCAGTGCGCTCACCGTCTGCAGGCAGATTTTCCTCGAGCTGGTACTGTTACGTCGTGAGGTGTAACTGCGTGCTTGGTCGCACTGTGCCACTCGGCGGATGTCCCAGCGAGCCTCGAAACGTTTGGCGAAGGCGGGCCCAGCGTATCGTGTAAACTTCCGATGCCTTGGTTACAGTCTACAAAGAACAGAGTGAAGCGGACGGGATGAATATGGCTATGGGATCAGGTCTCTTTGCGGCCGACACCTGCTTCTCTTTTGGGATGCACCTAGGTTGAGCTAACCTGGAATTTCGTTGGTGTGGTTTGACGTTGGGTCGGTCCTCCCTCTGAAGCCTTCAGTTGGCGAGGCACGCAATGACTGAGAGGTACCCTGGACCGGCGACGAGGTCTTCCTCGGGTTACGCGCTAGTCGCTGGGGGAAGGTTTCAACGGGCGTCGATGAGCAAAGAAACAATCAAAGAGTGCGTCTTTGCAACCACAAAAACGGACCACCACGCTGATCGATTGCACGATTGTCGATTACGCCTTTCCCTTGGAGGTTGTTACGTTGAGCTGTCGGGAGTTCAGGCGTGCATTTTGACGCACGTCTGTAACAGAGCATCCTCTCTGTGGAACAGCCGGCGAAGCTCGCAGCAGGCTCGAACGGCAAGGGCTGGCGGAAACAGAGCTCCCCTGATTCGCTTGTTTCAATTCGGCCTGTGACAACCCTTGATAACGTCGCTTGAGTGGATGACAGAGCCCAGTGGCAGCGGATTGATCACTCTTTTATCCAACCCACCAGAGCTGCCGTCAACCAACGCCGTGCGCTAATGCAGACCCATCTCACCAGGGGCTGGCCGAGGCAACTCCTCCATGAACTTGCTCAAGACTGGATACAGGAAAGCGTGAGTGTGACTGGACGGCATTGACTCTTCCAAGCCTGGCCATTTATACCCCTAACCCTATACCGAGGTCTGATCACCATTGGTGTCATGACAGAGTCAAGAAGCGGAGTCGGGTTCACGGGCATGGAATTTTGCTGCAAGATCAGCCAAAGAAGCCTAATGGTTGTGTATGAAGGAAGACCACGGTTTGAAAAGGAGAATGTGTTTTCACAGCACCCTCCGTTTATGCACATAGTAAACCATAAACACCGCTTCAAGGCGGGAAATGGGTGTTGATGACTATTATTGGCTGTGTCACATTCTGAAGAGGCCTTCTTACATCCTCCAACAGGCTGATCCAATGCGATGAAGACCTCGCAGGAATGCGAGAATTGCCTCAGAAATACGGGCACCTCCAACAGGAAGAAGGCTTTTCTACACTTTTAGGGGCATTTCGGCCTGAATAGAGTCTTCAAGCCCGATCCGTCATGCGGAGTGACACTCAAAGACCAGTTCTGAATTGCAAGACGCAGCAAATTAGAGAACCATACATATACATTTTCTATGTTTGTACTGTTTGTCGGAGAAATACAGCATTCTGTCTCTAGTGTTGCTTTCTCGGCTGCTCTCCGCCTTTTGGAGATAGTGGGTCCAGCCCCCACCGTGGGGTTGACATTTAGACTTCCCGTTCAATGCAAACGCGTCTCCGATGTCATCAGACGCGTCGAAACCCGACGACAACCACCATCCTACTCTACCCTGGCGAAATCACGTTCAATTGATTGAAAAAAATACGCCCATACCACAGCAACAGCCATTCAGGCTTGCCATAATGGCTCGCGAAAGCCATCCTCCCCGCGCCAGCGCTAGCGCAGTCGTAGCAGCCAGCGCAACAACCCCAAACCGCCGAGCCATCTCCGCCGACCCAACCACTGCCTCCGCAGGCAGCCGGCGCTCAGTCACGATCAAGACCCCCGGAAGCCAAGGCCGCAACCTCGGGCGCCCCCCCGGGCTCTCCGCCTCCGGTCGCAAAGCCCAACCAGGTCCCTCGGCCACACCGCATGCGCGCGCAGCCTTTCGCGCCATCGACTCCCGGCGCGCCGCGGCCATCAGCACACCGCACCGGCTGGGCGCCGGAGGTCGACGGCGGAGCGTGCGTGAGCAACGCGAGACGCCGCGAAACTTTCTGCTTCCTCTGGGACGGGCCCTAGCGCGCAACACCGAAGTAATAATGTCCTCGTCGTCATCAAAGTCGGGACGAGATGAGGCGGCTCTGGAAGAGAACGACGACGAATATGACGACGATGAAGAGGAGGAGCTTCCGAAGCGGCCGAGGTTGTCGTTGCCAATTGACGAGGAGGACGACGATAGCGACCTGAGGCCACATCGATCAGCGGGGCTGGAGGATGAGAATTTTATGATGCAGTCGATTGAAATGCCGCGGAGAGCGTACAGCGAGCAGCCGAGCCGGCTGTCGCTAGGAAGTGTGAGATTTAGCGACTATGGTGAGGGCCTGGAGGCTCTGAGGAGTGATGATGTCGGGATCGACTCGGGCTTTTTTCCGCCCATGGCGCCGATTGATGAGGGCGATTTCGGGCTGGAAGAGATGCCGTCCTTTGAGAGGTAGGGAACCAGGCTCTTTTTTGAGGGAGGATAATCGTCGCTGACAATTGCAGGTCGGAGTTTGATATCGCCCGGCGTGAGACGCTAGCCAGAGACAGCGATTTTGGGTTTGAGGTGCCATTGGGCATGGATGAGAGCACTGTAGTGCTGGCGCCGCAGCTCGGGGAGTCGCCGGTGCGCCAGGTGGAAGAGTTCTATGAGCCGATGTTGGATCCCAGGAGTGACGAGGATGATGATGACGTCCCCTTGGAGGAGGAGGCGGCTGAACTCGGTTCTGGTGCCGAAGATATCGATATCGAAATCGAAACTGAGGCGGCCACTGCCAAATCCACTGCGAAAAGATCGACGAAGAAGCGGACCACCAAGATCTCCAAATATGGCATTGAGTATCCCTCCCTACCGCCAGGCGTGGTGAAGCGACTCGCGACGACATTCGCGAAAACGAGCGGCGCAAAGAGAAAGATAACCCCTGACGCCCTTAAGGCTATTATGCAGGCCTCAGACTGGTTTTTTGAGCAGGTCGGAGACGACCTGCAGGCTTACGCGAAACACGCGCACCGGAAGACCATCGAAGAGAGCGATATGCTCACCCTGATGAAAAGGTATGTCCTATTTCTCTATATGAACGGGTATCTTAGATGTACAGACTTTGCTGTTTTACACAAGTTCTAACATGGCTACAGGCAACGACAGACCAACTCCCAAATGACACCATTTGCCCTCGCCCAGCGCCATCTCCCAAGGGAGCTACTTCAAGACATTCGCATGACGCCTCCAGTCCCACTGAAAAGGCGCCGGAAGGCCGGAGGCGAGCCGGAGGATGAGGATGTGACTTGAAGATGAAGATAAGACGAAGCATCATCACCAGTTCTTGTTCATGCGGACACGACGAGACACATCAGCTGGCGGCTTCTTGACTACCATCCACATCATTATCGATGTTGCAGCCGCCAGACCATACCTAGAAGAATGAGCTATTAGTACCGGCTAAAAGAAAGCCCTGGCCAGGTCGGGAAAGACATCAGAGAGCATCAGACTTACCAGGTGAAGATATACTGCGCGTGATTATTCCGCAGATTCACCTCGGCTGGGCGGCCAATGGGGATCCCCTTTGCCTCCATCTCAAGAAGTTGAGAGTAGTCAAGTTCTGAGACACAATGTTAGCCCCATAGCCATAAAATATCATGGGGCGCATAGCCTGCACATGAGAAACAAGCCATGTTCTCAAACTCACCCATCGTCTGTTCGACCCAAACCGCTTGGCTCCCTGTGAGCGCAGCCATCTGCACAACATCGGGGAAGTAAAACTCTCCCTTGTCGGGCCTGTTGTCCGGAGTAAACATGTTCTTTTTCCACGGCTGTCTTAGCATTCCCTCAACGCGGACCTCCCCTTTGGGCAAACTCTCGGGCCGCAGGGACTGGTCCGCCAGCTTCTTGGAGATCCAGCCCCGGTTGACCAAGACTGTGGCGCCCGGATCGCTGTCCCTCGCTAAAGGCGTTATCACCATATATCCTAGCTCGCCGTCACGCATACGCGGGCCGATGAGCATCTCCTTGTCATGTAAGTAGCGACCCGTCGCATACACGCGGCGGTAGTCGAAGTCGACGATGGCATCTGGGTCGACGCGCCCCGGGAGAGGCAGTGGGGGGCGCACGATGCGGTCTTCGCACTGGGCGATGAGTTCGCTCTTCCACTTGAGCCGCTGGACTTGCCAGCTGCCAAGGAAGAAGGCGGTTACGGGAATGATGGCTGCAGAAAGTGTCAGAAGATGCGAGGCTTTACCGGTGGGGCGGGCATAGATGGCGCACCAAGAACTATCAGTCCCCAACCGTGTCTCTTCCCAGTCCGGACGATGTCTGGGGGGTTGTCAAGGACAGAAGTGAACCCAGGCTCATCGCCAGGTTGTCCAAGCCGTTCTGGGGAGGTCGAGAAGGGCTGCCGCCCGGGCGCTACCGGGGAGGACCTGGGGGTTGCCCATTTGCGAATTGTGTGTATGCCGATAGTAGACGCTGTCCTCTGCTTTGGTAAAGGGCGCAGGAGGCAATTGACCAGTATCGTCCCGTTCGCCATGTTTAGTGACCGGGTTGAGTCTTGTCGGATGTGGAATGGGAGACGAGACAAATTTGGAGCTTCTCACGTCACTGGTTGGATTGCCGCTGAACCTAGCTCGCCCGGGCCCCTGTTGCCCCGCTGTTCGGCAACCACTCAACCCCTGCGGGGATTCATCGTCAGCCTCAAAGCGATTACATCAGAGGCCACCTTGTGTTCTACATGCCATACCTCGCCAAGTTACCACGCCGAGGACGCGCTTATGCCCCCCGCGACATCGAATCTTGTGCTCTTACACAAGATCTAGTGTTTTTTCACCAGCTACACCATCTTTTCTTTACAGAGGTCCAGTCAAATACGCTTTGCATCCGTTTCCTGCCAGGCGTCAGGACGTTGCTTCCCCTCACTTCTCCCAGCCCCCCAAGTACCCAAGTGAGATATCTCCCACCATGTCCTTCTTTCAAGGAACATTACAGGAAGGGATTGCGACTGCAGTTCAGCAGTCCAAATCTGTCTTATGTTTCGTGACAGGTAATTCCGCATCAACACATCTCCTTCATAACAACAAACTAACCCGAGTGCAGATGGCGAAACTGAGAGTACTCAGTGGGAAAACGACTTCCTCACTGATGACAATGTGCGCAAATTCTCTTCAATTATCTCTGAGGCGGGTTTTGACAAGAGTGACTCTAGGTTTCTCCTCTAATAGAGTCCGAAACAGTAACCCTTCGCCTTGAAGCCGGTTCACAGGAGGAGGGCTTCTTGACTCAACTGTACCCAATCCCTAAGAAGCCGACTGTTGTGATTATCAAGTAGGTCCCAGTGCCGAATTCTCGTCAGAGCGGCCCATTAACAAACCCCTAGGAATGCCGACTTGAAAGAGTACATTGCCTCGGGTGTGTCGAGGGAGGAGTTCGTGAGGAGAATCCAACAAGCGTTGCGACCTACGCAACCTCCTCTCATTTCTAATCAACCTAGCCATGTAAATGCGCCCATATCCTCAGCTACGTCACCCCATACGCAGCCCAGCCCTGTGGTAGAGTCAGCTTCCAGCACATCTTCAGGGCGTGCCACACCTCCCTCGTCCAACGAAACCCAAGTACAGTCTCTTCTAGCCGATCGTGCCTCGCGGCTTGTAGCGCAAAAGAAGAAAGATGATGAAGAGGCCAAGAAACGGCGCTCTGATAAGGGCAAAGCCAAAGCCGAGCCATCCGCGGTCCCCGAAGCTCAACGCAAACATGTCGAGCAGCTCCGAAGGAAACAAAGCGCTGCACGCGAAGAGCGACAGCGGATCCTCCAAGCCATCGAAGACGATAAAATCGCGCGACGCGCTAAGCAAGCAGAAAGAGAAGCCCAGCGCAAGGCTGCTGCTGAGGGATCCGAGGTCAAACCCGAAGACGAGGTGCCCTTCGCCCCTGCTAGCCCTCTCTACGCTACCTCGGGTCGCATCACCGCACACTGCGCGCTACAAGTGCGGCTTCTTGATGGGTCTACGATCCGCAGTCGGTTCTCAAGCCATGACACGCTCAAGGACGTCCGGCAATGGGTTGACGACACCACGACAGGCGACATCGGGAGCGGAAGCAAGACGCCTTACATCTTTAAGATCCTGCTCACGCCGTTGCCGAGCAAGACAGTGGATTTTACTGAAGAAGGAAATGCGCTTCACGACTTCGGCTTGACGCCTTCAGCGACGCTCATCTTGGTACCGGCACGTAGATCAAGATCCGCGGCGCTCGCGTATGCCGCTGCCCCAGTCGGTGGCAACGTCTTTTCGAGAATCATTTGGTATACCCTGTCGCTCATCACCGGGTTCGTCGGGGTCGTACTCAGCTTCTTTTCTACCCTCTTCAGCACCAGTAGGCCGCCGCAGGGCCCGACACAAGAACCCGTACATGGTGAGGGTCCTGCGTCTGGGATGGACGGAAGCCGCATAGGAGCGAGGCGAGTTAATGAAGGGAGAAACGATCAGCAGTTCTATAACGGAAATTCGGTAAGCTACCTCCCCTACGGCTGTGCGCGTAGCACAACTGACCAAATGCAACAGACGAACTTTGAGCCGAGGCCAGACGATGGAGAGGAATAGGGCGTAAAGAGCTGAGAGTGGAGTCGGGTGAATTTATTGAGCCGATGATACAGGCAAAGCCCACAGCATTAGCCTTGTAAATCGGGTTGTATTTTACAGTCATTTGTGTTATTTTTTCCCTTCGGTTTGGTCTGAAAAGAACCTGAAACCTCGCCAGCCCCAAGCCAAATGCTGAATGCTCTTGAATGCAATAAACGCCCTCCTACCGTGGATCTCCCAACCTAACTCAACGTACAAGCAACCCATTAACCTCGTTCTGCCTAGTACTGGCTAGCGGCAGCCTGGCAAGCCTTCTGTTATGGTTGTTAGCAGCTTAAAACTTTCGCCAAGCAAAGGAGATACGTACCAGCTGTTCAAGATACCACCCGCAGATCTGCATGTTCCCGCTGTTGTCATCCATGCACTTGGTGAACGACTGAGTCGCAGCACCGCAGTTGTTGCCCCAGGTGTTGTTGTTGGTAGCGCTGCCATCCGCGCTCTGCGCAGCAGCCACGGGGGCCTCAGCCGAGGAGCCGCCGAACATACCGCCGACCGCGCTGCTGAGGGTGTGGCCGATAGCCGAGCCAACCGCGACACCACTATGAGGATGTTAGTGATCTGGCCTGTTCCCAAAGAAACCTGTTGTTGCCAGGGAGATGAAGGAAAGGAGAAGGGGGGTGGTCGTACGCGGCGGTTGTGGCCATCTGAGCGAACATACCACCACCCTGCGAAGGGGCTGCGGCAGTGGCAGTCGGGGCGTGGGGAGCCTGCGCGGCCGGGGCGTATGTGGTCGCCGGGCGAGTCTGCTGCTGTGTGGGAGCGGCCGGGCGACGAGCCGGGGCGGTGGGGCGGGCACCGGATCTTTGACGAGGCATTTTGGCGGTTGGGTTTTGTGTGGGAGAGGGATAGAGGCGTGTTGTTGTGGTAGCTGGCGTCGGGGAGGTTGAGGATGAAGAGGTTGTCAAAAGTGTTGTCGAGGTAGAAAGGCGGGTGAAGCTCGGCGGAATTTTGCCATTGGCCACTCAGCATGAAGGTTGTCCGGGAATCCGATCTCGAGCGGGTCGGTGCAGTCTGGAAGCCAATCGAATCGCACAGTGCGCCTTGGTGGGTCTATCGACCATGCCAAGGGTTAGGGTTATAATCAACTCACGATTCATGGCTTTCAATGTCCTTCTTGATGGCCTGAATAGGTATGTTGGACAACTCTACAATGCAGAAGGCTAGAATATCTATCTATGCCGAACCTGATAAAGTGTTCTGCTGCCAATCAAATACAACCGAGGCTCTGTTTCTCGGTGAGGCCAACTGCCAACGCCCCTGGGGTATCATTTCACACAATTTCTCCTAGGCCTAAGCCATATGATGGCTTCCCTCCTAGTTAGCTCGCATCTAACTATCCACCACGTACCAAGCTGTGGATATAAGTCCGTGGTACTCCAAAGTGCTTAGGTGGTGGTTAGCAGCAGCTCGCCTTGAATTTTCGGAGCAGGCATGCCAAATCTCAACGGTTCAAGACGTTTCCGTACTCGATTCACCGCGTTCTCTTTGTGCGCTTCTGCTTTTTAGAATCAGCTGGCTTGGTGGGCTCCTCCGCTGGCCGCTTCTTCTCAGATTTAGAAGATTTGATCGCTGCCTTTGCCCTCTCTTTTGCAATCAGTTCTGTCAACTTGGCGTTGATTTGCTTGTCGTCACTCTAGAAGAAGATGAGCACACTGAGCCCAGCAGGTGGTGTGGTTGCAGACCACTTACAAGATCAGACCTGATAAAACGCGCAGCAACCTCGGTATTGAGCTTGCTCTCACGCTCAGCAGCAGGGTTTTCAACTTTTTGGATCTTGTCAAAGTACTGCTTGACGCGAGCCAACTCTGTGAAAATAGGATGGTGCTTGGTTTCAACCCCATTGAGACGCATTGAAGCTGCGCATCGCGTTAGCAAATATCTAAGAAAAATGAAGGACGGAAAATCTCACAGAACAGCAGCGACTCAATCGCATATGCAACCAAGACGTAGAGCTTAGCCTTGTCCAGAAGAGGGAGCTTGGAGGCGACGTCCCCCATATCCTCGAGCAAAGGCTTGATTGCCTCCTCAAGATGCTCCAGGTCCACATCCAGCTTTTCCAGCTGCGGGGTGATATCGCTGACATCCATCGTAGTAGTCCTGGTTTTCTTGTCGTTTATAGAGCCGCCGGTTGTAGATGATAGTGTTGGCGTAGTGTGAGCTTTGAAGGGCCTCGGCGCCGTTGCAACAAAATGCGATGTGCTGACAAGGATGTTAAGACTGGAGCCAAGGAAGTGTGGAACCATCCCGCCGCCCAAAGAAAGCAGGCATCGCCAGCCAATCAGAGCTGCATAATTATTTCCCTTCTGCCCCCAAGTCCATCGTGACCGCGGCGCGTTCAAAAAATTTGTCTCGTCACTTTTTTCCTGAACGACAGGCATTGGTATCGACTCACCCACACGACATCCAAGAGTGACTAGCACAATATTGCAGGTGTCTCGTTATCCGACGCCACTACCGCTCCGTCGCTCCCCATTGTCAACACCGACAACAACACTCGGAAAGGGTTCAGTGAAGCAGGCTTGCTTGCTCCAAGAACTCAGCGACGCCAGCGACATGATCTCCCAACGTCTCGTTTAAAGCCGCCAACCTGTATCTCCTTCTGCGACGACGAACGCAACCGCGGGTGTTTGCGCAAATACCCTGCAACCACATTCGATGGTCTCTCAATAACGATTTGGCGGGCCGGGGGGCCACCCGATGGCAGACCAATGCAGCAGCCGCTCCGGCTTCGGAGCCCTCGCACGACAGGAGGTCATTCACCGATGAGCTTTTGGGGCTGCCAGGGAGCGCGAATGAGAAGCTTCTCGGGACTACTGTTTCGCAATTGGATCTGTCTGATCCGCCCGTCAACAAAGTGCATGTTTACGGGCTCGATCTAAAGGGTCGATATATCGCACATGCCCTGGCGGGCTCCGAAAAGATACCCGCTATCGGATTCCTCATGCACGACTCGTTCCAGTACTCCCTAGTGAGGGGAGACAGGCTGAAGTTCACGCTGAAAAGAAATGGGCACTACACAACCCGCGACGTGGTGACGGCCGAATACATTGGAGAGAGAAACCCCAGGTGGCTACCCAACAACGAACTCATTTCCAACTTGATTCTTACGGTCCCCGCTGGTCATGTTATCCGAGCCTTGGAACCCATTGCCCACCGGTTAGACCATAGGTCGTCAATCTGCCTCCTTCAAGACGGGCTGGGAATCGCCGAGCATATCATCGAGACCTACTTCCCCGACGAGTTGACCCGCCCCATTTTCATCCTCGGTCATTTGTCGACATCTGTCGGGCACCTACCAGAGCATGAAGGGTTGATAGGCCATACTCACTTCGCTGTGGAGGAGCTCAAGCGGCGCCAGCTTCTTCTCACAATTTTACCCCCGTACGCACATGGAAAACCAGCCAAGACTCCACCAAAGCACTGGCCCCCTAAAGAGAAAGTGGCACGATACAAACACCTCATCAGCCTGGTGAAGGCCACTCCGGACCTCTGTGCAGTCAGCTCGAAGTTTGAGGATTTTTTCTACTACAAGCTGCCCACAGTCGCTTTCCGAGCCATTGCGGACCCTGTGGTAACACTTCTCGACATTACTTATGACCGGATCCACGAACATGCTTTTGCAAAGCGGCTCGTGGAAAACTGTGTCAGCGAGATGTGTGACGTCGTCAGTCGATTCCCTCAGTTTAAAGAGGACCGGAGATTCAGCAAATTCAATCTCGCCGTGTTGCTGCGGGAGGAGGTATTCAAGCGAATCAGGGAGCAGAAGACGGCGAATAGCAAGATGCGGGCCGATGTCTCTCGAGGGAATACAAGCGACATCGACTACCTGACCGGGTTCTTCGTCGAAAAGGGACACGAGATGGGGGGTAGTGTGGCCGCGCTTGAGACGCTGATGCTAGGCGTCAAGGCGAAGCAATCGATCTCTCGGCAGAAGCCAGATACAGCTATCCCCTTTGAGCAGTACTGCCAACGAGAGCCGTGCGAAAAAGAGGAACCTCGAGCAGAAGTGAGAAGAGTCGTCTGCGAGAAAAAACCGAAGCCGCGCGAGAAAGAGGAGCTCCGAGCGGAAGTGAGACGAGTCATCTACGAGGAAAAACCGAAGCCGCGCGAAAAAGAGGAGCCTCGAGCAGAAGTGAGAAGAGTCATCTGCGAGGAAAACCCCAAGCCGCGCGAGAAAGAAGAGCTCCGAGCAGAAGTGAGAAGAGTAGCCTGCGAGGGAACACCGGGGCTTCCCATAAAGGTCAAGAGGTTGCTCTATGCAAAAAAGGTGCCAAGAAGGGTGGGTGTAAGGGTAACAAGACAACCGCAGAGGGGCAGAGTAGTGAGGAGATTAGTCTGCTACGCAAAACCGAAGCTTCCGTTAGAGGAAAAAGACGCAGAAAAGGGGCAATCTGCGCTAGGGGAGGCGAGGCCATCGTCGAGGATCCGCGCAGAAGCAAGGAGAGTATTATCCGAACCGAAGCTTCCCTTGGAGAAAAAGACGCGGAAAAGGGGGGACTCTGCAAAGAGAACGGCGAACCCATCGCAGAGAATCCGCGATTGTAACAACGCAAAACCTGTATATACGCTTACCGCTTTAATTGCTGGCTGTAAGAAGTTTTTCTGGTGAGGTCAATAGAATTGCATATGGAAGGGGCATACAGGAAGGAGTATTTGTATATCATACCTATAGCATAAGGCGGTAGCAACTGAGGGGGTGCTTTTATCTATGCTTTACCAACAACACGATTGCCCAGCTGCCTGATAATTGAGAATAACCCCACCAAAAATCAGCGTCAACCCCGCGATCGCGACAAACAGCAGCAACCTCTCCACCACCCAGCGCCCATCGCCAATTAACTTAAGCATCAAGGGACCTAGCAAAGATCTGACGCTAAAATGGATGACGCAGAACTCGACCAGGTGCGCACAGTCGCTTGGCCATCCCCCGCACTACACGATATCCTAATCGCAGCATCTCCCACAGATCAGGAAAGCTCGCCTCGAGCAGCTCAAGGCGCAAGGCGGCGGAGGCAAAGCCAGCCCGGGCGGTGGTGTTGGTGGTGGTGGCGCCGCCGGCGGCGATCAAGCCCAACGGCAGTGAGATCCCTGCTCTTGCCCATCTCGATGAATACCGGGACTTCTACTGACGCCTCTCCTCCCAACGCAGACAGCAAGAATGTACGATACAGAAGAGTCCCCTCTACCCACGAGACGCAGCTAACAGGAGACGACACGAACAGCCGAGCAGCGCCAGGCCATGCTGAACCAGATCCTACAGCCCGAGGCGGCTGACCGGTTGGGACGCATCCGCCTTGTCAAGGAGCAGCGCGCGACCGAGGTGGAAAACCGGTTGCTCATGCTGGCGCAGTCGGGCCAGCTGCGGCAGAAGGTGACGGAAGAGCAGCTCAAGGAGCTGCTGAACGCCGTGGCTGAGACAAAGGAGGAGGAGAAGATTGTGGTTAGCCGGCGCAAGGGGTGGGCGGATGACGATGATGACTTGTTGGATCTGTAAGGGTTGGGGGGTTGGAAGGGGGGGGGGGGAAGCTTGCGTTTTGGGGGGGCGGGAAAAGG
>Ga0247780_1000812_pt1 | contig 24929 bp, 35 predicted proteins | sample UWRJL079202R5_FD_179927 | JGI IMG/M metagenome (GOLD analysis project Ga0247780, IMG submission 179927) | Plant litter microbial communities from Arlington Agricultural Research Station in Wisconsin, United States - UWRJ-L079-202R-5 | ecosystem: Environmental > Terrestrial > Plant litter >... | reverse complement strand
TGTGATGATGTGGAAAGTGGAAGAAAGTAGGTGGTCTGATGGAAGATGGTGGAACTGTTAGGGTCGCTGTTAGCCAAGTACTGCACAGGCCAGTTTTGGTGGCTCTCTTTTTTTGTCAACCGCTTGCCCGCGTCCCTGACAGCTGCGGGGAAAACTGGCCAGGACTTGCGTCACTAGTGGCCATCGTGGCCCGATGGGATGCAGGCAAACACCGATACGAGGTTTTAGACTTGGTGCGCTGAAGCTGGTATGCACATGTTTGCCAGGTACATATTACGGGAACGAGAAATAGAATGCGAGGAAAGACGGCAGAAAATGAGGTTTGCGATTGACTCGAAGGTCTCGACGAGAAATTGAGGCGGTGGCTGGACTTGAGCGCTAAATGGAGCTATTGTTCGGGACTTGGCCCGTGTTGTCGGTTCCCTCACAAGGCACACTGGCATCGTGTCTTCAAGCAGGGCTTACGCAGAGGTTGCCTCGAGCTTTAGGTAGAGCAACGTGGGTAGCGATTGCTGGCTTTCGGCGTATTTTCTCCGGAACTCGGTTCCGTTTGCAGAAGGTAAGTCGAGTACGACAATGCGCATCGTCACATCACGTGAGCACGCGGCTTGGGCAGCGATGTCGGTCGCATTGGACGCGACTCGGATGCCAGGCTGCAGCTGCGGGCAACCGTCAAGCAGGAGCTGAAAGGCTCGTCGCCTGGAGAACGCACCCCCGAGTCGCCGCTCTTCAATCGCACACCTTCCACATCTTCATCCAACTCAAATCCAACGCAAAGGAATGCACATGGTTGAACATTGCTGATGGCGAGTTTCAACTCGGGCAGCGATAGCGACCCTTACGGGTACGATTTGACCATCTCCGACGAGGAGCGGCTCATTGCTGTCGTCGACACTCTATCGCCACCCCCTCGTCGCGCCCGTGCTCAGGCTAGCGGAGCGGCGCGAGTTTCACAGGGAAGTCCTTCAAAAACTCGTTCCAGTCGCACTGTGTCCGGCAGCAGCAGCAGCAGCAGCAGCAGCAGCAGCGGCAGCTCATCGCTCGACAGCCACTTCAAGGCCGCAATCGCAGTGCATGAGACGCTCGAGCAAATCGGCGAGGGCGACCTGGATTTCGACATAAACGAGCTCGAATCAGAGCGCGCCTACAGCCATGGATCGGGGTCTGGGCTGGACGTTCCGCCGCGGAGGGCCCAGCCTCCGGCCATCCAGCGGTGGCTTGCTCCCTCGGTGTCGTCGGACAATCGTAGCCTCGCCTCGTTCGTGTCCAGGACAAAACCAAGGTCTACAGCATCGGTTCTCTCAGAGCGGAGCGTCAGGTACCCGGACCGTGAGTTCCCATTCATCTCTGTGCCCTTGGTGATATGTCTAACTGACCCAAAGCGTTTAGTGAGCCGTGCGCTCTCTGATGCCCGTAAGAATAGCGACTCGCCCGCAGAGAGCGATGAGCAAGAAAACCCGCCGCCACGACCACCGGGAGATAATCTGTCTCCCATTATTCGCTGGCGCTCTTTTCCCAAGAAGCCCCTGTCCGTCACGGACCTAACGGCGGGAGTATGGTGTGAGCTGCAGCATTTTTACGTTCTTGACCGGCGTGGCGGCAGGCGATTCAAGACCGCTGCTATGAAGGCCGGTTCGGTGATCCACGACAGGTTAGAAAGAGAAATATATAAGCCCGTTGAGGTGGATATTGTTAAGAGGGAAGACGCATTTGGGCTCAAGATCTGGAACATCATCCAAGGCCTACGAACACTAAGGGATACCGGCCAAACCCGCGAAATGGAAGTTTGGGGTTTTGTGGAAGGGCAGTTGGTCAATGGCATCGTCGATGGCCTCAGCTACACGAACCCAGACATCGAGCTCGAGGAAGACGTCATCAGCGAGCGTGGCAGCCAGAGCTCACAAAGTTCTCAACACCAGCTGTCCCTCGGCAACAGGATGATATTCGTCACCGACGTCAAGACAAGATCATCCAAAACCCCACCACCTCAGACTCAGGTCCGCGGCGCCATCATCCAGCTATTCCTCTATCATCGCTTCCTGTCAGACATGGCCTCCGGCAAGCTCGACTACCTGCGAGTCTTTGCACGGTACGGCTTAAACCCAGATGAGACATTCTCAGATAGCTTCATGGCGAAAATGGCGAGTCTCTACGACGACATCCTCTCCGACAACGAATCCGATCTCGACTCCGACGCAACCGAACGAACAGAGACCACAGCCGACTTCGTCACGGCAGTCTCGACACCCTCACAAATAGGCGACCGCCTAAGCGATCTAGTCTACATGAAATACCGCACCCTCCGCTCGCTGATCCCGCTCTTGAAGTTTGAAGTCCAAATCACATTCCCGCGGGGCGCTGCCACGCTAGGCCAAATCGTGGCCGTGGAGTATCGATATCGCGCCAGATCTGCGGCGGATGAGAACGGCGGCTCTGTCATCTGTACTAATACTTTCTTTGTGGAGCCGGAGAAGTTGGATGCATATCTTCAGGACAACATGCAGTGGTGGCGAGGGGAGAGAGAGCCGAGGGGTGTGGGGATCGAGGAGGGCTTCAAGTGTGGGACTTGCGAGTTCGTTGAGGAATGCGACTGGCGTATCAATCTTGATCAGGAGATGCTGCGGAAGGCGAAACGCAAGAGCAGTGAGAGGGAAGCTAAGAGAGGTGGCGGTCGTCAAAAGAAGAGCGGCGACGTGGAATGGTAGTATCTCCTGGGTAACGAGGGAGTTATATATGTTCAATAATACCAATACATGATGAGTTTTACGGCCACAAAACGGGTTGCAATGCAACAGTATGAGAGTCCCAAGGTTGAGATGCAGGTCGTTACATCAATTTTGCAGAGTGGTCAACAATTTGGCTGAAAAGAAAACAACTGGCTCAAATAATGCAGGAAAATGTTGTTCATCAATATAGATTTCATAAATCTGTATGTCGAAGTCTAGGGCATCAAGTATCCCTAGACCAAGTCTGTAATGTCTTGTAGAGCCACCAAGCCACCAGCGTCTAACCGCTCCCCCTCCAAGCACCTTGCCAACGGCAACCTGTTTTGTGCCCAAAGTGACAAACACGAACAAACAAGGCCTCTCAAACCTACACTGCTTCTCTATTCAGTAGCTGCGGCCGAACATGCACCACTGGACTGCATTGCGTGTGCACTCGGGGTTCAGGCACTTCGTCTCTCCCTTGACAATGCCCTCGGGCTGCTCGAAGGGAATGCAGAGACTCTTCATCCCCATCGAAGGGGCCTTCTGGGCCTCGGGGGTATCAGGAGACTCGTCCGTGCGGCCGGTCGTCAGCACCTTGATCCTGTCCTCGCAGTCGATGGCTTCACAAAAGGGAATAAGAACGAGGTTCTTGGCATCCAGTGCCGGAACTACGTCCTCCCACTTGGTGACCTGGATCCTGTGGGCTCTAAAGTTCGCCTCTGCCTTGGTGTAAAGGTCGGCCTGGATGGTCTCGAGGAGCTCGGGAATCTTGGTTGTCAACTCTGAAATAGGGATGGTGCCCTTCTCGCCAGTATCTCTACGAGCGTAGCTGACCACGTCCTTGGCAGCATCCTTGGGACCGAACTCGAGTCTGAGCGGGACACCCTTCAACTCCCAGTCGTTGAACTTCCACGCCGGGGTGTAGCCCTCACGGACGTCTAGCTCGGTACGGATTCCAGACTTCTTGAGTGTCAAATAGAGCTCATCGACACGCTTCAGGTGAGCCGCCTTGTCTTCGGCGGTCATCTTGGCAGTGAGACCGACAGGAATCATGACTGCCTGGATCTTGGCGATACGAGGGGGAAGGACCAAGCCCTTGTCGTCACCGTGTATCATGACCATGACGCCAATGACACGGGTTGACAGACCCCACCTGTAGTTGTTAGAAGCATATGGTAGAGTGCGATAGGCATAGACTCACGAGTTTTGCCAGACATGGACGTGCTTGCCCTTGTTATCCGGGTCCTCGACAGTAATGTCGAACATCTTGGAGAAGTTCTGGCCGAGGCAGTGACTTGTAGCGCCCTGAATACCTCTGCCATTGGATGGGATGTATCCCTCCACGGTGGTTGTATCTTGTGTGGGGTTAGTTTGAGCTCAGCAACAGAGAGCATCTGCTTTCGAAGAGCGGTTGCTCAACTTGAGCATCGGGCCGCCCAAGAATACGTAGAGAGGCAGGACGGGGAAAACTTACAGTAGCCTCCTGCAAACTTCTCCGCCTCGGTCTTCCTTCCCCTGACTAGTGGCCGTTAGCTATCACCCCAGCTGTAAAACGAGGGATTGGTTTGGGATGAACGGCGCGCTACTCACCAACGGGAACAGCAAGCAGCTGCTCATAGACACCGGCATAAAACTCAAGAATTTGAAGCACCTCCTCTCCAGCAAGAGCCTCGGTCAGATGTGCGGTATGTCCTTCCTGCCACATAAACTCTCTTGCGCGAAGGAATGGGGTTGTCTGCTTCGCTTCCCAACGGACGACCGAGTTCCACTGGTTAAGGCGGAGGGGCAGATCGCGATGGCTTCGAATCCACTTGGAGTAGTCTGCATCGCATGGGTGTTAGCAATGATCCAGGCGCAGTGCTACCCTCGTTCCCACAATTGACTCACAAGGGTACATCACAGCCTCGGATGTTGGGCGCACAGCAACAGGAACTTCGAGGTCCTTGTCTCCCCTAGTCAACTTAGCCCATACGTTCTCCCCCAGTCTGGTGTTGTGTATCCTACTCACGCCTTAGTGACCCAGGCCAGCTCGGGGGCAAAGCCCTCGACGTGGCTCTTTTCCTTCTCAAGCGACTTCTGCGACAAGAACATGGGGAAGTTGGTCTCCTCCACGCCCAATCCCTCGATCCGCTCCTGGAACCATTTTCGGATGGTGTTCCAGATGTGCATGGTCGCGGGGCGCATGATGAAGAAGCCCGAGATCTCGGTGTAATACTCGATGAGTTCGGCCTTGAGGACGACCTCCTGGTACCATTGGGGGAAATTGTCCGTCTTGGAAACTGTGATGCCGATGATGTCGTCCGCCTTCTTCCCGCCGACCACGGGCAGGTTGGTCTGCTTTGCTGCCTTCTCAGCCTTCGCGGCGGCCATCTTTGCCTGCTTCTCGGCCTTCTTCAGCGCGCTCTTCGACTGCTCCTTGGCCTCCTCCATGATTGCGGCGTTCTGTGGGTATTTTTCGGGAAACGGGGAGACTCGAGGGACGCGATACGTTTCGATTGCTTCGTGAAGCCGTTTGTTGCAAAGTTTCGCAAATTTCTGCCCGACTGACTCAACGAGCAATTGAGTCAACTCGAAGGGGGGAACACGGCTGGCTGTTTTTGTGCCCCGCACTTTGGGACGGCCGCAGATTGCCAGAACGAGGGGCATCGTGGGACCTGGGCCGGCCCTCGTTAAAGTGGGCCCATGCGCGCCAATCACCAGCCCGGCCGCGGCGGATAGGGATTATCTGCCCCTCCGATAAAAAGTTCCAGAGCTGCCTGCGCATCTCTGCAAGCATCTGCGAAGCTCGAAATTGCCTAGAGTCTGCACGATCAACACGCCCGACTTTTCGACCGCCCCGCTCAACACCACGACCTTCTCCCGATACACACCGCACAACCGCCACGATGGGTTCCATGTTTGAGCAGCCTAGAAACGGCACCCTGTTTCTCGGCGGCCAGAAGATCTCAGGCTCTGACATCCGCGACCAGAACGGCAAGTTGCGCCCGCCGAGCTCGCGAAGCTAGAAGCGCATGGAAGCATGGAAACAATATGCTGACTCCGCTGCAGTGCTGGCTACCCAGGCGATCGCCAATGTTGTCAAGAGCTCCTTCGGGCCCAGCGGCCTGGACAAGATGATGGTGGACGACATCGGTGTATGGCTCTCCTCTCTACCCCTCCACCGCTTCCTTGCAACCACCCCCGCCTAACACAGCGCAGGACGTGACAGTGACGAACGATGGCGCAACTATCCTCAGCCTCCTCGACGTCGAGCACCCGGCCGGCAAGATCCTCGTCGACCTCGCACACCAGCAAGATAAGGAAGTCGGCGATGGCACAACATCCGTGGTCCTGATCGCGGCCGAGCTGCTCCGCAGAGGAAACGAGCTGATGAAGAACCGGATACACCCTACTACTATTATCACGGGCTACCGTCTAGCCCTCCGAGAGGCCGTTAGGTATATGGCTGAGCACATCAGCATTAAGACTGAGACCCTCGGCCGGGAGACGCTTTTAAATATCGCCAAGACGTCCATGTCGAGCAAGATCATCGGCGCGGACTCAGACTTCTTCGCCAACATGGTTGTCGATGCGATGCAGGCCGTCAAGTCAACAAACAACAGGAACGAGGTCAAATACCCGGTCAAGGCTGTCAACATTCTCAAGGCACACGGCAAGGGAGTGCTCGAGTCGATACTGGTAAAGGGTTACGCGTTGAACTGCACCGTCGCTTCCCAGGCGATGACGACTCGGGTGACAGACGCCAAGATCGCCTGCTTTGATATCAACTTCCAAAAGGAGCGAATGAAGCTCGGTGTCCAGATCACAGTCGACGACCCGCAACAGCTTGAGCAGATCCGCGCGAGAGAGTCCGGCATGGTCATCGAGCGCATCGAGATGATTCTCAAGGCTGGCGCGAACGTTGTTTTGACCACAAAGGGTATCGACGACATGTGCCTGAAGCTTTTTATTGAGAGGGGCGCCATGGCTGTGCGCCGGTGTAAGAAAGAGGATCTGCGCCGTATCGCTAGGGCAACCGGCGCGACGATGCTCAGCACACTTTCCGACCTGAACGGAGACGAGAAGTTTGAGGCCTCATACCTCGGATTCGCCGAGGAGGTTTCGCAGGAACGTATTTCGGACGACGAGTGCATCATCGTCAAGGGAACAAAGGTCCATTCGTCGGCTTCCATCATCCTTCGCGGAGCCAACGATTTCCAACTTGATGAGATGGAGAGGTCAGTACACGACAGCTTGTGCGCCGTCAAGAGGACATTGGAGAGCGGCAGCATTGTGCCTGGTGGCGGTGCCGTTGAGACGGCCCTCCACATCTACCTCGAAGAATATGCCGGCACCGTCGGCTCGAGGGAGCAGCTCGCCATTGGCGAGTTTGCCCAATCACTTCTCGTTATTCCCAAGACCTTGGCCATCAACGCTGCCAAGGATGCTTCCGACCTGGTTGCTCAGCTCCGATCGCGACACGCGCTCTCGCAGCGCATCCAGGAGGGCGAGGCAAATGAGGACGAGAAGGCGGTTGCCCGGAAGAAGGCCTACAAGAACTACGGCTTGGACCTGATGAAGGGCAAGGTGGTGGACGAGATTAAGGCCGGTGTGGTAGAGCCCAGTATGAGCAAGGTTAGGCAGCTCAAGAGCGCGGTGGAGGCCTGCATCAGCATCATGCGTATTGATACGCTGATCAAGCTAGACCCGGAACAGAGAGGAGAGGAGGATGATGGACATGACCACTAAAAGACGGCAAACGAGCAAGGCGGATGCCGGCGGGTTTGTAGGAACGGATGAAGACATTTATGAGCTATCGATCGGAAATACCCAACCTTGAGCAGACAACTGTCAGCCACCCTCACGTTATGCGACGGAGGTTGGCTTCCACGTGGATCACGGGCGAGATGTCCGCGAAGCCTGTCAGCGCGGCAGAGTTTGGGGCGATGTCGGACAACTTATAGCACGGCGTTCGACCTCCCAGACGATCCGCTTTCCACAATTACATGTCGCGGGTGAAACTCACCCCAGAACCACCTTGTGAGAAGCTTGATTTCGTGACGTTAGTGCGAAAGGGCGGCGCCCGTACCGCCGTCAGTGAGCCCGCCCGGAGCCGGATACCTTCGGCTTAGGCCGCTCCGCTACGGCACAGGTGCGGGCACTCGGGAGCGGTGGGCCAGGACTTGTGGTTCTTGGTGTCTGTGACCCTGCAGCTTGCAATGCTTGCTGCTGCGCGATTGGTACCTCGCAGCACGCGGTGATCACAACCTGGTCATGGCCAACGGCGCCGACAGAGGCTACATGACGTAAAATTAGCTGAGCGGTGCTCTTGTGCTCCATAACGCACCCTCCGGCATTCTACGACGGAGGCCATCTGACCCTGGATCCCGTCGGCACACCGGAATGACGGTCCAATGAACAAAGCGGGGTGCTCCCAGTTGGACGAGTCTCGCCATCTCCAGGGGTTGCTAGGCGTGGTCGGTTGGTAGGTTAGTGCTCCGTATGCCGTATGCCGGGGATCGCCATCGGCCATGGAAGACATCGGAAATCCGCACATTCCACCAGCGCGAGACGAGCGGGGCTGTTGGCAAGCCGCCGTGTATTTGCACGCTTGGGTCGTCGCCGCATAAATAGTAAGTCACGGTGCTATTATCCCTTTTTTCTCTTTAAAGTTTGGTGGACTCGCTGGGTTTCTTTCTTAGCTCGTCCCCGGAATCCTCCCATCCTTTGTCTTGAACACCCCACTTGTCATCTCCAAGGGCGCGTCTACGACAAGGACCCGAGTTGCATGGGCATCTCCCAAACTCGAACAAGCGGGCTTCACTTCCCAGAGAGAAGACAAACACAAACTGGAGGAAAGATGGGTTCCACAACACCGCCGTCCCTCCCGGACAAGTCCTCGCCGTCCCTGATCCTGACGCAACCTACCGACGCCGAGCGGCGCCGCACGTGGTCAGCTACACATCCACTGTGGGGCCCGGCCCTCGCCCACGAGGACTACGTCAACCGCGAAGTCTATCTCGGGACCGTTCCGCTGGCCAAGAACGGCGGCCTCACCCAATGGATCCTCACTGATCCCTCCCTTCCCCCAGATGAGCGCCCCATCCTCTCCTCCTGCGAGACCCTGCGCAAGCGCGCCCTCCGCACCCGCCCCGACGGCTCCGTCGTCGACGGCATCGCCCACGGCATCGGCGCCGTCTTCACCGACCCGCAGTTCCGTGGCCGCGGCTACGCAAACCGCATGATGCGGGATCTCGGCCCCCGCCTGCGTGCCTGGCAGGGCGAAGACAAGAAACCCACCCATGCCCCCGACGACATCCTCTTCTCCGTGCTGTACAGCGACATCGGGAAGACCTTCTACGCCAAAACCGGCTGGGCCCCCTTTGCGAGCTCCCATGTTGCCTTCGCCCCTGTCCCGGGGGCATCGTGTGGTCTCGCGCCGCAGGACGGATATCGCGGCGCCAAGGCGCGTCCGATCGGGTACCATGAACTAGCGGAGTTGTGCTGCGCGGACGAGAAGCTCCTTCGCGCAGGGCTAGCAAAGAAAGCCGCGGAGAGCGAAGGGAGGACGGCCGTGGCGCTGCTGCCGGATTTGGATCAGCTGCTGTGGCATCTCATGAGGGAGGATTACATGACCAAGCACATATTCGGGCGGACCCCCTCGGTAAGGGGCGCGGTTTATGGCACGCCGGGGAAGAGGGTCTGGGCAGTGTGGACGAGGGCGTACTACGGCGGGCTAGAGAGCATGGAGGGAAATACGCTGCATATGCTGAGGGTCGTGGCGGAGGATGAGGCAGCCGAGGAGGAGTATTTGGTGGAGGGGTTTAGGTCGATTGTGCAGATTGCGCAGGCCGAGGCGGCTGAATGGCGGTTGCAGGAAGTGCAGATGTGGAATCCGACCGAGACGCTGAGGAGGGTTGTGGATGGGTGTGGCGTGGAGTGTCGGTATGTGGATCGGGATAGCGAGAGTATTGCGAGTTTGATGTGGTATGGGGAGGGGAAGACGGAGGGGCTGGAATGGGTTGCTAACGAGAAGTTTGGGTGGTGTTGAGGTGAGGTTTTTGGGTTGTTGTGGAAGGAGGGGGGTTGCCATCTGGTTGAGATTGCAAAGGTGGACGGTCGATATATATAGTCAAGGCATCAGAGGCATTATTTCACATGGTTTTAGGAGGGAACGGCCTGAATAGGTAGTGGTTTAGGCATGAAAAGCCAAGTATGAAGTGTTGGGTTTGTTTTCAAGGATGTCGTTTTCAGAATGATTTTGCTCTTTCAAACGGGAATTCAATACTTGGAGAGGGCGTATAAGCAATGTGCTAGGTAGGTAAAGTAGGTACTGAGGCAAAATTTTCCGTGTCCAGATGGTTACCGTGGATTTGGGAACTTTCAGTACTGCATTTTTAGTGTCAAAGGACAGCATCAGACGCCACCCAGCCCTGGCTTGATTGGCATCTAAGAGCGGCTTACGATTGGAGGAGTATTAAGATTCGTCTGTGGCGATTGAACAAAGAATTGAATTTGACCGAGGCGAAATCACGTCCAGCCAGGCTACCTCCATGTTCTTTTATTAGCCCTGGTTGGCAGAACATATCAAACAAAGGTCGATAAAACTCGAGTTTGACGTAGCAACTACTTATCTAACAAGACATTTGAAAGTAGAGCGGTCAAGTAACTCAACGGTTTGGAGTCTCAAAGTAACTTATGTCACCGAAACAATGTATCTTCGATAATGTGGAAGGGAAATATATTGCAGAAATTCATAGTGTGCTTGGGCTGCATCTCTGTCCCTAGTGACGACTATTTCGACACAGGGGGATGTCATCGCAGGCGGAACACGCATTTTGAATATTCTTGTAACATAGCTCCTATTCCTTTTTCCTATCGTATAAGCTAACTCCCTCCCATCCCTACTTTAGAAACCCCCTCTCACAAACACCCGCTCCTATTAAAATCCACCAGTCCCCTGAACCCTCTTTAGAGCGCCCAAAATCCCCTTCGCCCAACTAAACCTCCCCGGATCAACACCCACTACCGCTTCGGCCTCCCTCCCCTCCTCATCCCTCCACACGCCCTCCTCCCTCCCCAGCGCCCCATACACATGCGTGTTCTGATTCCGCCTCAGCCCATCGATCCACGCGCGACATATCTCCGCACTATCAATCATCACGTTGATTTCCTGGCTGTGATACCAGCTCTGCGTGTCTTGGTTTCCATTCCCCTGGATGCCGACGTGCTCGTCGACGATCATGAGTTTGATGTGGCAGCTGCGTTTGCGGGTGGACTGGACGAGGGGCCGGGTCTGGTCTTTGGCGACGTACCAGAAGTAGTGGAGGTGGTTGCGGGAGGTGAGGGAGAGGGATTGGTTGAGGTTGTGGGCGATCATGTCGTTGTGGCCGCCTTGGCGGGGGAGGAGCTCGCCCTGGCGGGGGGTTAGAGAGGGATGGGGAGGAGGAGAAAGAGGAAGAGGAACCGGAAGGAGGCGGAAGGAGGATATGGAGAGGGGGAGAGACCACGTACCATGTCGTTGTAGCCTAAGCAGACGTAGCAGTATACGTCTACGCCGCGCTCGCAGGCCTCGCGGATGGCGGGGAGGAGAGGTTCCGCGTTGAGGGTTGGTGTTTGGATGAAGACGTTCTTCTTGGCGTTGCGTAGGGCTGACAGCCATGCGGCGTTCTGGGGATTTGATACAGACTTATGGCTGGGCGGTCCGTATGGGCTGCGGTTGACTAGCGCCATGGGGAAAGGTTCGTGTGCTGGGTGGCCAATGTACGGCGTCATTTCCTCGCCCGAGGGGCAGTCTGGGGCCCGGTTGCCGACGAACCCCTTGTTGATGGTGTGGTTGAGTAGTCGTGTCACGGCCTCCATGCGTGTCTCGCCGGGCTTGGGAGAGACATCGGTTTGGTTGCGGGCTACTTCCCCAGCGATGTCGTTGTCGTAATGTGGTGTCTCGATGGTGTGCTCGGGGAAGAGGGGTTTGCCAGGTCCCGGGGAGGGATGCTGCATCCGCGACTGAGGCAGTGCTTGCTCGCCTTTGTTTAGGTAGCCCTCGGCTTGCCCGCCGAGAGCTCCATTTGGTGTATCACTGCGGAGATGACCTCCCTTGTCATCAAGAGTATCATCCATCGAACGTTCTTGTGAAGCATGGGGATGAATGGTGCTGTTAGTTGTCGAGGGCCCTGTCAAGACATCTGCCCGATCCCGATCGGTGCTTCTCACTGGCGCCGATGAGCTGACAACTCCTGGCTCCCGCGCCTTGCCGTTTTGTACGCCCTGTGATGTGTTATCGGGCGATTTGTCGGCCGAACCGTTGTCACCAGGCCAAAACCCCAAACCCCCTTGCGCGGCTGGCGCATTGTGGCTCGGCAGAGGAGGCTCCAGCTTCTTGTGCCACGAGATCAGCGCCATGTCGTAGAGCGAGTCGACAATCGGTCCTTCGAGGTGAATCATCATCTCCAAGTTGTCATTGTCCTGTATATTGTTGCTCTGTAGGAGTGCAATCTTGCGATCAACCACCATGTACTTGGCGTGAAAGGTCCCCACTAAGGGAGTGTGGTAGTTGATGACCTGCAGGTCAATGTTGGGGATCTCGCTCGGTGCTGGGAGCTTGACATTCTTGCCAGTGTATTCTTTCTCTGGCACGTTGTAGTGTGGCTCAAACAGGTGCTTTGGGCTGCCGCGGTCGTAGATAATCTTCACCACAACCTTCGTCCCTCGCTGTCTGGCCCTGTGGTTGAGCTCGCGTATGCCGTTGGTGAGGAAGGTGGATGCCACACTGTCTTGCCAGTAGTTGGTGGCCAGGAACACTTCCTTTTCAGCTCTGACAATGACATTGGACATGTGACGGGCGATATCGGGTATGCTAGCAACGCTATGATCAGTATGTTGATGGCTTATAGCTTTCAGGGGCTTGCTGATTTACACGGAGATGATGGTGAGAGGCACTACCCCACAGCTGCCCAGCAGCGAGGGGCTGACCATTCCTCGGCGAGGGTCCTCGTCGAGTGTGCAGAGGGAGTCATTAAATATCTGACGCGGTCAATAGAGCGCTACGGGCAAGGTAGTCTTTCCAGGGTCTCATACCTTAAGGAACAGCTCGCTTGGCCGTGTCGGACCCCATTTTCCGCAGCTGGCAGCCCGCTCCAGATCCTCGTCTGACAAGGGGGCTTGGGCATCATTCCCAACAAGATCCTCGCCTTCTACTTCTCCTTTAGATGACTTGGGTCGCTTCCAGTCGCCGTACAGGCGGTCCCAAGCATCTCCAGGGGTTAGGGTGGGGTCTTCAGCGAGCAGCGAAGACACGCTTTGGCCCGATGTGCATAGCTTCACAATTCTGTCACTGACATGGCGTGATGGTGTGAGTTCCTGCCTCATGATGAAGTCGGAGCGGTAAGTATATTGAGGGCCGTTAAAGCTTAGGGAATGAGGAGTCGGAATAAAACGAGACGATCAAATATAGGTCAGGTAGGTATTGTATTGTGGTGTTCGGGCAGATCTGTAGCTCGGGGCCCGCCCAGTCGACAACAGGTATAGATAAATGTGAGTTTCTGGCATTTTGTGAGCGTTTGGTATCAATCTCATGACAGGTTAGCGCACACTGATGGGAGCAGTCGCCGTGCAGACTTACTCTGGAATCGCAGTGACGACAGTGCTGGCGTCTGGTCGATGCCAAGCCTTTGCCAAGATCCGGGGAAGTGTTGTGTAAGTCGCAACTCTCGATAGTACAAGGGCGGGCGTAACACGGAAACGGTGCTTCTGAACGCCAGAACAGTCGAGTCTGATTACTGATTTTCGCAATCGCCTTATTGTTTCTTGTACGTGTCGCATTCGCGGTCTATTCCCTTCAGTCTGGAACTTCCCGGTTGCCCAGCTCATGACGTCAGCCGTCGGTGGTGAGTGGTCGCCAGCCGCGGAATTTGAACAGAGTTCATGACGCCGAGACTACTACTCTCTTGGCTGCATTGATGAAAATTCGAATACTTTTTCTCAATGCCCGAAGGCCGAACCGGCAAGGACAATATAAAAGAAAGTCTGGGGCGGCGGAGTTCCAGCTCTGCAGGTTGCTTCGTATTTTGCCTCTGGATGCATACATGCGCTCTCACAGTTCCAATTTGGGGCAGCAGGGAATGTATCCAAAATAATTTAACCAGTAGGTTCCGTATCACTCCCTATGTGCCTTACCTGGCCCTTCAGATGCCAAAGTGTCTGTCATGTCTGTCTGCAGATCGATCCGTACGCCAACTATGAGATATCCAAGAGAAAAGACAGATTACAAGTCGCGCATCTCGTCAAAGACGCTTCCCTTCTCGAGGGCGGCGAAGTCGGTAAATGCCAGCTCGTAGCCAAAGGCCAGCGTCATGCGGGCATGCTGGAGCATGTGGTCGAACGAGAGATACTTGATCAGATCGTCCGTGCTGTGGATATGGTTATCCGAGTACTCGAAAGCCGACTCGATGACGAAGGCCGAGGGGTAGCCGGCCTTGGAGGCAGACGCGTGATCGGAGCAGGCGTAGCCGCACTTGGTCTCCACGAAGGGGATGTTGCAGTACTTTTGGTTGGTCAGCGACGGTTGAGAAACGTAAGAGCTTGGAAGATGATCCACATACCTCAACAATAACCTTCTTGATGAACTCGGTCAGATTGGGGTCGACAAAGTCGACAATGACACCGACGCTCTCGACCTTGCCAGCCTGGAGTGTCCGGGTCACATGGCCAGTCATATCCTGCTGGAGCATGGCCTTGATGTCCCGGCCGGCCTTCGCATAGCTCGTAAAGATGGCCTGGCTACCGAGAAGACCACCCTCCTCAGCGCTGTACCAGTGGAACTCGATGGTGTTGGCGTGGTTGCCCTTCACAATGTCCTTGGACTGAAGAAGGACGCGGAATGCCTCGAGGATGGTGACGGTGCCGCTACCATCGTCATCGGCGCCAGGGGCAGCGAGAACGCTAGGGAGCCACAGGTTGATAGAATCCTGATGGGCGCCGATCACAACGGTCGAGTTCGTCTTACCCGGGATGGTTGCGATGATGCTGTTCTGGCCCCAGGGGTGCTTGAAGTGCTCAGCAGCGACATGCTTCTCGGCGCCGGCATCCTTGATGATGCCGCGAACCTGGTCCAGCAGCCACTGGCTAGATTGAGCCCCATACTCAGACTATGTTTAGAAAATGCGTCAGTTAACGCCCTAGTCTGCTAATCACCACAGCCAAATCGTACCTTGTAATAGCGAGTGTGGAACGAGCTGAACTTGGTCAGGTGCTCCTCCATCTCGCTCTTCTTGAGCTGATCCAACAAGGGGTTGACCTCCTTTTGATGTGCGACCTTCTTCGGGAAAACGCTCACGGTCTTCGTGCGGAGGGTGCCAAGGTCGGCATTGTCGGTGATGTCGAAGAAGCGCTTGCCGTCCTGAGAGGTCAATAGGTTAGCAATTACTGCGCCTACGGCTGGAAAAGGGGGGCATTGATGCTTACACGACGGAGCGCCCACTTCTCGTCTTCAGTCACCCACCGCGTGTCCCCTGGCGCAAGCTCGATGTGGTACTTCTCGGTGTCCTGCACAGCCTCGGGCACGCCCTCTGGGAACAGGTTCACACGGTTGGACTCGCTGGACTCCACAAAGCGGGCGCTTGCTGCAGGGAGCAGCAGCGCAAGGACGGAGGTGTTGGAGAGCTTCATATTCGTTGTGTTCAAAGGTAGCGCTGTTGAATGAATGATGGGGAGAAAGGATAGATGATGTTTGGGAGAAGAGACGGCTTGGACCTCAAGGTTCCCCTCTGCTCGCGTGTATCAGTCACCTACCTAATCAGGTGCCTGTTTCGGAAGCTAGGCATGCGATAAGGCGGGCGGGCAGCCGATAGGGTGGCGTGGGTGGATGCGACAGGGGCCACGAGGCCCAAGTTGCCTGGGGCAATGCTGCAGCCCGCCGCAAACGTGCAACCCCATCTTTCTTACGTCATCGGGTCCGGGCTAACAGTTTTGGGGTCTCAAGATGTAACCTTTGCCCACCGGATTGCCCAAGACACAAACTCGATCTCGAGATTCCGGTGGAGGCTGCCTCGAGTGCGGCTTCCCGTCACTGGAGGCCTTCTCATTTTTCTATCTACAATCATTGATCCAGGGGACGGGACGGGAGGTTGAGGAAGGGGCTATGGACAACAAAGCTCACACCCCCCGCAGCAGTGACATCAATGGAAGGAAAGAGTGCCGAGTGAGCCTCCTCATTTTATCGTCCTCAGGCGAGCTGCAATTGATCCCCTTTTTCTGTTATTTCCATCTTCTTCGACCGCTGAAAGTGCTCAACACCATCCCATTTTCTGCGCTGCATAGTGTTATGTGCCCACTGCGATCAGAAGCCAACAGTTCCATCGTTTGCGATGAGCGGAACGCCCAACACCCACGATCATGGGCTTACCATCGCTAACACGATCGCTATACACGATCAAGAGCCCACCGTGGCGGAAGCGATCAACACCCGGCAGCCTTACCCGCCGCCCCTGGCGGAAACGGACAACATCCTAGGGCGGCTTTTCATAACTGAAACGATCACCATCTACGATGAAAAGCCCACCATGACTAAAACGACCACCACTCACGGTCCAAAGCCGCGCATGATCATAGATGACCCGTTTCCGAAGTACCGGTCCCCCAGGATAGGCCGTCCTGGGCTCGTCCGACGCGGCATCTACGACTCCAACCCTATCGGGAGCAGCATCTTCGTGGGCCTCCGCGGCATAGACCCCCTCCACCAGCGCAACCTCCTCGCGACCAGCGTCGGCGTCTCGGCCCTCTCCTGCCTCCGCATCCCCTGCCTTACGCTTCAACGACACCTCCCGTCGGATTTTCTCTCACGTGTCTCCCACGCCAGGGCCTCAGCCGGCTTCCCGATCGACCTGACACATGTCCCCTTCCGCGACTTGCCCTTTTCGCGGCAAGTCCTCCTCGCCATAGCAGCCAGCGCCAGCATAAAGCACATCATCTGGCACCTGTTTCTCAGCAACGAGGAAATCCCCCCCGAGAACGCCGTGGTCCTCAGCGGATACAACTCCCTCGTCACCGGTCTCGCTTCCTTCCTCCTCATCGCGACACCAACCTCCGCTGCCCTTGCCTGGCCGCGCATCCCTATCCCCGGAATATCAGGTCTGGCTGTCAGCCTACCAATGGCTGTTGGCATCGGGCTTTTCATGTTCGGTATCACCGTCGAGACTGTTTCGGAGGTTCAGCGGAAGCTGTTCAAGTGGAGGAATCCCGGCCAGCTCATGACCACGGGACTATGGCGCTAGACTCGACATGTCAACTATACCGGAAATCTGATGTGGCGGACCGGATACGGGCTGGCTGCGGGCGGGTGGCTTGGGGGTGCGGCGATATTGGGATGGCTTTCGTGGCGGATGATCACCTTCTCGCTGCCGGACTTGGAGCGGTACTTGCCGAGAAAGTATTCTGCGGTAGAGATGTGGCGGTATGAGAGGCAGGTACCGTGGCAGTTGATCCCCGGTGTGTATTAGGGGGTTGCGAACAGTCAGGGGTGGTGCTGTTTGGATGCGCTATTGATACGATGGGAAAGGGGTAACAGAGGCAACTGGTTGTGGCGTAAGGAGGAAAACCTGGCTCTATGGTGCCCGCCAAATCGGCCGGATGGAAGTATGGGCTTTCATAGCTAGGATTGGACTTTTTATGCATGTTATGATACCCAGCATGGATTGGATGGAAATGTTTGCTTTGACAGTCAAATCCTCAAGCCTGGCCTCGATGGCTCGGCATAGGAGGTATTATTAGCGTTTAGCTAGCGATACACATGCCTACATGTACAGACCCTTGAATTTTATGATATACCCACAATGAATGCATCGTTCCTCGAATGCTGCAACAATACGCCATGCTGATAATCGCGTGGCAATGCAGTCCAACAAATGCAATGCCCCTTGGTCATGCTCATGCTCGCGTCAAATAACACCATCAAAAGGGTATTAAGCGCTCGTCCCAACATGCAAACCAAGCCAAATCTTTGTCTCAGCACATTCACATGCTGTCCTCCATCTGCCGGCTCCTCGTCTTCGCCCAGCTGTCGCGCTCTTTCTGGCCGCCCTGCGCCTCGAGGCCCATTCCGCGCTCCACCCACTCCTTGCTGCCCATCTCGCTCAGCCGCGATAATGCGCGCGCAAAGGCAAACGCCTCCTCGTCTCCGGTAAACAGGTTCGACTTGGACAGCTGCTCGACGTTGTGTTCCAGGTCGTCCATCATATGGCTCATAACATCCTCCACAGAACGCGTTGCTGCTCCCTCCGTCGTACCCTCGCCTGCGCCCTTGCCCGTTTTTAGCAGCGTCTCCTCGACCTCGGCGCGCGACACAAACAGCTCTGCGAGCGGCACCGCCGTGGTGAGCACCAGCTTTGCGTGCGACTCGTAGACTGCGTCGATGAAGGTGATGAAGCGCCGCGCCAGGTCACGCTGCCGGTAGGTCATGCCCGGGACAGCGGTGACGACGAAGGCGTCGTACGACCGCATCAGCTCGATGTAGTCGGCGGCGCTGGTCGGGCGGCCGATGAGCTCGTCAAAGGTGAACCACGCGCAGCGGCCGCTGACGCGCGGCACGAGGATCTCGCGGCCCCACACGCGCTGGACCTCGGCGTGCGGCTCGGGGGTCTGCGGGTCGCCGAGGAAGCGGAACCACTTCTCGGCGTGGGAGGCGGCGTGGGCGTCGAGCGGGGCGTGGTAAACACCAGACGGCGGCCGCGGAATCTTACGGTAGTCGGTTGTCGAGTCCAGGTTGATAACGTGCAGTCGACGCTTCAGCAGCTGGATGGCTGGGATGAAGGACTCGCGCTGGATTCCGTTCTTGTAGAGCTCGTCCGGGTGGCGGTTGGAGGTGGTCACGAGGACCACGCCGTGCGACATGAGGGATTCGAGCAGGCGGCGCAGGATCATGGCGTCGGCGACGTCGGTGCACTGGAACTCGTCGAAGCAGAGCACGTTGGCCTGCTCGGCGATCTCGGCCGCAATGAAGGGGATGGCGTCGATGTCGCTGCCGTGCTGGAGCTTGATGCGGTGCAGCCGCTTGTGGACGTCCTGCATGAAGTTGTGGAAGTGGATGCGGGTCTTGGTGCGGACGCCCGGGGGGAGGGTGTCGTAGAAGAGGTCCATCAGCATGGTCTTGCCGCTACCGACATCGCCGTAGAGGTAGAGGCCCCTGGGGAGGTCTGTAGGTATCGCTGCTATCGGTGACTGCGAGACGCCCAGCCAGGAGAAAAGCGACTTCTTCGGCTTGAGGGATTCGAGCGTTGGGTGGACGACGGGGTGCGACTCGTAGTGCCGGAGCTCTTCGTGCATGTGCTGCAGACTCTCGATGATACCTGTGTGCGACGCCATGGTCAGCGCTTGTGCAGGTTAAGGGGTAACCACAGATTGTCACTGACCTCTCTGGTGCTCGTCGTTCCGGAGCAGCCCCGAGTTGACGCGCCGGTCATACTCCTGGAGAGGGCCATAGGGGGGTGTGTTTACTGTACACCTCGTCAGCCAAAAGCGCCCCTGAATTTCGTTTGCTGTTTTCCATACCATCAACAGTCGCAGACGAAACAGACGCCCTCCTCCTAGACCCGGCGGTGAACGTTGCGGGGAAGATGATGCGCGAGGTCGGACGATTCGGGTTTGGATGACGCAGTCCAGGGGTCAAAGCTGCTCCAGCGCGCTGCTGAATCGCCCCTGGGCCTCTGTGTGTCGTGCATAGAGCGCGCCGACGCACATAGTTCGGTATTATTCGAGAGGGTCTGGCCGTCGTGCGGGAAAGGAGGGCGTTCCTCGCGGTCGCAAGTGATCGCGTGCCCATTTTCGTCGGTCGGTCTGGTGCTTAGGGGAAACAAAAGAAATACTCAAGGGTGAGGGTTTGATCCTAGGGCACAGAATACATGTTACTGTCGCATAAAAGGCCGCGACGGGAGTGTGAAGCGGGTTGCGACAGAAACTCCAGGTTGAAAAGCTGGGGAAATTCGAATTGTGGATCGATCGGTCCTCGGCTGCCTTTTCGTGAGAAAATAGTGGGTGTGACAGGTGTTCGGCACAGGGCAAGCGTGCAGACGAGGCCGTAGTGTGCAAGGTTAAACCTTGTTCGAGGCTGATAGGGGTTCGGACGGTGTGTTCCACCAACGGTTATTATTGTGGGCGAAACTCAGGGTAGGAGAATGGGATTATGCTTCGTGGTGAGGTGTTTTGGAGTCGCGATCAAGCCATCACGTCACTTGAGAAATGGGTCACGTTCCGTCTTTCTGGGGCGATTGGGCGGCTTTAATCGGTTGCACAGCGATCCAATGCCGCGGCACACCAGCCGGCAGCAACGGTGATTGGCTCGCTGTTCGTTGTTGGCTTGAAAGCGCGGGGTCGTAGAGGGGTTGCAGAGACCCTGCAGTGCCTGGATCTGTGTGACAGCACAAGGTCCTCAAATCGGTTTCCTCTTGTCCGGATTTACACTTTTCAGTTGTCACTTTAATCTCCCAGGGGCGAGCCTGATATCTGATCCAGCTTGGCTATTTTCCAGCTTGAGAACTGGATGGCATGTAAGTCTTGGTTTCCGAGCTTCGTCGCGTCCCTGTCGCTGGCTTCGGCTCCAGATCTGATGCCCGAGAGGATTGCCTCTTCAAGTTGCCACCAGCATGCACTTACTCCCGAGTACATTGCGAGCAGCGCCACCAATACACACACGAGCCGAGGCACGGAAATTTGAAGGCCGGCACCTGTTTGAAATACAGAGGCATTGAGGGCCAAATGTCAAAAGGCATCGCGTACCCTGAAGCCATCTCTGCGTACCCTGCAACGGAGTTCCGGTGCTAAAATACAACCATTTGCGCCGACATGATCTACTTGGCGAAGCATACACAGTAGATGAGAGGCCACTGACCCGTCTTTTAGAATAATCAAACCCAACACACATACCCAAAGGAGTGAAACGGTCCCCGATTATCTCCCCCAAATCCCACCGTTTGAAAGCTGACGCCACCGCCTCCCCAGATCCCAACGACTTGAAAGGACCGTAAGATCTCCAACCAAGAGATTTACCATCACAACCTCAAACCATGACAACAGCCGCAGCCCCAGCAGCAACAAACCCAGCAATTGACGCGCCCAAAGAGCCCGCACCGTTCGTCCCCGTCGGCGTAGACGAAGTCCTAGTGCTCGTACTCGTAGCCGTGATCGAACTACCCCCGCCGCTCTCTGTAGCAGTGGACTGCGCAAGAGGGGCGACGGTACCGCCAAAGACAGACGGAGGGGACTCGGCCGTAGAGGCGTTCCGTGCGGCAGCGCGGTATGTCTCGAGGTTGTTGTTGCCGCTGGGGTTGATGACGGCTGACATGCCGTTCTTGCAGTGCGATCCGGTGTTTTGCGAGCAGTAGATGATGATGGGGAGGGTGTTGTCGACGGTTACGCGGAAGACGTCGCTCTGGGGGAGGGGTTAGATCTTGTACTTGAGTGAAGATGATAACAGACTGGAAGAGGAGAAGAAAGAAGAATGGGGGCAAGCCTACATTCGGTCCACCCGGCTGGGTAGGGAAGAAGCCCGAGAAGAATCCGCCCTCGGCAATGGGGCTGCACGCCTTGTCCCATGTTCCCTGGACCACGCTGTGGTTTCTGGCCCAGAAGCGGAACTCAAGGACGTCTCCCGGGGCAACTTTGATGGTGCTCGGGTCGAAGGTGAGGTTGAATCGACCAATAGCGATGGGGATGGTGATGGCAGTGGCCTGCGAGAGCAAGCTCGCGGCTACAACAAAAAGTCTCGCAAGCATGGCTGGGGCTCTGGGTAGGTCAAGATACTGATATCGCAGGTAGGCAGAGGTTTGAAATATAGGGTTGCAGAAGCTTGTATAGCAACAGAAGAAGCTTCTGCGAGCACTCTGGGGAACCAGCCCGGATACCCTCTTATACCCCTTTCTTCTCAATACGTGGATGACGCAAGCCATCACTCCACACCGTTGATTTGCATCGCCCACTGCTGCTGGAGCTGGGCCCTTTGGTCAAGGAAACCCTTGGCGTCAGGCGTGTAAGTGAGAGCTGGTAGCGTCCATGGGGCGCCCCAGGCCGCCGTTTTGGGATAGTTGCGAGAAGCGATCCGCGTCTTGTCTTTGACCGACGGCGAACAAAACAAAGAAATTTCCGGGGGTTATTCCACCTTCAACTAGGTCGTTTCCGTCGTTCCCGCGTTGATTCATTGAATCTTCGTATTTTCTGGTATTCGACCTGCCAAAGTGGTGGATCATTGCCCCCTTGTTATTTCTCGTCAGGGAGAGAGAAGTTGGGGTGAACTGGCCGGCGGTCGGAACGATTTTCTGGAAGCACAGTGCGTCTTGCGACACGTCTCTCATGATGAGATTCCTCATGATGAGATTCCATGTTCCCGGTCTACCGTAAGAAGTAGCCCAAACATCAATGAATGTTAACCATCCCCAAAAGCCTCCTCAGAAGGCAGAGTCGGGCTGATGGGCGTAAGAAGGGGGAATGATGATTTGGTTGCCTCAGGCGCATATAGGTACTACGTACTTCGGAAGGGGCCTCCCTTCGCTGGCTTGCGATAACGGCAGGTTCGTACGACCGCTAGAGCCGAAAGTGGGGGAAGCCATCGACGAAGTGGGGTCGTGGGCAACCTCTCGTCCAACTCCACCGCTCTCATCATCGCATCTCCAAGCCAAGGTATATTGAAATCGACATCCTTCGAATCTCTATGGCGGGTCTGGCGCCGCTGTGCAAGCACTGCGCCAATGTGCCGCTCCGCGACCCCAGAAGCGGCAACGGGCGCTTCCAATATTGGCCATTGGGCTCCGCGAGAGACGTCAAGAACAGGGACTGCCCACTCTGTCGAGTCCTCGTCACTGTATACGAGACCACGCGCCAAACAGGCGCATGGGACGATACTCAGCCGTTGTCGCGAACCTCTAGCCATGTCATGTTCTACTGGGAAGATAACCTCGGGCCCGGAGGCCGTGCCGCTTTTGCCATGTATCCAGGTGGCGGAAATATCTCGATATGCCTGGCGCAACCAACATCACAGCGCCTAGGACCTGCACCGAGGCCTGATCCTGATGACGAGTTCTTCCTTCCGACAGTCAGTGCCGAATTTGATGTCGGCCGTCTGAGGAGCTGGATCACGGCCTGCACAGAGATACACACGTCTGGCGATTGCAGTGTCCAACCTGGCAGCTTTAGCGAATCCTTTCCAGAACTCGACGTGCTGCGCTTTATTGACGTGGAGAGCTCGGCCATTGTCGAGCTCCGGGAGATCCCGCGCTATATCACCCTCAGCTATGTGTGGGGTGAGACCTCGAACGTCCGACTGACGACTATATCACATACCGCCTTGTTAATGCCTGGGTCGATGGAGAAAGCTGGAATCTTGATCCCCAGGACTATCAGAGATGCTATAGATCTAACACGAAGGCTAGGCGTGCAATACCTCTGGGTGGACTCCCTATGTCTGATCCAGAACGATCCGGCCGACGTGTCTCGTGGCGTGGGGGTTATGGACGAGATCTATGAGCGTTCATGGCTAACTATCATTGCCGCATCTGGACATAACGCGAACGCCGGCTTACCAGGTATCGCTGAGGGAAGTAGATCTGCGACCACCGCTATCCCAATTACCGATGATCTATCCGTGGGGCTTTATATATCACTAGATTGGCTGTTGCAATGCTCTTTCTATGAAACGAGAGCGTGGACGTAAGGCCACCCCTATAACCTGTCTTTACCCTATCTAATCAGTAACCATGACATCTACCTTACAGATTCCAGGAGCGACTCCTTGCCCGACGTGCCGTGTATTTCGTAGGCGGCCGAGTTTTCTTTCGGTGCCGAGAAGACACATATGCAGAACATTGCGTCGACCACTCTCACCATCTGAGAACTCCGCCACCAGGGGAGGGTGATCCCTGGCAGCACGGGGACAGGTCGTCGTCGTCGTTGCTGCCCAAAGCGATAGCTCTGAAGAGGCCCCTTTCGATTTTGGTAGACTTCTGAAGGGCTATACCTTGCGAGCCCTGACCCTTGACAGTGACATTCTCCCCGCTCTCGCTGGGATCACCCGGCGAGTCTCCCAGAAGGCGAGATGCCAATTCTTCGAAGGGATGCCCGCCGTCGCGTTCGATGCGTTCATTATATTCCAGCCCAAGGACGAGAACACCGTTCTCCGTCGCCGCCGTGGGCTCCCTAGTTACTCTTGGGCCGGCTGGAAGGGCGGTGTCGTGACAGGGACGAAGGAAGTCTTTGACTACATGAACCGGTGGCTCGAGTGCTGCACCTGGATTATATGGTACAAAAGGGATTCTTCTGGTCTCAATCTTGTATGGGATCCATCGGAAAACAAGGATTTCCCCATGGAGGACATGAGCTACCCTGGGTACCGCTTGAGACGAAGCTTCCGAAGTCCACCAGGTGTCAGCCTTGACTCGCGCCAAACGTGCCCGACACAGGACGTCGCCGGTGAATTGCTGAAGAAGACTGGCTACCCACTTTTGCAATTCTGGACCGTATCGGTCCACTTCCAGATGGAAATCGTCGACGAAATGAGGGGCGTTGCGGACATTGTCACCCCCAAGGAAATGGAAGATAAGTTCGGGCGCATTTATCTAGATGGGATAGGAGATTCAAGCATCTTCACTACCAAAGACTCGTTTGAGTTCATCCTCTTGTCACTTAGGCCGTCAAACTGGGACCTGCAATTGTCAGCTCCTGACAGGTTGTCCTCACTACTGTATTACCACGTCATGTTGATCGAGTGGAACGGTCCGGTTGCGGAGAGACGAGGATTCGGGCGGCTGATAAAGACGGCACTAGCCCACTCTCTCCCTCCAGGCCCACAATGGAAGGAGATTATACTCGGCTGAGATGGTATTATTGAGAGAGAGACATAAAGATGTTGGGCATTGGTTTACGGCGGAATTCTACTAGAATATAACACTAAGCCGACAATCTCGAGGCCAGTCCATATGAACTGTCGGACGTACCTCGTCGAGGACTCTCAAAACGTGACAGTACAACATCGTGTATAATTCCATTACCTCAGGTTAGGTACTTACCTAGGTAGGCAACGATAATCAAAATCAACTCTGAGTCAAATGTCTACACAGCCTGTTTTACAGCTGCCTAGCAATCCAGTGAGTGACAGCGCTCGTCATGACTAGACCTCTCAAGTCAGCCTCCTTTTCATCACGCCCATCGCTAAAACACTTCGCTCAGAGTCCCCTCTCAACACGTGCAAGTACACCAACAGCACCA